>Ga0307947_1000388_pt1:0-10000 | contig 30431 bp, 31 predicted proteins | sample OrgLakmetagen232_FD_201840 | JGI IMG/M metagenome (GOLD analysis project Ga0307947, IMG submission 201840) | Saline water microbial communities from Organic Lake, Antarctica - #232 | ecosystem: Environmental > Aquatic > Non-marine Saline and Alkaline > Saline | place: Antarctica: Organic...
AAGGTGGTTGCTGGGTAGTTTCCTTACTTTATAAAGGCAAGGAGTCTTTTCAGTGCTAAGTGCAGGGGGGGTAGGGGTTGCCTGTATGCTATTGAATTCCCACTTTACCTCAGGGATTTCTTTGGCAAGCTCTTTTAGCTAGTTCTTGTTGCAAGCATCGAGGCATTTTCTGCCATTAGTATTCCATATAGCAACGATGTGCATCTCCCAAGTGTGTTTGGGAAGGGGTGCCGATATATTGTTCCATAAGGGTATTTCTGCATATGGGAGTTAGTCTGATGGTATGGAGCCCAAGAAATTACATATGTGCGGGAATCTGCAGTAGAGCGGTGCGCAGGGAATTGTGGCCATTCTTTATTCCAGGAGGGAAGGAGCATGAAGGTAGCTGTTGCCTCTGTGATAGGGGCAGCAGAGTAAATAGCATGCCTTGTTGCTAAATACATCGTGCTTTCATGGTAACTGGGATGGCAAATAGAGAATCCAGTAAACTTAGAGGAGAAGGCGTTGCAGTTTACCTCGAAGGCCTTATCTCTTGGGTGTTCACTCCTGTGTTGGGGGAGCGTGGGGTCATAAACAAGGGGGGATGCCATTTTTTCTTTAGTGACTAGGGCCCAGTTTTGTAAGGTGGTGATAATATGGGGGGGGCGCATCCTGAAAATGAGTTTTTAATCTCTTGGCTTTGTCTGGAGGTAGCTACATCTTCGTGTGTGATGAGGCCCACGAGCTCTGATGCAAGATTCATGAATGTTGTCATGTAAGTCGCTGCATTTTGCCTTTCCAAAAGCCCTCTTAGAATGTTGAGACACTCCTCAGGAGTGAGCATGCCTTGCTTATTCCGTCTAAATTGTAGATGCAACTGTGGCGGTGTACACTTCTGGGAGTATAGGGTCGCCTGAGGGGGATTTTGTATCGTTTCCTTGGTGCTTCATGAGATCAAAGACAGTTATCCCGTACTCACAGCAACCAGTGGCTACAATGTCTGTTTGAGGGTTGGTGGGCTGGATGTCAATCTTTTCATTGTTCCAAAGTTTGATGTCATAGGGCTGGTAGGAGTTTCTTTCTTGGTTGGCGGAGAACCCCTGTTTTTGAAGATCATCAAGGTGTCTGGTGCAGGTTTAAATGGCATGGTAATTGGCTCTTCATACTTTTTGAGACCATGTCTGAAGCTTTTGCAAGTATTTTGCAGTCCTTCTGGCTTCCAGGTTGGGTATCACAAAACTTTTACCAGTTAATCTTTAATAGATATAGAGTTTCACTTTTATTTGTTTGTTTAGCGTTGTCGTTGATGTCAATAGCCTCCCGCTCATTGGCATTGCAGCAGTTGGTAATTAGTAACACTGCTGGTGTGTACAATTGCAGATGTCACCCACGTACATGTCGTTAAAAAGTGGGAAGAGATTTGGTCATTCAAGTCCTAGACGCTAGAAGCAGAATTTGCATTCAGTTTGGGTGCGAGCAACGGCTTTGTTGTTTTTGGCCACTAATTGATTTAAATGAGATGGGGCTCATCTTTTCTATAAGTCTCCAGATAGAGTGTCAGTTCTTTCCTTGCTGCAGCAGCAACGTTGAGGAATCTTTGAAGTCTGCTAACGAGAGGTGCGCACATTTGAGCTGAAGGTCGCAACACGCCTTACAGAGTTATGGTTACAGCAAGGTGCAAGCTTGAGGTCAGATCAATTTAGAAAAGTGGCATATTTACTTACCATGCTCCGCAAATGACAGGAGCGAGGGCACCCTCCAAGTCCACCATATCTACCTGAACTGGTCTTTGGAAACCAGCCTCTAACTTTTAAACCAGCCTCTGCTAACTTTCTCCCGTGACACAGTAACCAAGGCGCTTTACCATGCTTTTGCTTGGATGATGTACAAAAAATTAGTTGATGCAAACTGTAAGCTCACCATCTCAGAATCCCTCTTGTCAGACTGTTTTTGTCAATCAAATCATAACCAGTCCTAATGACTGACTACGCCTCATTTGCATTGTCTCAAGGGCACGTCAGGTGTGATGCGGTCTACCACTACCTGGGCTGTACTCCAAGAGTGTTGACAGAGTGTTCCCCTACCCAACAAGCAGACAAGTAGGGGGAAGCATCGCAAGCGATGCTGAAAAGTTGGCGAAGCCTTTTGCGCTGTGAACTGGCAACTTGTGTATGCTTTGTGCGCGCTTATACAAGTGTGTGTGTGTGTGTGTGTGTGTGAGTGCGTGCGTGCGTATGTGCGTGCGTGCGTGCGTGTGTGCGTGTTTGTGTGTGTGTGTGTGCGTGTGTGTGTGTGTGTGTGTGCGTGTGTGTGTGTGTGTGTGTGTGTGTGTGTATGTGTGTGTGTGCGTGCGTGCGTGCGTGCGTGCGTGCGTGTGTGTGTGTGTGTGTGCGCGTGTGCGTGTGCATGCGTGCCTTCAACCTGCTCACATCTGTCAGTCAAACATGGATCGCATCCTCTCAGAACACGCTCCCATCGTCATCGCGTCATTTAACATAAATTTTAAAGTCCCTTGCAACTTGAATTGTGGAACTTCGTGCATCCAGTCGTGTGCTTGCATGGAGCAGCGAACTTTTCGTCCCGCCTCTCCTTGGCCCCGGACCCAGCTGGCACACGCAGAAACGTCTCCTGTCAACGCCTGTGCGGTCAGATGATGTTCGGGGGGCATGGGCTGGGCTGAGCGCCGGGCAGCTTCCTCCAGCTACCAAACATTGAGTCACTTCTTTCCACAGCACTGCTCACTGTACCCCTGGTCACCAAAACTTGTATGACCCAACAAAAAGTTTTGCTTGGACTGCCTGCAAAGTTATAGACCTGGACGTTGGCTGCGTGGCTCTGGCCAGGCCCTAATTCTCAACTTTCCAAACTTTCGTTCCGGGGTGTGCCCAGCAGCACCACCATCTGCCTCTCCCCTCCCCCTGACACCGCAGGGCTGCCTGATTTGTATGTCTGGGTCATTGTGCAAGGTTTGGGGGCGGGGGATGCGCTGGGCGGGCCTGCGCACACTGGTGTGAACTTTGGTGGGAATCCGGCAAATCTAGGGGCTTCGCCCCATGACTGGGGCTTCGCCAAAAAGGCACAAGAACAACATAAGCTGTTAATGCCTCGCTTACTAAGACACCGCAAAATCCTCCATACCATCCTGCCAGGAGCAACAGGCACCATTTACAGCAGCCACACAAGGAGCTCAATCCACAGCCTATAGGTTACTGGTCTACACCACAGCACTCATGAAAAAACAGAAGTCTACGTGCAATCAGATCCGCAACAAAAGTCATACAGAAGAGATGAGACATTGAACGCAACCTCCCCGCAAATAAATATCTGAGCAATACTCCTACTAACACTGTACAGACTTCTGCCTCCCAACCACCTGATCCCCACTGAAAAGAGGGGCGGCTGCTTCGCTTGTGGTTTCTAGAGCTGGCTTGACTTTCTGCGCGTCTTCTGTGGTGCACTGGCACTGCTATCTTCATATCTCTCTGTGCTCAGACCACACTTTTCTGTTAGTTCTTCTGGCTACTTTCTTCTTTTCTGGCATCCAGCTTTTCAGTCGCGACTCTTCTTTTCTTCTCCAAACTCAATCCTCTTTATATCATAACATCTCTTTCTTAGCCCTGTTTCTCATGTTTTTCTTGGACGTTTCCTATTCGTTTGGCTAAATGTGGTTACAGGCTTTTCCAAGCTTCCGCTCAGACGCACGCCCTCTGAGGCATATATAGCAATGTAACCTTAGCTCACCTTAACTAATCATCTTGCTTTGACATCCCCTTTTCTAGTAATGAACATATCCCGACCACTGTGCCACAGTGTCTTCTTAATCTGTCCGCCAAACAGTTAGTATAGGTTCCGCTTACATGCACACTGACATACGCTGAAAGTGAACAACATGCATGGCTTGTAGACAGTTTTCGTGCATGCCCTCTCAGAAGGCTTCTGAAGATGAACGTGCCCAGAACGAGATGCATGCTCTTATATTTTGTTAAGGTTTGTGAGCTGATTGAATATTACCCCTTTCTGTTTGCCCTTTATATTAGGGACTTCAAGAAGTTCTCAGCATCCCCAACCGACCTTATTTGCATGTCAAACAACCAACTTCCTAAATTATATTCCCAGACAGCAAAACACCAACCACAAAAAAGAGCAGTGGGGAAGCGAAGTTGAATAGCAGTCAGTGAAAACCACTCCCCCCCTTTAATCAAGGAAAATGAGCCACTTTGGGTACCGTGAAATTCGACCACATAATGAAATCACCCACTGCCAAAATTTGACAATTTATGTACTGCTGAATATATGCACAGTGTAATGCTTTTGCAAGCTAGGCGTGAGCTAATGTTCCAGGTTTGGTGCTTGGTTGAGACGATGATTCAATCCGACAGCAAGCCACACACAGTTTCTTACGGCCGAGACGAAATAGTAGGGCTCTACTTTGACCCAGAAGTAAGCACCCGCCACATTATGCTACAGGCGTCTGCCGGCATTCGTTATAATGAAAGAAGTATTGTTGCTGCAGCCTTTAATCTTCATGTGCAAGGGGCAACATAAGGCTGGACGCAGCCTTGACAGCCCTTGGTAGCTCCTCCACAATCGCTTCACGCTGCTCTACACTGAGGCCCTCGCCCAATGCGTTGAGCGTGGCCTGAAACACCTTGAGCGGGTCCTGCAACCGCACATGCGCATTTGGTAAAGGTTTGTGCACATTGAGTTAAGATAATAAAAGACGAGAACAAGGGGCAGATGCTCTCTACATAGTGTTCCCATTAATTAACATTTACATTGTGATTGCTGACACCTTCTTGCAGTGTAACGTTGTGTGCAAGTAGCACCCATGTGGGTTCCCAAAAAAATTCAAAAGGCATAGCACGCGTTAATTTTTCTAGACACGGATAGAAGTTTTCAAGTGACTCCTAGTCATAAACGCTAGAGGGTGCCAAATGGTGCACGCTGTGTGAGCAATGGCATCTGTTTTCGCCCCCTCATATGCACGTTCAAGCCACCCACTAAATCTTCAGCAGCCTGCTTTTTTCTCAGGCACAGTACGCCACGCCCACACCAAACTATACAAAGACACGGCTTGAAGAAGCTTTCCCCACCTCCGTCTCCTTGTGGTACTGTGTGTAGAACGCAGTGGCATTTCGTTGGATGAGGGACAGTTTTTCAGTGGCTGCAGCCCCAAAGCGCATGCCCCCTGCCAAATGCACCACGTGCACTGCGTATGCATGGGCCAGCAGCCTTGCTCCTGCATCTTGCACCTGCGTGCGCGTGTGTTTTCATGTGTATTATGTATGCGGGTGTGAGTGCGTGCACAAAAATCAAGCAGCCCAGTGGTCCTCACAGACTTGCAATTCCTCATCCTAGACAGGACTGGAGTGTATCATTTACGTGTCTGTTGTTAAGAAAATGAAAATTGAGAAGTAGTAGGTCTAATACATTAAGGTGACAGCTTTGCCATTTTACTTACTTCCAGGGATGAGTCATACGGCGTAGGCGTATTATACGGCGTATCGTATTTATCACGTATTTAACCGTATTTTTCAAATTGCTCCGTATAATACGATTTTGGGCACTAAACGAATTTTGCAGCCACAAGCCCCCCAGAGCCCCCCAGAAGCACTTCCAGGCCCTCTAGAGCCCCCCAGAGGCACTTCCAAGCCCTCTAGAGCCCCGCAGAGGAACTCCCAGCCCCTCAGAACGTAGCAAGATCACTTGCTTATTGCTACCACAACCCAGAAGGTGGTGCCTGTAGCGTAGATGAATTGTGCAACAGCTGCATCCACACAAGCCTTGGTCACTGCCCTCTTGCTGCAGGCGTCCAATGACTGTGTAGATGATGCTGCTGCTGTGCTTGCTGTAGTCCTGTGCAGGTGCCTCTCTTTTCCTGCATGCTCCTCCCTCTGAGCGCTAGCGTCGGCAATTTCTCCCATTGCTAGCAAGCGCTGCGACTACGCCCTGAGGATTCCTGCCGGGTCAGCTTTGCATGCTGCTACACCTACGCTGGGATTCTGTCTCATGAAGTGCTCGTGGATGCGGGGTCACCGCTGCTGGAATCTCGGAATTCTGGCATCCGGCATCTGGCATCTCGTAAATCTACCCCTTCTGTCCCATAACAACAACACGATGCCACTCAGGGTCTTTACCAGGAGGCATTATAATGTTCTGGAGGCCAGGGGGAAATTCGTGGTGGTTGGAGGGTGGTTGGTGCAAGCCCATGGTACCCCCCAAGACAGCATAAATACGTTCTCGTATTATTACGCGTACTGCGTATTAATAGCGTATTATATCGTATGGGAGGTCTCAGAAGTCCGTATGACCCATCCCTGCTTACTTCTTACGACCAGGTAGTGAGGTTTGAGAGCAGCACTATGCGTAGGCTACTTATATGCTTGATAAAACAAGCAAGTGACATAAAAGAGAACTAAGTGAAATCTGTAAATTGTGTAGGCACATAAAGGATAAGCATTCTCTACTTGGGAGGATTTTTTTTGGAAATGGATTCCTTTAGATTCAAAATGTCAAAGAGTGCTTACAAACAGAAAAAGGGGGGAAACCTTCTTCATGGGCTATTACAACTCGGGTGATGTGGCCACAAGAAAATTTCTAGGTCTAAACCAATCAACCCATACACCCACTTGCTGCGATGCCTCTCGCTCCACGCCCTGCTGCTGCTGCTGCAGAGCTTTCAGGCTTCCTTTGCTCCCCATAGCCTGGGCAGCTGCAGCACGGGCCTCAGCTACGGTGCTAATACCGATGCGTAAATCACGGGCCTGGGTGAGCGTATATGCGTGCGAACACGTGTATGTTTTGCAGGCAAGCTCAGGGCAACTGAATCAATCCAGCCTAAGAACACATCTAATTGCCGCATCCTCTTTGCTACCTTCTTCAAGGGCAGTCTCACCCTCCATTCGTCCTTCCTCCCTTACCAGCCTCTGCAGCAGCTCCACTTGGATCATTGGCGTGGAGCTGGGCTGAGGCACAACCCTTGGCCCTATGTGTGTATGTATTTGGGTATGGTTGTGGGTGTGTGCTTCTTTTTTGCGTGTACGCTTGTGAGCATCATGTGTGCTTAGGTAAAAGAAGGAGGTGTGCATTTGTGTAGGACACAAGGAAGTGTGCGTGCGTTTGTGCGCGTGTGTCTCCAGCAAAAAACACTGAGGACAACCACCTGGCTCTTGAATAGATGCATCTGCAGCAGCTGGCGGTGTTGGGTCAAGTGCGGTTGTTGATGGCAAAGGCTGTGGCGTTGGTCCAGAAGAGGCTTTCGCATCTCGTGCTGAATCGACTCCAGCCAGGGGTTGGCGTGGGGGCGTGGGGGTGGCCAGGATAGCTGCTAAGTCGTGTCGAATGGCAGGGCTTCGGTCCAAGCCAGAGGCGGCAATGAGGTGCATGCCCTGTGTGTGTTCATGTGTGTGTGTGTGTGTGTGTATGTTTGGTCAAGGCGCTTCATGGTCTCTGCGTCACTCTAGAAAGTGCGGCGCTTGCAACTACAAAGGACGGAGCTTTGGAGCTTAACCCAAGCCAGTTGGCATGCCATACGCGTGCTAGCAAGTTAGGCATGCCCTGCGCATACTAGCAAGTCGTCATGCTAGCAAACCATGCTTCTACGCATGCTAGCAAGCCCTATGCATGCTAACAAGCGCTACGCATGCTAGCTAGCCAATCACGCCCTGCACATATTACCAGGGTGGCAGGTTCAAGCTCAGGCTGCCAACTGCCTCTCACATTGCACAGAAGTGGCGGCGCTTCTCACGCACGTTGGCAGTGGCAGGTCGCCTTTTTGTTGCTTTATTCTATAACAAGGTTATCATGTGGCCTTCTTTGCCTGCCGGACGCCTGTTGGTCATTTCATTGCAAAACAGCATCGACGGTGCCTTATCTGGACTTAATTGGAGGTAGCCTTACAGGACTTAATAGACTTATCAACTGCATGCTTCTCAGTGAAGGCATGGAAGGGTAGCAAGTGTCCTTTAGGCATGCAAGGCGTGCATGAAGGCATGGGCGGCAGCAAATATGCAGCTCATATCCTAGACAACTTCGATGTTTTGCCAGATATGAGTTAAGTATTAGGCCTGTCAAACTTCACCTGTAAGCTTGCAATTAATCTATGGATTTGCGGATGTGCGCTTGCTTGTAGCCCACTTGGATAGCATATATGAAACGCAACAACATACGTCAACCACAGCTTAGCTCTGTTGGGCATTGACTACTTTTTTTTTGCGCACACCCCTTCATCACCAGTCCCACCTGCAACACAGCCCCCAGTGGTTCTGGAGCAGCTGCAGCCCCAGCACTGCTCACACCATCCACACTGCCGTCCGTCACAACACCTAAAGTGTCAGAGCTGCCACCACTACCCTCAGTGCCTGTAGGTCTACCGCCACCGCTACCGCCACTGCTATTGCTGCTGCTGCTGCCATTAGGGTCAGAGGTCTCAACACTTAAGCTGCTGGGGCTGCTGCTGATGGTGTGCCTGCCAAGGTCCCCTCCTGTACCAACCCCTTGATTCACTGCCATGGCGGAGGCAGCTAGGCCTGTCTGGAGGGCTTCGTGCACGGCAAGGCAGTCAGACAGATACTGCAGGTACCTGCAGGTATCAGATGGTCTCCAACCCACGTGAGAGCTGTTTGTCGCTTGCATCTTCACGGCGTCTCAAGAGATTCAGGCGGGTTGCTGGCGCACAAAATGCATCCAAGCTCCTCATAGATCAAGTGCGGGTGGGCTGTTGAAGCGGGTGTAGAGAGTTTGAGGACCAACTACACCTCATAGCGCTACACGAGTGACAAGTGACAAAAGCCCTGAAGAATACTACAGGGCCCTGTCGATATCTAGCAGGACAGCGCCCTCCAAAACAACAAACCCCCTTGCAACTGACCTGGATTCTCTGAAGCTCCAGCGCTCAAGGCTAGGAACAGGAGCACCACCCAGCTTCAGCACCCCACGTGACTGCACGCGTTAATGTGAAGTAATTAGGGTTGGCCAAATCCATACATACATACGTATATACGGTGTATACACGGTATTTCTAGCAGGGAAATTACCCTACATACGGCCGTATACGGTGCACACACACATATACGGTTCTGGCCAACCCTAGCAGCAATGCATGACATGTGAGTGCCATCAAAGTGTAAACAATTGTCGTGCTTTGTGTCGTTAAGGCTCAAGGTTAAAATTTAATGATTATGGGAGCATGCTCACCTATGTTCTTTCTCCCACCTGCTTGTACAGAGCGGACATTTGTAACTGCGGTGTTCAAAAGCAGCAGAACTATGACACAATGAGAAGGAACAGTTCGACCTAAAATCCTATGAATTTTCCAGGCTTTCCGACTTCTATTCTCACCCCTGCCAATGCCATTCTAAGGCCTGCTTGCATCAGATGCCTTGCATCAACTCATGTCATGCCTCACAGCTGAAACAATTGCCCTGGCAAACACACTCCCCCTGCCATCCTCACCTCTATCACCGCATGCCAACATCGCACTTTCACTGTCGAAATTACACAGCACAGCGCCACACCACCGCAGCGCCTAATTATACCAACACTTGCACCACATTTCTCTATTGCCCATGCCTGGCCCTTACACATCTGCTCAGGTCTGATCATGCAGGGGCAGGCACAGCAACTGCAACTGACCTTCCCGTCAATTGTCCAGCTTCACTTATTTGGAACCGGACCTCCCATCTTTTATTTACCTACGAAACCTGCACGACTTGCTGCTTGCCATCGATGTATCATGTGCTTCTATGGTTTAAAGCAACTTCCTTCCTACTTCCTACTTCCTGCTCGCCAGTCAAGCTCAACAGCACACTCTTGCCCCAAAGCTTTTGTTTAGGCTCGATCCCCTGGCTGAGTTTTTGCTAGATAGTATATAGGGACAGTGGAATTTTGTTAACCGAATAAACTTCCCAGCTAACGCCGCCATTGCAATTCCTCCTACCACCATCCACCTCTGCTAGGGCCAACTCTTTTCCCAGCTGGTCATACAGAGGCATGAACTGGGGAAGGCCTTCTTCATCTGCCA
>Ga0307947_1000388_pt1:15000-30431 | contig 30431 bp, 31 predicted proteins | sample OrgLakmetagen232_FD_201840 | JGI IMG/M metagenome (GOLD analysis project Ga0307947, IMG submission 201840) | Saline water microbial communities from Organic Lake, Antarctica - #232 | ecosystem: Environmental > Aquatic > Non-marine Saline and Alkaline > Saline | place: Antarctica...
GGCGCGTTAAAAAGGAGTGCTTCAGGGGCTTATTGTCACGGTCCTGAATTTTGGGCGCCCTGGTACTGGAGCCAATGGCGCAAGGTCATTCTCAGGTCGTGGAGGTGCATCAAAGACCACAGGGTGCCAGCTTGTTGCAGTCGTCTGTATTGTGTGATGTGTGATAGGATTCCCACGTTTTGTCATGTCTGTTCCACACATCTTTGCTTCGGAGCCTATTAGTTTCCCAACTTGCTGTTACTTCTGCAAGTGACATGGTCACAGGCAGGTTGTTTGGCCTCCATGTACAGGGGTACATGTAATAACGGCTGTTGCATTTGGCTATTGTTGTAATTGGCTCCCATGCTTAAGGGTACATGTATAAATGGCTCTTGTGATTGGCTCATACAAATGCAGGTCCGAGATGGGCTAGTTCCTCTGATTGCAAAGATAAAGGCTAAGGGGGCTGGGACTTTGGACGATTCCATGATTAAGGGTGATTTTGATGTGGACACGCAAGCTGAGCTGTGCAAGTGAGTAGCTTGTTGTGAGTCGCGTCAGAGAAAAAGTGATAAATTGCTCCATTGAAGGCTGAAGGCCTATGGAATGGATTGTAGTCGTTTCGTGAATCCTGAGCTGTCTCACAAATTGATGTCATGTTGGTGATGGCTCTACCCTGCTTGAAGGCCGTTTGCTTTGTGCAGCAGTTTGTAGCTAGCTGTGCAAACAACCTCTAAACTGTCTTACATCCAAGGAGAGTATACTTTCAAACGTAGGATTGTGTAAGGATCTGCAAAAAGCGTCCTTATCACTTCTGTATATCATGAAACTGTCAGCTAAAAAGACCGCAGGGCCTGAACGCCGTTCCTGCGCCTGGACATTGAGGCAGCCACACACTTCACACACTTCGTACAAAAGACACAACGCACACCTGCTCTCACTTTCTCTCTCTCTCTCTCTCTCTCTCTCTCTCTCTATTTTCTTCTCCCTCACTTTCCTGCAGACAAGTGGCGCTTGACATTGGCTTCTCTCTTGAAAAGGGAAGGCTAGATGTCAGTGTGCACCCCTTCACAGGCGGCTCACACCCCACAGACGTGCGCATGACAACACGGTAAGCGCGCTTTAAAGTACTGGACTGAAAGAAAGGGTCAGATGGGGACGGCATTTTGAGGCTGAAGAAAAGACAACAGACAATGACAGAAAGGAGTGCTTTGTAAAGGGCCAACTGGAAGGGTTGTGGATCAGGATTGAGACAGGTTCTGCCTACAGATATTTTGAGGTGGTAACTTGGTTCAATGTGGTGGCTTCAGTTCCACCCCAATTTGGAGGTGGTGGCCATTTTTGGTCTCGACCTCTTCCATGTTCACTGCTTGGAACATGGGGACGGTGCCTTTGCAGCTGCTTCTGGCAATACACCGGAAACAGAAGTGGATCTTATTTCCACCTGACAAAATTTGAAATTATAGCTAGCTTCTCCGGCGACATTGTATCAGATCTGACCAGCTTACCCTGGCACGCCTTGCCTTGTAGCAAATATACCTAACAGGGAGTGCTGTTTCATACCCAACTCGAATTTCTTTGACCCCACGGACCACTGACCAAATGTGTGTGTTATTGACGATGGACCTAATGCACCTAAAAAAAGAGGTTCATTGATTAGGCTTTAAATGGAAACAGAACTCCCAGTTGATACCATGGGTCATAATGCTCAGAGTCCTTGCAAAAAATAGGACCCTAAACTATCAAAAAATGGCCCGCATGCTACTGCAGTTTCAAAAAGGACGCCGTGATGGAAGGATTGACCGGCGCCATCCACGAGACAGGTGAGGACTGATTGCCTCAACCTGAGTACGGAAGCTGGGCGAGCAAGCGGTCATTTTGAGACGCTACATACCTTTGTCAAGAAACTGCTATCCTGAAGAGAGCCGTGTGCCCTCTGAATGTGTCGCACAGCAATCAAACTGTGCAGCAGCCCCGTACAACTTTTGCGCACACCTCCACCGCAGCACACACGCATGCTTTCATGCATTGTTCATTGCAGGGCACGCTCTATATGAGCAAGGACGCAACCTTGATTACGACGGCCTGCCTGTGAACCAGGCCCTGTCAATGGGCGTGCATGAGTCCCAGTCTCTCCTCTGGGAACGCATGGTGTGATGTAAATGTTTTTTGTTGTGACAGGTTGCTTGAGATAGTAGTTGTGTTCTCAAGCGGCATTGCCAATCAGGGAGCAAAAGAGAGTCAGGGGCAGAACTGCCAAAAAGTTTGCCTACATGCTTACCCATTCATATATGTCAGTCCCCTTCCATTCTTGATCCAGTTGTATCAACAGCGCAACGTTTCCGGCAGTTAACTGCAAAAAACAGCATATGCTATTCGTTGCAGGTGGCCCTCTCTCCTCCCTTTGCTGTCTATCTCCTGCCAAAGCTCAAGGTACGGAAGTGGCACAGACTAGGTATAACAACATTCGTAGTTGAAACAATATAAACTACCAGCTATTTTTTGCATCTTTGCTGAGCACAAGTGCACACACACACACACACACACACACATACACAACACACACACGCTGCACAAGCGTGATCGCCGCAAACTAGTTTGCATGTATTGTTGCACAAAAGCCTGTGCTATACTTTGGTGTTTCAAGGACTAGGTTTGCCATCATTACCCTGGCCAAGTAGAACAGCAGTTAAGCTTGTTGGAGGCTGTTTCCATCACGTCCCAGCTTGTCTTTATGTCTTCCTTATGTTTTGTGTCCTTCCAACATGCACAATTTGTGCCAAGCAAATATCCTCAAACCAAAATCCGAGGGGCCTGATCTCTTTTCAGCCTCATCACACTGACTGCACGCATAAGATGAATTTCGTCATCTGATTGCGCAGGAGGCCTTCCCAGGGAAATTCGACCAGATCACCCCAGAAATGCTCTACAGAGCATCCAACGTGGTGCAGGTAAAAACTGTGTTTGCATTGACCATGGATCCATTTTTGTGCCGGAGGAAGTAATCAGGCCCTGTGTCTTGCACAAGGCCTTACCTATTGTGACACTCCCTCCCTCGTGATATGTTTGTTCCTCTCATGACATCTCTGGCAACGCTCCACCACCTTTGTGCTTTCTTTGTGTTTTTCTGTCACCTCTTGTTTCACCACAAGGAGGATCTGGTTCGTGCTGCAACTAGCCCACAAAGGTCATGCATGCAGCCTTTATCTTTGCATGCTCAAATCCACTCACGTGCAAACACCCACACATGTACAGGACCCAAGCTACATCAGGGTGGAGAGCGACGAGGTGAGACCGTTATCTGCAGTTGCTAGATCATAAATCGTGTACAAGACCTTCAAACATGTCATTACCCAACATTCATAAGTAGTACTTTGTGTGGCTCTCAAGCAACAACGTGCTGTTCTATTGGTGCTTAAGACTGCTCATGATCTACCTAACGAAGAGCAAATTGCATACCGTAAAGGCGGTATATCATCGCGTACCACCAACGTTTCTGACCACACTCGCGGTGTGTCGGGAGCATTTACATACCTGAGTTACAAGGGCCTCGCAAATTTGTATTGGGGTTCATAATTGATTTTAGGCATGAACGGGGACAGGCCGGGAAAGCCTCCCAAGCCGCCCCTCAAGGCCCCCAAGGTGGACAAACAGCTTGGGAGGCTGGCCCTCTTTTAGGGAGGAGGGAGGGACACCAAGAGGAAGGGCGTCTTCAATACCTTCAAATGTGCATGCACGCATGCACACGTACGTGCGCGCACACACGTACGCACACACACGTACGCGCGCACATACACGCACAAGTACACAACATGCACACACATGCACCAGCACGCACGCACATACACACACGTAAGCATACACACATACGCACGCACACACACTCACGCACAAGTACACAACGCATGCAGGCATGTGCGTACACAATCGTACACACACGTACGCACGTACACAACGCACGCGCACATTTTATGCGCACATACGCGTGCACACGTACGCGCGCACACGCGTGTGCATACGCATGTACGTGCACGTGTAAAGGCCCTCGCATAGGCCGCATTGGGGTAAATAATTAGATTGTGTGCCCCTCGCATAGCTTGCATTGGGGTTTTATTAAATGTGTTCTTCACAATTTGCACTGGTCACAAATCTCTACGGTAGCTGCATTTGACATCCTCAAACCAATCTCTTACAAAGCAGCTGCACACCCTATTTGTTCTGCATACCTTAAGTAATTCTGCGTGCTTAGGGGGAAAACACACACCTCCTGCACACCTTCTGCATACCTTGAATAATAAATTACCTTCTGAATGCTGAATACCTTCTGCATACCTTCGCATACCTTCTGCATACCTTGAATAGCTCTGCGTACATAGGGGGGAAATGCCGTTCAGTAAATGGCTGCAAAACAAATTGAAGACTGTATACCATCCTTTTTATCCTCCAATCATAGGTTACGTACGCAATGCACATCATTCTGCGATACGAAATTGAGAGGGGCCTCATTTCTGAGACCATCCAGGTGAGAACTGAAATGGAGAACCTGGAAGCCAGGAGTCAAGTAGTAGTAGGCCTTTTTCTGAAGGTTTGTGTACCAAAAACCCCAGCTTGCATAGATGTTAATGCATAGGTGTCATCCATACAGATTGTTCTGTACATTGCAGGTCAGCGATGTCCCCAAAATCTGGAACAGTAAGATGCAGCAGTTTTTGGGCATCACTCCCCCGTCCGAGGCTCAGGGATGCCTACAGGTGTGTAATACCTGTCTCTGGTTTCAAATTGCACAAATTTGCCTAGTCCCAAAAATAGTTTTGCCAACCGTTTTGGTGGTGCCATGATTCCCATCGGTTTACCCTATTTTGCGTTGGAAATGTTTTACATTTTCCTGCATTGTCTGGGTGACTCTTTTCCTTTAGCAATGAAGGGAGTGCTTTTCCTATTCTTTGCTAAGCCACGCCTCTGCCAGAACTGGCACAGTAGAGATCCCAATCAGGTTCAACACACCTGGGCTGCGTTTGCTATCAATGCATGAGCACGCTCAGTACTCTAGTACTCTTCTACGTCCTTTGTAAGAATGTATGAAACTCGTCATGTTTCGTCTTGTACCTGAATTGTCGTTCCAGGACGTGCATTGGGGAGCTGGATTGTTTGGGTACTTCCCAACTTACAGGTATGTATCAAGATTGTTCAATCAAGATTGCTCAATCGTCATCTTTGCCACTTTGATGCGTGGCTGCTCCAGTCGCTACATCCTTTATACAGCACTTCACTTTATCGTAATTGCATGTGAGTGCACCGCTGATCAGCATTTTGAATTGCTGACAGTGTGGAAATGACCATTTGTTGTCTTTGTGCAATGCCTACACACAAATACCTATGGCCACTAATACTAGACCCTTTCTTTGGTCTCCGCAGCCTGGGTGCGATGTTTGCTTGTCAGGTGAGTGACCCGTTTGTGAGATAGAATTTGACTTTGTTTGCTTGCTTAATTTTCTCACCGAAAAAACATTCCCTCGGTTCCTGCAGATATTTGCAAAGGCTAAGCAATCCATTCCTGGCCTGGATGGACAGATTGAGAAGGGGCAGTTCGCAGAATTGAAAACTTGGCTTAACAAAAATGTCCACGCCCAAGGATCATTGCATGCCAACGGAGGTACGTTGCTCTGTTTGGGTATGAAGTTGCTGGCTACCTGTCATGTACGTGGGAAGAAATCTAAGCACTCATTTCCCCCACATTTTCCACCAATAGTTTGTTCTCACGGGTGCCTGTATGAATGCAGATGAGCTAATGCAGGCTGTCACGGGGTCAAAGTTGAACACCAGCTTCTTTTTGGACTACCTACGTTCAAAGTACACAGCTTTATACGCTCTGTGATGCCAATGATGCATAGCCGCTTGCCCTTCTCGTGATGTGGTGTTTCCATTATTATCCTTTGCATGTTATTCCCAGCAGCCTTTGATGGATTTTAGTGCAAAATAACTCTGTTGCTTACGTGCCGAAGACAAAGTCTTTCAAGTTTGAGGCTCATACTGTGCCACGGTACCCACCTCAAGGTTGAGGAAAAGTAACATTGTTTGCAATTGCAGTTTCAAGTGGAAGTACAGGCCTATGGCCTATGTAGTGTAGGCAAACAGTTAAGGTTTACAAGGTTTACAAAGAAAGGCCTTCAGTCAAGAAGTGCGACTGCTAGCCTGCTCATAAAACGCAAAACGCAGTTCATGGAGAAAAAAATAAAGCTTGTTATTGTTCTGGCTCAAGAAATTAAACACATCGTGAGCTCCTGTCGGGGGAAACAGAGGTGCATATTTCCTGCGGAGAGAAAGAATCATGTGGGGATTGGCGCAGTGGAAAAGAACATGCTGCTCATCTTGGCCTATGTAATTTGGCAAAAAGTTAACGTGCCAGGGGGCGTTTGCGCAGAGAGAAAGCAAGTCACCAAGTATGCACAACTGTTATTGTCTCCCCCTCTCGGAATGTGGCGAGCACCCAACAGATGCTTCACTGCAACATGCTGTGACTAACTACTTCTCGAAACGAATGCATGAATAATTGAGGAAGAGAAGAATTTTTGGAAACTAAGCACGGTAGGGCTGAGGCTGGCAGTGGTCAAGACGGGTGGTTATCCCTGGCAGACCCTTAATTCTTTAGCTCTGCAGTTGCTTTCTGTGCTTGGTTGTTTGAGCTGGTACTCCAGTCTCTTTGTGACTTCTTTTCTCCTGGTACACTATTGGACCTCTCTAACTGGGCTCTGATGATAAAAGGTAAGGTTACATCGCTATATATGCCTCTGGGGGGCATTTGAGTGGAAGCTTGGAAAAAGCCTGAAACCAAACCAAAAAGGCGCTAGAAAAACCCAAGGGAAAAGGGCTAGGCACTCGGCCACCATTAATATTGGTTGGTTCCAAAAAGTCATTAACGAGTCGGGCTATCTTCATATTGAGGTGGGAAGACCAGCTGGCGGTGCTGTGTGCGGAGGCTAACAAGATGTTCATGCGGACAGTCCAGCAAAATGTGTTCCTCATCCTGAACAGAGTGCTGATAAAAGAGTTTCACGGTACCAAAGTGGCTTTCTTTTCCTGTCAATGTGGGGAGTGATTTTCGCTGCCTGCGTAGTTTTCTTTTTCTTTTCTTTACGTAATGTGGGAGTGTGTGGTCGCAGTCCTAAGTAAAAACGCTTCCTCAAAACAGTATTATGTTAAGTATTTATACCTACCGACAATGCGAAATGCTTGAGGCTTGCCTGAGATGCGCGAAGTGAAGGCCATGCATTGCACCATCCGCTCTACCAGTTTTAACGGGACTCTATAACTCACGACCCTGCTATTGCGCTTGTATCGTCTGTCAAACTAGATTCCCAAATGTGCTGCCGACTGTTATACAATTTTATAGTTCTGTACTTTTATTTATCATCAATTTAGGAAAGGGGATAAAGCTCGGCGAGGGAAAGTATCACAGAATTTGCAGGAATATCCACATTCCTTCTCGGAAAAATGAACTTTTTATCAAAAGTATTAAATAGCGAGAACAGGTGAGGAGGGTAATGTTTGTGCGTGCACGTATTGCACGTCTGTTGACTAGTAAGCCCGCCACAGCTTAAGGCATGCGTGACGAGTTATAGGAGTATAACAAATCTTACATTGAGGATGGGATGTCCGCGCTGGATCAGGTCGCGAGGCATGAAATGCATTTGGTCGAGGCAAATATGCAGCTGTTGTGTCACTTGGCTTCCTGCTTTTGCCAGACTCATAACGTAGGATGAAGACCTCCCCAACTCTGCTTGGCGTCCTCCTCTTTGCTTTGGTCACGACAGTCCTGCTTCTCTTCGGTGCCAACAGCTGCCACGATGTACATGGAGACCCCTTGCCATCACACCGTGAGTTGGAATTGCTCGCTGCCTCGTTTATATATGTTTGTATATGTTTGTTTCTGCACACATTGGGCTCACACTGTATATGTTTGTATATGTCTGTATAGCTACCTGGTGCGCAGGAGATTGCATCTTTCGAACTCTAACGAAATGTAAAAAGTACTTTGTGCTAAGTTAATTTGGTGCTCCATTCATACCTTTCTGCCTCTGCTACATGACTCACAACACACAGGTACAATGGCAAATTGTTTCTTGCCCGACATCTGGGTAGAAGAATTAAAGAAGAAGCACAACCTTCAGGCAAGCAACTCCATGATTTTGGTGGGGGAAAATGCGCTCTCTTGAGAAAGGCAGTGTTTTATTTGATCATTTTAACACATCAACCAAAAATGCAGATATCTTCCTATCTTTGAGAAGATCTGTTTGGCTGTCTATGACACAACTGCTGGCTTGATCCAAATCCAACACTTATTCGTCGCCCGTACTGTTAAGAAGCAAATCCCAAATGCTGCTAGCTGCCTAGCTTTTTCAGAGGCTGAACACGAAATAGCTACTTTTGCACAAGAAAGTCCATTGCTCCCTTGGCCCTTGCCTTGCAGGATGAATCTGACAGACGCTGGCCTGATCCCAAGCGATACAAATCAAGGAAGGTTTTATACTCTGCACTCTTAGCTTTTGCAACAGACCAGCCAGCTGCTGAGCGGGGAAAGACCAAGGTACGACTGAAGGTGAAAAAACCTTTGTTTCCTTTTGCTCATTTGAATCTGAGAAACTTGACTAAGGCTCGAAATTCTTTCACTTCAGGGAGCACAAAAAGGGCAGAGGAGTAAAGGTCAGAAGGACAAAATGGATGAAGCTGTGTACTTGTGGACAGAGGCATTGTTCTCTTAAGAGTGGTTCAGTGAAATGCAACTCACAATTGGTTTGTGTGCTCAGTAGTATTTTTGCAGCTGGTAGATGCCCGTGACTGAAGTATTAGACATGTCAGAAAAACCTTGCTCGTGAAACTTGATGATGTAGGATTGCATGTTCTTGTGATTTGTAATGGTGGCCTCTTCTGTACATAAACATACCATCTTGTGTGTACAGCAACAAATACTGCTAGCTTATTTAATTTTTACACATGACAATTTAAGTGCCTGTGTTTTTCCCCCTTCCAATTAACAATAGTTGAACAGTACATATAACACGCATTTCTTGCAAGACGCCGGTGATAACAAATCAATTGTGCTACCTATGCTTTTTTTTGTTTTTAGCAACAGACAAGGTGATCTGCTAGATCGGTAGACTTGAGACTTTAGGCAATGCCAAACTGTTTTCCTTGTTACAAAAATATGCACGTGTACAATTCTGCATCTTTCATTGTACTTTCTTCCTTAAATTGTTGTGCTCAGATTTTCAATTTTCAAGTTTTCAATTTTAATTAAGGCAACAAGACTGAAATCACCTTTGCAAGCCTGAACATGTCTTGTGGCCACAAGATTCCACAAGGACCCTAACAAAATTAATAAAGTGTTACATGCCCCCCCCCCCCACTGCTCATGATGTTAATAGCCCAGATTTTGATTGCCTTTACTTGCAATTTGTTGTATGATGGCGGCCTGCTAATGACCATTCAATTGGGGCAAGCGCAATAGGTAGCACCCTCAATAGAAAAATTGCTGGATAATCACTTTGATGGCAAGGTGTGATCAAAATCTTACTTCTTGCTCAAGTGCATTTAGAATATTAGCTCTCATTCATTGTGATTGTTGCCCGTTTCGTTTGGGCTGTGGTTGCTGGGTTGGAATGTTGGAAAAGATGGTTGCATCTGGCTGCAACATTTGCCGCTGTTGTTGCTGGAGGTTTTCTTGGGCCAGGTAATAAGAGCCATCATTCTGGAAAATCTCCACTTGTCTTGTCTTACCGCTCATAAGCAAAGGTTTGCAAGCAGACAAGGATGATCCTGTTAATGGCCCGGTTCAAAAAAGTTGTTGTCGTAATAAGTACGGTCTCCAACCACAGGGGGGAGCAACAGTTCAAATGTTACATGTTTGGCTGGGGCTGGGGCTGCTGCAAAAAGAATGGAATGACTTCGGATGACGGTTAATCATGTTCTTTTGTGCATATGTGTGCATGTGCATTGCCTACTTGCAAACGTCGTCCGCCGTGTTGGATAAGACTGGTTTACCAGGCCTACTACTACTACTACTAGTTACCAATCCCTTCCTGGCTTCCTGGCTCACTGATAACCACCGTGTAGTAAGCAGTGGTAAGCGGTGGTTTACGGCCGGTAGTAACTGGTAGCAGCAGACACTAATATAGCTTCTGGAGGCGCCGACTATGGTTTACCAGTAACCACTGCTCAGCCGCACTGACCCCTTCTTAGTAAGCAGGGAAGTAGGCTAGAAATTACCTTAATTTGTACTTACTGAACTGCTTTTGGGTGACCCAGATCAGTAAGCCTTCGGTTACCACGGCGCCTACCAGTAAGCCAAGCAGTAGTCAGCTGGCTTACCAGTAAGCCACACTGATAAGGCAGGTTTGGCAAAGGCCTGAATTGCTTGCTACAACCTAACCGGTTCCTAGCAGTACGTATGCCCTTGGTGGTTTGATTATCAACTCCGGAGCTGTTGTTTTAAGGTGGCCCCTCCATTACCGCATCTGCAAATGAACCCAAGCAACACTTTGCAAGCAACCTTGCTCGCCCAGTGGGTGCGTTCGAGGGCTCCCTCTAAATTTTGCACAAACAGATCAACAGGAAATGTTTAAATTATAAGATGGTTTCGCTTCAGCTCCTCCACACCTGCGCACAGCAACAAAGCAGTGGACTGGCACACAAGATGTGGGATTGAAAAGGGCCGCCATATATAATGTTTCAGAGATCAAAAGAAGATCTGACCAATAACTTGCATTTGTCTTGTGTTCGTCATTTGTTCAGGTACTTTTCGTCCCCTTGCATGGTTTGCTTTGGAAATGGTTAGACACTTTTTAAAGCTAGAATTTCATCACACCATGCGTGACACACTACTTGTCAGAACTGGGACTGCTCAATGCCTTTGTGTGGAGGGATGTGGAGACGTGTCTGGGGATGATCACACTTGGAGATACATGCTCAGTAGAAGGTGCATGCTCTGGAACAGGTGCATGTTCTGGAAATGGTGCATGCTCTAGAAAAGGTGCATGCTGCAAAAAAGGTGCAAGCTCTATAAAAGGAAGAGCTAGCTGTGTGGGCTTACCTTGCATTCAGACAATCACATCAGTTCTCATCATCATGCATCAACACAAACTAACCACACCTGCGCACAAACAGGCACGCAAGCAGCGCCAGCAGCGTGCGCAGGCGCACGCAGCCACCGGGTTTCGGCCCACCCATGCCTGGCACCGCATTCCTCAGCAGGGGCCCCACTTACCCCCCCAACATCATATATATAGTTATAAAGGGTATCAACTTTAGGGTGTAGCACGTCCCGTGCCCTTTGCTGGTAAAAAGAAAGGTAGTGGACATGGCCGGGGTCGGTCCTGCAGGATGTCAGGGTACACCTCATGTTTTTTTCCTTTTGGTGAGTCGTACAGCGGATAGATAGCTGTTGGGACTCTTGAGGACACAGTTGCGCATGAAGGATGAGGAACGTGAGGACACAATCCTTAGCGAGTGATCCTGCGGTGGATGTCTAAGCATACAGCATTATCATAAACAACATTAAATGCATGGCATGGGTAATGAACAGCGGTAAGGGATGGGTCCGATAGGGGTGAACCAGCAAATTGACCCAGGTTTGGGTCCCTAAGTGAATTTGCATCACCTAATGCAGTCATATAGATAAACTTTCCTAATTTCAGTGCCTTTAGGATTCTTAGAATCCGATTATATGTTCTAAGTTTGCCACAAGAAAAAAACACGAGGAATGGAGTTTGATCAAAGAGATAGGAAGAGGTATGCTAGAAGCATAGAGACCCGCAAGAAAAGGAAGAAGGGCTGTTGTTCCAAGGTATGCTGCAGCATCGCTTTAGCGGTTCTGGCAGCAGTGGCTTTTGCCCTCTACTTTATTGTGGGATGGGGCCTGGGATATAGTGGGCTTGGTGGTCTGGTATCAAAGAGTGTTGCAAATTTGAAGCATCAGGCCGGCGAGGCAACGCGCGTCACGTGGCGCGTGCTGAGGCCGCAGACAAAGGAGTTCGATGGGGGCAAGAGCACCCCAAACATACGCTACGGGCACACAGTCACGAGGTAGGCACAGCCTGACACTCGAGTACTGGAGCTTAAAAGCAACATGAGAATGCAAGCACATTGATATCTCTCCTCTGCTCCCAGCTATCGAGGGCAGATGATTGTCACGCATGGCTATTTCTACAATGCAGCGGAAAATAAGGTGTGAATTGCAGCTTAGAATTCATCTGATTAAATTGCACAAACTTACGCAGGGGTTCACCAGCAGCCCCCTCCGTGCATAGCACGCACACACACATACACACACGCACGCACGCACGCACGCACGCACACACGCACGCACACACACACACACAAACCACAAGCGCACACACTCACCACACAAACGCACACACACACGCACACACACACGTACACACACGCACACACACACAACACATACACACACGCACGCATGCACGCACGCACGCACACACACACACACGTGCACGCACAGATACAAACAAATACACACACAGAGAAACACAGAGAAACAAGAAGGAACACACACACACACTTGCGTACCTTCATTCCCTGTTGTAGCAAGTATGTACATCTAGTTTCAGCTGTACCACTCAGAACACATCATCAACCTGCTCCAGGCGACCTGGCTAAGCGACACATGGTCTATGGACATGGCCTCCGCAAGATGGTCTCTTCTGAACCCTGGTAAGGATGTGGTGTTGTGCTGGCTAGACAGGGTCCTGTGCTGGATCATAACAAATTGCAGGATGCTTGAGCCCCTACACCTCAATGAGGCCACCACTAAAATACTCTGGCAACTGTCAGTCCCCACCAACACCATAACCAATACCACCACCAACACCACCACCACCTCCACCACCACCACCACCACCACCACCACCACCACCACCACGTGCTTACCACACGTCTGTAAAACAGTTCACAACCTCAACGCTCACCCAAAACGCCCCTGAGTACAGGTGCTTGCTGGAGGGCACACCAGCAGTAGTTCATGAGCCATTGTTTTAAAGAGGCGCATGTGCGCATGTGTCAACTCAAGGGTTGAAATGCTATTCACCATTTACTTAGCATCAAGCAAGAGCCAAAGTGTCCTTCCGCCGCTCAGCGACTTGCTCCTACTTGTTTGCTGCACAGAAGAGACCACTCATACCTGCTGATGCCCTGCTGTTGCAGACATCAGCCAAGCAGCCTACATCATACATTGTGCTTAGTTTTGAGGTAAACGTATATCGGAGAACTAGCAAACCATTGGCAAGCAGACGCGTTTGCCTACCCTCCTTACCTATGCGCCTCAAGGTCGTGAGGTGATGATAAATCGGGAGTGCGAAGGTCGCTGCTGTCTATTGCACATTGCCCATTGCCCTACTCCTTACTCCTTTCAATCCTCCTCACTGTAATCCTCCTCACTGTAACCCCAGGTATTAGCCAGGCAGAGGCGATTCAGGAGTACAGCAAGCCCCAGGGCCTCCCTGCCGCCCCCTGTGGCCGCTTCGGGCATGGAGTGGGTCTGTTCAACCACACGCTGTACATGTATGGCGGCCATGATGGAGGTTTTAGCAGACATGGGCAGCAGAACTACGAGCCAGGTAAACAGGGACCGTCGAAGGGATTTGAAAGTACACGCTGAAATTGTACGGCCATATTAAGGTTTCATATGGCATGGACAATTATGAGCCAGGCAAATAGGGACTGCACAAGCCAGGTGAGGGTCGTGCTAGTCTAAGGGGTTTAAAAGCACAAGCTGCATGTGCATCGGGCACATTAGAGGCACAGAGTGCAAGCTAGTTGGAGGCTGGGCTAGCGGTTTGCGTGTTGCGAGAGTGCAGACATCTTGGCTCAGGGATCTGCGTGTCACTTCAATAGGGGGTACTAATAGAGGGGCTTTTGATTCTCTGCGTTTTCAACGCACCGACTCACCCATGAGCAAACAAATGAAGCACACACAGATGCACACAAACACACCACACATTCATAGGGCACGACCCACACTTAACAGGGCATGGCCTAACCTTGCCATATACATGTACCACCAAAAATACACACAATTTACGCACAGACTACGACTTCGATGAGCTATGGGCCTACCGCTTCTCTGACAACAAGTGGACCCTCTTGGCACCCAAACCAGATCTTAGCCTCACAGCTCTCCCTGAGGCTGGCACTGACGGGGCCAGCCTCAACTCGCCAGGTACTTGAGGGTTGAGAATCTGATGGCTTGCAGTGTTCATGATGAATATGAAGCTAAGGCAGAGCAATTGTCTCAGCTTGCTAAGTAACGTTAGTTTCTGCCCTCCCCTTTTCCTTTTCTCTTTGTTCTTCAGTACACATTCCCAGTGTATATTTCTTAATAAACCTGGTCAAGCGCACACACACACACACACACACACACACACACACACACACACGCACACTTGCTCACACAAACACAGGCAAAAGATATCTGCTGGCCTCTGTGATCATTGATGGCATATTCATTATGTATGGGGGCAGCACAGAGGGCCAGGGAGACGTGTGGGCGCTAGACCTTGTCAAGGTCAGTGGTTGATTTAGCGAGGGTGGCAGACGTGTCTTCGCAACCCGCTCTAGCACTCCAATTTCACCGATGTCTGTTCTCTCTGGCAGCAACTCTGAAACCTGCGCTGCAGTTGCTTCTGCTCCTGGGGTTTGTGTTCTTTTCCGGTTCAATAAAGGCTAGCTTACTCTTCTGGGGGAATCCAATCCGTCTTTTGCACCTGATAAAGATCACATCTTTTCGGCATGGGCACACAGCTCCTAGGCGATTGCAGTGCTTTGCAACGTCAAAGCGTGCATTTGCTTTGTCGTCTGATCTTGTTTGCATCCCTCGGTACGCAGAGTGTTATGCAAAGGCAACCTCCGTGTGGCATTGCATGTGGCAGGATAACAAGTGCAACCATTGGATTGACTGCTCAAGACGCTTTCCTGCAGCACACTGACCCTCTTTACATCCGACGTGTGCTGCGTGTTGTCACATGCAGAAGCAACTTGGCTGGCAGCACCTGCAGCACACTGATCTTTGTTACATCTGAAGTGTGCTGTGCATTGTGTCATGCAGAAGCAACTTGGATGGCAGCGCCTGGCAGAGGAGGTGCCCCGGAGCAAAGGTGTGTGTGTAGCATTGTTTAGTGCATTTTTAGGCTGGTCACCTAAGTCTAATCTCTGCAGTATGTGACAACAAAGAACTTGTTTGTAAGGCATCTTCAGGTATCTCAATGTACTCTCTCTCTCTCTCTCTTTCTCTCTCTCTCTCTCTCTCTCTCTCTCTCTCTCTCTCTCTCTCTCCTTCTTTACTCTCTCTCTCTCTCTCCTTCTTTACTCTCTCTCTCTCTCTCTGTCTCTCTGTCTGTCTGTCTGTCTGTCTGTCTGTCTGTCTGTCTGTCTGTCTGTCTGTC
>Ga0307947_1000389_pt1:5000-30418 | contig 30418 bp, 31 predicted proteins | sample OrgLakmetagen232_FD_201840 | JGI IMG/M metagenome (GOLD analysis project Ga0307947, IMG submission 201840) | Saline water microbial communities from Organic Lake, Antarctica - #232 | ecosystem: Environmental > Aquatic > Non-marine Saline and Alkaline > Saline | place: Antarctica...
GAGAGAAGGTAATCCTGAGGAAGCTGCGCATCCTTTCTGGCATGTTCTGTGTAAGGTCAAAACTGTCCCTGCTAATTACTGTTATAATATCAAAAGTGTCCCTGCTAAGTATCCTTATAATAAATAAGTGTCATGACATGTCATGGCATCCATTTTTGATCGTTTTTAATGCGGGGGTCAGACCCAACACAATTTTCTACTACTTACCCTTAAAGTGGATATCAAGACACGTCACGACATCATGCTTCCCCCTTCTTCAGTGATGTCAAGACTGTCACAACAGTCACGACATCATCCTTTCTTCAATAAAGGGGGAGATGATCGGTTGCGGGAAGTGAACGCTGTCCACCTCTTCACCTCAAAAATGGATGCCTTGATGTCTGTTTTGCAGGGTTGTCCAGAACCTTATACTGACACCGTATATGCGGTGATTTTTCTGCCAAATAACCGAATAAACTCCATAGCTATGTATGGTTCTGGCCAACCCTACTGTTCTGCTCACCCCTGTTTATGTGCGGCGGCATGCAGGGATGACCCCAACGCAGGCGACCAGCAGGTTTTCTGCCCGAGCAGCGACGGTTGGCCGCCCTTCATGCGGGTCAACCCAGGTGGTATGCCTGTTATTGTGCTGCCACTGCCACTGCCACTGCCACTGTGCGTGGAGTGTGTGGTTTCTATGAACCTGTGCCTGCTTACGTGTGGAGTAGTGCGAGTTATATGTGCTTGTGACACTGTGCATGGAGTGCGTTGGTGCTTGTTTGCTACTGCTGCACTGTGCGTGGAGTGTGTTGGTGCTTGTTTGCTACTGCTGCACTGTGTGTGGGGTGCGTTGGTGCTTGTTTGCTACTGCTGCACTGTGTGTGGGGTGCGTTGGTGCTTGTTTGCTACTGCTGCACTGTGCATGGAATGTGTGAGCAGTCTGGATGCCTGAGCCACTGTGCGTGGAGTGGATGGGTAGGGTGTGTGCTTAACCCACTCAGCGCCATTGCGTACCTGTGCGTGGAGTGTGTGAGTGGGGTAGTATGTGCCTGTGCCGTTGCTGCGTTTGCCTGTGCCACTGTGCGTGGAGTGTGGTTCATAATCGCAAGCTTCACTGTGCGTGGAGTGTGGAAGCTGTGGACGTGCCTGTTCCACTGTGTGTGGAGTGTGTGGGATTTATGTTTTTGTGCTTACCTGTGCGTGGAGTGTGCGGTGTGTGGCTGTTGATGTTCCTGAGCTGCCGTTGCCGGATCCACTACCGTGCGTGGAGTGTGAGGTTATAGCCTGTGGCCTGTGCTTCCGCAACTACCACCGTAATTACTGTGCATGGAGTGTGTGCGGGCACATTCCCATCCTTTCCTCATTTTTATATAGAACTGTTCTAAATGTATTTAAAAGTGGCATGTGCGTGGAGTGGGGCATTTGGATGCTGTGTCTGAAAGCACCTGAACACGCGATGCGCTGTGCGTGGAGTGTGTAATTCGAGTTTCCAAGTTTAATGGCGGGTCGCACTATTTTCATTGCAATAGGCGTATGTAGTTTGGAGGACTGGACACTCAAATGTCAATGTCGAGATGTCCGTGAATGAAGCCTTTCCAACCTTGTACGCAGTGTTTGACTGGACATACCATGATGTGTGGGCGTATCTCCAAAGCATCAAGGTGTGTGGTGTTCTAGTGAAGGAAATTCCTTTATAGAGTGTCTAGGCATTGATTTAATGTGGATAGAGGTAGATCTGGTGCAGAGATCTTCATTATAAAGTGTATGGGCAGTGATCGAATGAAGAGAACTCAATTATAGGGTCTCTAGGCATTGATCCAATGTGGATAGATGTAGATCTGGTGCAGAGATCTTCATTATAAAGTCTCTAGGTAGTGATCTAGTGAAGGGAACTCTTTTATAGAGGGTCTGGTGATAATGTTAGGGGGGGAGGGGGGGAGCTAGCAACAAGTTCTTCTACTGTCTCCGTTTTCTTGCCTGCCTGTTTTCCCTCGTTGTGAATAGTCTGAAACCAAAGGATAGATTAAAAACCAAACAAACGGATTTACAACCGACGTGTTAACATTTACAGCATGCTGACACTGCGGGGGGGTTGTGCGGTGCTATATGCTGAGGTTGAAAACAGCTGTGGGGAAGGTGCTAAGTGCAGATAGATAGAATGGTTGTTTGCACAGTGCTATATGCAGGTTAAAATTTATGAGTGTCGGATGGGGGTAAGGTGACGTGCAGAAATTTTGCACTAATTCTGCACTGCACGAGGCTCCATTCTTACAGCACCAGCATCCTGTGTGTGATTTCCCTCCTTAAAATTAGGGAACAGTAGTATATACTATTGAACCTGCTGATCGTTTTTCATACTTTTCAGCGCAAGGCTACCATAAACTGACTAAAGGAACTGACTTAAAGAACCGACTAACAGAACTGACTAAAGGAACTGACTAAAGGAACTGACGAAAGGAACTGACGAAAGGAACTGACGAACGGAACTGACGAACGGAACTGACAAACGGATCTGACTAAAGGAACTGACTAAAGAAAATTTGAGCTGTCAGCAACTGCACATAATCTGGGTGCTCGAGAACTCAGCTAGCGTTGGAGGTGGTCAACTGCCTGCCAGGCTTGTTTTCGGGAGCAACCTTGCAGTGCTGAGACTACGCTGAAAGCATTGTATCCTGGCAACATTTAGGCCCATGTATACAAACCCCGCAGCCCTCATCCTTACGTGACGTCCTTGTGTGTGTGCGCAGGCCCCTTACTGCAATTTGTATGACCGAGGCTACACCTCGTTAGGGGGTATGAATAACACGTCACCCAACAGGCAAGTGTGAGCAAGGCTATGCACTACTCTCATTCAGAACTGGCTCGCTTAGCTTTTAACGTTTTGCGGTCTCTTTAATAATTGTGGTTATCCGTTGTCAGGAGGTATGCACGACACGCTGCCTAACAGACAAGATTATGCATCTGTGTTCAAGCTCTCACTTGCGCTCAAGACTGGCTCGCTTAGCTCGTTAAGACTGGGCGATGAAGAAATGGCATTCTGTGCTTGCCGCCTATGATTTTTGTGGCTTCAGGCAATCTGCTCGAACTACGTTGTCCGTATGACAATTTGGATGAGGAATGTGTGCATTCATCAGCATCACATGGTTTGCAGATCAGGTTGCTTTTTTATGGCACTGTGCCATAGTACCGTTACGCATGATTTGAAATGACGTGCGCAAGCGTTGCGTATTACATATCCTTTACATACTCCATGCTTGCGTGCGGCGTATCATCCCCTGTGCATGACACAACACTAACCCCTTTTTGCTTATTCCGTGTACAGTGAATTCCAACTATGTCTATAATTGTGCCTCCTATTCCTCTTCTTCTAATTGTGTCTATAACTGTGCCTTTTAATCCTTTTCTTCTTATTGTGTCTATAAACGTGCCTCCTATTCCTTTTCTTCTGATTGCGTCTATAACTGTACCTCTAATCCTTTTCTTCTTGTTGTGTCTATAAATGTGCCCCCTAATCCTTTTCTTCTTATTGTGTCTATAAATGTGCCTCCTAATCCTTTTCTTCTATTTGTGTCTATAAATGTGCCTCCTATTCCTCTTTTTCTTATTGTGTCTATAAATGTGCCTCCTAATCCTTTTCTTCTATTTGTGTCTATAAATGTGCCTCCTATTCCTCTTTTTCTAATTGTGTCTATAATTGTGCCTCTTCTTCTAATTGTGTCTATACCTGTGCCTCCTTTTACTCTTCTTATTATTGCGTCTACGACTGTGCCTCCTATTCCTGTTCTTCTAATTGCGTCTATAACTATGCCCTCTATTTTTCTTCTTCTAACTGTGCCCCCTATTCCTCTTCTGCTATACCCAGCTGCTGTCTTGCAACGATTGCTTCTAACCTCAGCCATTGGTTGTCCCCTGTGTGATGTGTTTTCCCCATAACTTTGCTGTGCTTCACTTTTTGCTTATCTTATTGTAAGTCATAAAAGTCACCCTTCCTATTCATATGCGTGTGAGTTGCAGCTCCATGCTGCGTGTGGGATGCAGCTGCTCCCTTGTCCACCAACATTACATGTAAGCACAACACAGCACAGCTCTGTGTGCAGATCCATGCTGCGTGTGGGTTGCAGCTCCATGCTGCGTGTGGGTTGCAGCTGCTCCCTTGTCCACAACCATTACGATGGTTAAATGGTTACATTGGGGATTGACCTTCAGCCAGGTTGTTTGGCTGATCGGCTGCTGACTGGTCTCGGCCAGCCACAAGTAAATCATGCACAACACAGCACAGATCTGTGTGCCCTGAGCACAAATGGCAACTACAGCAACTTCCTTTATGTGTGTGTGCATGTGTGTAGCTCCCTGCTGTGTGTGGATGGCAGCTATGCCCCAGCCTACACACTGAACGAGGCACAATTAGAGCGTGCGGGCAGGGCATCGTTTCAGCTTTCGCGCCCACCCGTGGCCAGCAGCAACCTTACCGTCGCTAACCCCAGCAGCAATTTCTGCAACAGCAAAGCGGGCGCCAGGGGAAGCAGCGTGAGCAGCAGACCTCAGGCAGCGCCTGAAGGTAAGTGACACGTATTTGTGTGTGACACGTATGTGTGTGTGACACGTATGTGTGTGTGATACGTATGTGTGTGTGACATATGTGTGTGTGTGTGTGTGTGTGTGTGTGTGTGTGAGAGTGTGCGTGAGTGTGTGTATGCATTGTCTGTGCGACTCATCTATGATGGAAGGGGACGGAGGGTTTAGGGGGAGGAAGCTCCCTGTGCAGCTGTGGGTATGCTGCGCGCTCATGGGATTGTTTAACACAAACATGCACGCGCACACAAATACATGAACCTGTAGGAATTGCTGCTGGCCCCTCTAGTCATCCCATCACAGGCGACCATGAAGGTTTCACTGCGGCGTTGGTGGTTGTTGGTGCGTGAAGATCTTGTGTGTGTAGCACACCCAAGCGCATGCATACATAAGTATAGCTATCAGGGGGGGGGTAAGGGTGTTTTTTGCATTGGGGAGAGCAAACTGCAAAGGGGTGTATTAGTTTGTGTGTTGGTGTGCATGTATGGGTAGATGGGTATGTGGCAGTGGAAGCTGGAATATGTGGTTTGTATTGCCTGTTATGTTAACTAACGACCGTAAAAACATATTGCGCATCCTTTCTTTCTTGCAGGGGATGAGCTACTCTCAGGAAAGGTAAGGAGTGTGTGTGTGCATGTGTGTGCGCTTGTGCACGTGCAGCTATTGTGAAATTGTGGCGCTGCAAATCTGCAATGATCCTTGGGTTTGGGTTATCTTTTGAGTACAGGTTAACCCTTTTGGACCCTGTAACGAGGCCCGTCTTGAAGTTTGCTTCTGCTAATTATCCAGACCGAAGAAGGGGGAGCTTTTTTTGTTAAACACCTGAGGCAGCAGCTCCTCAAAACAATAGCCCATTGGTTTGTGTTGTGTGCACTTTGCTGTCATCTCACACCCATGTGTCTCACACCCATGTGTCAAATTCACCCATGTGTCTCACACCCATGTGTCAAATTCTAGATTGTGCCTATACATGTGCTTCCAGCATCCTGCACCCACTCAGTTTACATAGCATCACACATGAAGTGTGGCAAGCACCTTGCCTCTTGACCGGCCCCACGCTTCACGCCAAGTGTGACCAACCCACTCCTATCGTGAATGCCTATTATGGTGTGCATCATCTGATCTTATATACCAGTATATATGGCTAGGGTTGGCCAGAACCATATATATACGGTGCATATAGGGTATTTGTGGCAGGGTAATCACCAAATATACGGCCATATACGGTGTATATATACGGTTCTGGCCAACCCTATATATGGCCCCCATACTTGCAATCCATGCTTAAGCTGGTACCATGATTCGTCGTGACAATAGGTATATACGATTTGAATTCTGAATCACATCATTAGAGTGAATGCCTCCACGCCAAAAGCGTGAAGAGCACCACACCAGGTGCCAAGTGTGCAGAGCACCGCACCAGTTGTCGAAGCTGCAGAGCACCAAGCTGCCAGCATGTGTTTGTGCAAAAGAGGTCACGTCTTGCGCTCAGACGTCAAAGACCACCCATGTGCCTTATGTCTCTGTATCCACTCAAGCAGCCTTCGCTACCTGAGTGTGTATGTATGTGCAGGTGATTGACTGTGTGTGCGTGTATGTGTGTGTATGCAGGTGAATGACATTGTGTGTGTATGTGCAGGTGAATGAGTGTGTGTTTGTGTATGTGTGTGCGTGTGCATGCAGGTGAATGAGTGTGTGTGTATGTGTGCGTGTGCATGCAGGTGATTGACATTGTGTGTGTGCGTGTGCATGCAGGTGAATGACACAAATACCACGTATCTTTGCCAAGAGCTCCGATCCATTGGGTGTGAGGTGGTGCGCGTTACCATAGTGCAGGTGAGTTCCCTGCCACAGTGCAGGTGCGTTACCATAGTGTGCGTTACCATAGTGTGCGTTACCATAGTGTGCGTACCGTGCATTACCATAGTGCAGGTGAGTTCCCTGCCACAGTGCAGGTGCGTTATCGTAGCGTGCGTCACCATAGTGTGTGTACCGTGCGTTACCATAGTATGCGTTACCATAGCGTGCGTTACCATAGCGTGCGTTACCATAGCGTGCGTTACCATAGTGTGCGTTACCATAGTGTGCGTACCATGCATTACCACAGCGTGCGTCACCATAGTGTGCGTCACCATAATGTGCGTTACTATAGTATGCGTTACCATAGCGTGCGTTACCATAGCGCGCGTTACCATAGCGTGCGTTACCATAGTGCGCGTTACCATAGTGTGTGTTACCATAGCGTGCGTTACCATAGTGCGTTCCCTACCTTCCCATGCTACATTGGTGTTGGGTGGCTTGCCTCTAAAGGCATACCTGGGTTGGCCAGAGCTGTGTGTTTATATACATGTTTGCAAGATGTATGTATTCTTCATCCTTTCAGAGGAAAAGTGCTATTGTGGCTCTGAGTTGGCTTTCTCTGCTTGATTAGCGCATATGTAGGGTTGGCTAGAATCGTGTATATACACCGTACACGGCTAGGGTTGGCTAAAACTGTGTTTATACACCGTACATGACCGTACATTTGGTGGTGTTACTGCCAAAAATACCATATGTACACCGTACATTTGGTGGTGTTTCTGCCAAAAATACCATATGTACACCGTATATTTATGCATGGTTCTAGCCAACCCTACGCACATGATCTGCTGTGTGTGTGTTCCTCTTGAGCATGTGGCCAGAATCTAGAGCACAGAGATCTTTGTTTTTGTTGTGCAAGCTTGCTCGCATGCAAGCCCACATGCATCAACATCTGAAAAAGGATGCAGAGTCTTGAGGACCTGAATATTTGGGCTGCCGTTCAGGTCCACCAGTTTTGAAAAACTTACAGCGAGCTGTTGTTCATACCTTGTATATATATTTGGGCAATGGCACAATACACATGTATACGTACACAAAGATACATGCACACACGTGTGCGCACGCACACACACACACACATGCGCGCACATGCTCACTCGTACATGAGTATCCATACACGCACACTGAACTTCTGCCTCCAGGATAAGGTGGAAGCCATTGCTGAAGAGGTCAAACGGCACAAGCAGGTGGACGTTATGATAACTTCGGGGGGTGTGGGGCCGACATTGGATGATGGTGAGTTTTGCAGTTGAACTTCCGATTGCATTCTAGCATGCATTTGCACATGTGTGTATAGTGCAAAGTCACGTATCTGTACACATCACTTATCTGTACACATCACTTATCTGTACAAATGTGAGTAGTGCAAAGTCACGTATCTGTACACATCTCGTTTTTGAACACATCGCGTACCTGTACACATCACTTATCTGTACACAACACTTATCTGTACACATGTGTGTAGTGCAAATGCACGTAATTGAACATCTGCATGGAAGTGGACTTGTATGAGTTGAGGTTGTATGCAAGATGCATACACTGCTACTTCTACTCACACTGTTTTTGTGCGAGATGCATACACTGCTACTCATACGCACTGTCAGTGCAAGATGCATACACTACTACTTATACTCACTACCTTTGTTCGCCCCTAATTGGTACTAGGGTGGTCAGGTCATTTGTGACTCTAATGATTTTGTGTTTGAACCTGCGTAAACCCAACGACCATGGAAGGCAATGCTGCTGTTTTGGGTTTACTTTTGACATAAGAGACCCTGCGCTGAGGGCAGCGTAACTGTGCAATTATATTGTTTTCTGTGTAAACCTAACGACCATGGAAGGCAATGCTGCTGTTTTGGGTTTACTTTTAACGTAAGAGACCCTGCGCTGAGGGCAGCATAACTGTGCAATTACATTGTTTTCTGCGAAAACCCAGTGACCATGGAAGGCATTGCTGCTGCCCTGGGTCGGCCAGCAACGCAAGACCCTGTACTGAATGGGAGGATGAATGACGTCTTTGGGACAGGCATTACACCCAGCCACCTTAAGGTCTGTGCTTCTGTTTGTGTGTGAGTGCGCATGCATGATCTCCCAAGTGTGATTGCTTCATTAGTGTGAATGCTGTAGCTGAACACTGGGGGCCCCAAGGAAGCACAATGCACAGGCAACAGGCAACAGGCACAATGCACAGGCACAATGCACAGGCAACAGGCACAATGCACAGGCACGATGCACAGGCAACAGGCAGCAGGCACAATGCACAGGCACAATGCACAAGCAACAGGCAACAGGCACAATGCACAGGCAACAGGCAACAGGCACAATGCACAGGCACAATGCACAGGCAACAGGCACAATGCACAGGCACGATGCACAGGCAACAGGCAACAGGCACAATGCACAGGCACAATGCACAAGCAACAGGCAACAGGCACAATGCACAGGAAACAGGCAACAGGCACAATGCACAGGCACAATGCACAGGCAACAGGCAACAGGCAACAGGCACAATGCACAGGCAACAGGCAACAGGCAACAGGCACAATGCACAGGCACAATGCACAGGAAACAGGCAACAGGCACAATGCACAGGCACAATGCACAGGCAACAGGCAACAGACAACAGGTCATGCGCTTCACGGCACCACAAGCAAATTCTTACATAAACTTCCATGAAGCACTTCCTCCGAAGTTTGATCAGGAACTGCCACAACGCACAGAAGGCCGTACAAACCTGATTTCCTGTTTAAGTCGCCTCATCAACCTTACTTCTGTAGCGTGGAAAGCCTGCATGCAGTGACGTCACCCACGCATTGTTATGGGAAAGTAGTTGAATTCGTAAATGGCTGATGTGGAACTTTGTATACATCTTTATAGCATGCATGCGTACTCCTGTTTGCATGCGTACACAGGCAACGTAGATCACATTTGTGGTTAAGCTATACCCAGAAACGAAGATGCAAACACATGCATGTGGCCACTCTTACATGCACAAATGGCTATTTACACATGCTGGGTGCACGACCGTCATCAAAGCACCGTTCTCAATAACACCCACAAACAAACACACGTTTACATGCGCACACTTTGCATGTGAAGACGTCTGTTTACACTTGCTGAGTGTACGAACGTCATCGATGTACCGTTCTCAATTACACCCACACGATCACACCCACACGATTACATGTGCACACTTTGCATGTGAAGATGGCTGTTGCACCTGCTGGGTGCACGACCGTCATCGATGTCCCAGGAAGCAAGTTCCCCTTGGTACGAGTTGCAGACAATATCTACGTCCTCCCAGGTGCGAGTGTGCGTGCGCGTGTGTGTGTGTTTTTCACCTTTCCAGGTGAACTGTCGTGATTTGCTCCTGCATTTCTTACATGTTGGATGGGGGGAAGGTGACATCTAAGTGCTGCACTTTCTCCTCTCATCCTTCATCTGCCCATGGATAAGCTTAAGACAGCTGTAAATGCAGAAGGCTGAAAGCTGGCATGTCGTTTGCTCACAAGGCCGCTTTAGAAAACTGCTTACATCTTTAAGGGTTGGCCACAACTGTATATGCTTGTGATGGTGCACACACGGTATATTGGTATATTACGTGGGCAAGAAATTATTCTTATGTAAATTGGCATATGGTGTGTGTGTTTGGTTCTAGCAAGGCATGACTGTTTTTTTCCAAGTGTGCCTCATTTGTTTTTGTCCAGTCCATCTGTTTTGGTCCAGGTGTGCCTCATTGTTTTTGTCCAGACCATCTGTTTTTGTCCAGTCCATCTGTTTTTGTCCAGTCCAGGTGTGCCTCATTTGTTGCGCCAAAAGTGGGCGGTGGTCAAGGAGTTACTAGTGGCGTCCCGTCCAGCTGAACCTTTTCTCAATCAGGTGAGCGTTCATGAGGAGTGTGCTTATATCTTATATGTCCTCAGGAAAGACAAAAGTCTGCACAGATCTGAGCCAGCAAGGGCTCAAACCCTATTTTTTCTCATGCATGCATGTATAAAAAAGACTCGCTCAAGCGGGCAGAACAGTCAAGAAGCCGGCAGAAGCTGCAAATACGATTTGAACGACTTCCGAAAGCGAGCCAGGCCTCCTTTCCTGTGCTGTTGTGCTACTTGCGTGATATTGTGGGCAGCATTCCCAAGTGTGCTGCTGTGCTACTTCCTGTGCTGTTGTGCTACTTGCTGTTGTGCTGTTGTGCTACTTCCTGTGCTGTTGTGCTGTTGTGCTGTTGTGCTACTTGCTACTTGCTGTGCTGGTGCGCTACTTGCGTGATATTGTGGGCAGCATTCCCAAGTGTGCTGCAATGGCTTCAATGCTCCAATGCACTCTTTAATGGCAGTCCTGCGGTTCACACCCACTGCGTGCTTTGCTTCTGAAATCTGTTTTTCCTTTAGCTGTTGTTATTTTTCCTTAAGCTGTTGTTAGATGTTGTGCCAGCTGTTATAAGATGTTGTGCCATGGGGTTGTTTGCACAGGTGTTCAGTTTTCAGGTTGTCTCTCTATGACGAGACACTGGAGTGCATTCTTCCTTTAGCTGTTAACAGCTGTCGTTAGATGTTGTGTCATGGGGTTGTTTGCACAGGTATTCAGTGTTCAGGTTGTCTCTCTATGACGAGACACTGGAGTGCATTCTTCCTTTAGCTGTTAACAGCTGTCGTTAGATGTTGTGTCATGGGGTTGTTTGCACAGGTGTTCAGTGTTCAGGCTCTCTCTATGACGAGACACTGGAGTGCATTCTTCCTTTAGCTGTTAACAGCTGTCGTTAGATGTTGTGTCATGGGGTTGTTTGCACAGGTGTTCAGGCTGTCTCTCTATGACGAGACAAAGATTGCAAGTGCCTTGAGCGTGGTGGCAGAAGAGAGCTGCAACTTGGGCGTGTCGGTTGGGTCATACCCGGTGCGTGGAACTGGAACTGACAAATCTGATTTAATCAAGAAACACCTTTTTGGCAGCTCTCAATCCTAGCAAGTGTCGGTCTAGCTTTCATTAGAGCCTTGGGCATATAAAGGCAATGCTCTAGAAGGTCCACGCCATTGTGCTCTTACTGAGCTCTGACTTGGTGGAGGTTTGAATATAAGCCCATGCACCACCTGCTCATCACCACCTGCTCATCACCACCTGCTCATAAAGCTCAGGCACCACCTGCTCACGAAGACACTGTTGCTCGGACTTTTTCCTCCCTTGCAAATACTTATTGCTCACAATTTTTGACTCGTGTTTGTTATTCAATTAAGACGAAACTGCCGTTTGAACCCTGCAATCTCTGAACAGAGATTGATTGGAAACTTCTATACACTGCTTTCATACGCAGCCTAGCAGCTCTTTTTTTTTAACTGATGGCTTAACCTAAACCTGTAAACTTGTAGGTGTCAGAGCAAGCAGACGGTGCTCAAATCCTTGTGAGCTTGGACTGCAAGAAGGCAGAAGTATTAACATCTGCAAGTTCCAGAATGCGAGATCTACTTCCAAAAGGGTGCATCCTCAGTGAACATGCCGATGTGCTTAGTCTGGATATGCAAGGTCTAAACGTGATACAAAAGAAAAACACTGCTTGAACCGTTTCTGGCATGAATTTCTGAGGTGATTGAGAAGTTTGACGCTTAGCTCCAAATTAGATCATGCAAGTAAAGCAAAAGCAAAAGAGTTGCTTGCATGGGCACCAAGTCAATCGTCGCTGTGGCTTAGACTACGCCCCCTTAGCCTGGCTTGCTCTTAGCTCGCTATAAAAAATTCCACAGATTTGTCATATCGTACTTTTCGATGCTCTTTTTAAGGTTCGCTTCTTGGTTTTCTTTTCTTACGTGACTAGCAGGATCATCATGACGCAGGTGTTGCCTGTCCAAATGTACACTGGTATTTCCAGCTCGTTCTTTTACTAGTATTTCCAGCTCATTCTTTCCTTTTGTATTGCCCTCTTCTTTTCCCAATTTGCTATTACTACCACTCCTTATTCCTTGCTGAAATGGCAGCTGAGCAAGGCAGATTTCCTTCTTTCTGTCCGAGATCCACAATACTCTCTCCTTCTTTCTTTCATTCCTTATTTCTTTCTGAACTCAGCCTACAAAAACGCTACAGGCAGCTGAGGCAGAGAGAACTGAAGCCAAAATGAGCTAAGTCAGAAGTAAACAAACTCTAAGGGAGCTAAGCAAACAAAACTACAGCTAAGGCTAAACAAAACTACACAAGGAGCTGAGGCTAAAAAAATACTCCAACGGAACCTAGAAAAAACACTCTGACGGAACCTAAATTAACAAACAATAAAGGGCAGAGCCAAAAAAAAACTCTACAAGAGTCTGCAAACTCTGGACTCAAAGATCTCGCGCCATTCAAGGGTAAGGGAAGATGCCACCATCAGGCCCCTTTCCTTCATGCCTTTCCCAGCGTGTAGGACCTTTCCATATCCTTTTGCATCTGTGCATCCCTCCCTTTTTGCTGTTGTTTGCTGCCTTCATGCCAGGCGGGTTCCTGTTGCCTTCAGGACCTTGCCCAACTGAGAAAGGGCTCGATGCCCAACCCAGGAATGGGGCCCGTCAACCAATCCTGGCCAAAGCTGGGTTGGGCATCGAGCCCTTTCCTGCGCATGTGTATGCATGCGTGCACGTGTGCGCGTGCATGCATGCGCGTGTGTGCGTGCGCGTGCGTGTATGTATGTGTGCGTGTATGTGTATGTAATAAGAATCATCCTTTCCAACATCAATTATATTTGCTCATTGAACCAAAGAATACAAATCTGTGCCCACAAGTGCCTATGCGCAATATAGCCTATGCGCAATATATGTTTGCTCAATATATAAGGGAAATTTAAGGCATGCATACAGGCGCGTAGAAGCTTCTAGTAGCTGTGCACACGCCGTGCTCCTCAATCATGCCTTCAGTGAGCCAGCGGACATGCCTGTTTTTCTTGTTCTGGGCTTCATTAATCCTGTCTTGCTTGGAGCCGGCTACTGCAGTAAATATCTAAGCATATGCGTACTGCAGCAGCCGGCTTTTGCTGAACATGAAACGCTGTAGTGCGTACTGAGTACTCCCACAAGAGCAACTACAAGCCTTGATCTAAAAACTCAAAAGAGGTGTGGATTGGATAATCAACACATGCGCCAGCTACCACTTGTTGGCAAGAACTTACTGCCCAGGCCAGATGTCTCAGAGCGCAGATCTGAGAATCCCTGCTCAAAGTCGATGCTTTCCTTAAATGTCTTACATCATCTGAGCTGTTGTAGCTGCGCAACAACTGTGAACCCATGCTGCACAGCAGCACACGCACGTATGCGCGTACCGATCACCAGAGTATGTGCTAAGACAAGACAGACAGGCGAGGAGGGATATGAAAGAGAAAACTACGCAGGCAGTAAAAGCCATTCCCCACAGTAATTAAGGAAAAGGAGCCACTTTGGTACCGAGTACCGTTAAGCTCCTCCACGCACCGCGAAAAGGAGAAATCAATGGGGATCTGGAGGGTTGCAGGCTTGGCCTGCAACTGGATCCTGGCCTGCAACTGGCTCCTGATGAGAGTTGATAACAGTACTGGAAAGGGCACGTCTAGCAAAATTCACAGAGTGCACATGGAGCTTGGAGGCAAGCTTCTCAACTCTTTGAGAATCAAGACCCAGTTTTTTGAAAGGCTTCAGAGTGTGAGTGTTGTAGATGGTGCCACCCACACCCAAAAGGATGATGTGGAGAGTAACGGAGGCTCCTTGGAGAAAGTTGCAGAGGTATTTGTGCTGCTCCTTTGCAACGTTTACCTGGTTCTGAGGTCTGGTGTCCTCACAATACTTGATCTCGACGAGGTGGATGTCACGCCGAGTTTTGCTGAGGCCTTTAGGTCGGTGCTGTCTGGGGTTGGTGGCTCTACTGGTGGCTGGCGGATACCAGGATATGCATTACCACATGCTCGGTTGTTGCTTCTGCGGGTGGGGCCCGTTAAGGTGCAGTGCATTGCGGTACACTGGAGCTCCAGTTTACCAAAACGCACTGCACCCTCGCGGGCACACAGCTTGCCAGATACGCTCTCCCTATTTCCAGGAGTCCTAGGGAAGTGGCGCTCTGCATTCGGGAGTCCATATGTACAACATGAAGGCCTGGCAAGCAGTGTGCAGCAAGACCCTTACATTGATGCGCCCAGACGTTGACAGTGCTCTGCCATTGTCACACATGTGTGACCCTGTACAGGGAGAGCGCCAACTTGTGAGGGATTTCTTATCTACAAGTGCCTACGTCTGGAGCACAGGCTGAATACCTTGCGTTCGCGCAAAGCGCATAGTGGCGACATCTCGCCATGACCCTCGTATCTTAGGTCCACTACACCCACACGGGGCATATTTACTGCTCAGGAGCAGCCACGCCTTTTGACTTGTTCGTTTTTATTATTTGACGGATAATGTTTCTGTTGGAAAGATGAAAGGTGAAAGGTGATGGGTGAATTTTATTTATGTTGCAGACGTCCTCCAACGCCTATAAGTAACATATATTACCCACATACAGTTCCCAAGTTGGTCTAGCCTGTGAACCTGACACTTTGAGTTTTCAAGAATGTGTCTAACCAAATCAATAAATTCTTATCCCGAGAAATCTGGGTATTCGGCACCAACCTACTGTGTATGTGCGCAAGTAGTTGGACGGTACCGCTACAGACAGATAAGGCCCTTTGCAAAATGTCATTCTAGCAGCCATCCCTAACCAGAACGTATCAGATCTACTACTAGATCTACTAATATTGGCAGAGCTCTTCCTTTGCATTAAAGAAAGGAAAAAGATTAATCACGCTGGCAGTGAAAAACTACTCCCCACATTAATTAATGAAGAGGATCACAATGGTACCGTGAAAAACCTCCACTGCAGAAAAGAAGAAAGAACACCATGAGGACCATGAGGCCTGAAACCGGCTCCTGCTGAGAAATGGTACTAGTGATATGTGTCTACACCACCCAATGGATGCAGAGACACAACATCCCACCTGGAGAACAAAAAATGATAGACTTTTAGTGGGGATCAGGTGGTTGGGAGGCAGAGGCCTGCAAACCACAAGGAGTATTGCTCTGATATTTTTTGGGGTTGTGTTCAATGTCTCGTCTCATCTGTATAATTTTTGCTGCGGATCTGATTGCATGTAGACTTAATCTTTTCATGAGTGCTGTGGCATGTAGACCAGTAACTCCGAGGCTGTGGAGGGGGCTCCTTCGAGTTGCATGGCTGCTGTAACTGTTTCCTGTTGCTCCTAGCAGGATGGTGTGGAGGGGTTTGCGATGTCCAACATTACGTTGTTCGGTCCTGCCTTTTCTGCTTGTTTGGTAAGGAAATGTCTACACAGCACTTAATTTCAATCAGATGTATATCGCGTTTGTTTTGTTGTATGTCGCTTGGTTTCATAGCCAGGGGACACTAAAATGAGGAACATGATTATAAAACGCCATAATACGGAATTGTGCTGATTGTTTAAGCCCTACAAAAGGGACCATGCGGTGCCAACCAAACTGCCTACACTGATGTAGGCAGCGCAGATAAACTATCAGAGCAAGGCCTAGACCTGAGAAACACTGCCAACAAAACACTGCCCTCTTGGTTGCTACCAAAACTAACAGCACATGCTCTAAAAGCCTCTTCTCGTCCTGACGCCATCCTATCTATACCTAGCACTGTGTGCTCCTCTGGCGTAACCACCTGCTACCCTAACTTTCAACAGCTTGCTAAAGACAAGAAATTAAATCCAAACCAGTGGGAGGTTATCCTGATTGAGTTTAAATTCTGTGAAGACACTAGGCCTGATCCCCAACTCCAAAAAGCAAAAGCACAGCACAGCATGCTTATTGCCAACCTAAACAGACAAGGATACAGGGAAGTCAAGCTTCACGTGATCCTCGTTGGGGCTATGGGGACTATCTACAAAGACTATACAGACAAACCTCTGGCAGACCTTTATCTGGGTTACCATAAGATTAAAAAACTGACACACAAACTGAATGTCAGACATGCATCTGCACTCATAAAAACAAGGTATGCACTGCAATACAACATAAGCAACAGTGTTAACAGTCAAGGATTGGGTCCGGGTGCTACGGCACACAATCTTCCTGACCCACATTACTTTCTTTTTTATTGTTTGCACGGTGGGGGGTTGCCTGGTGCGGGCACCTAAGTAACCCCCTCCCTTAATCATGCTGGCTAAGTCATCACTACCAGCGGAGTCTTCTCTTTTCTTTTCTTTTAGCCAGGGGAGGGGTATGGATTGGCAGGGCCATCAGCTAGGCAGATTATCACAGGCAGCTCTTCTTGCATGATTGGCAGGTGTGCTGCTAGTTTGATACGTGTTTGTTGGGTTTCGTTTTGGGCGTGATTACTGGGGCAGAGTAACTACGATTGCATCTGGCTTGCTAAATTTCCGCCGTGATGATATCAGGCCGTCAACGCTTTCCATACTGTAACAAATTATTGTCGCGATGAATAGTGGTACACCAGCTGAAGCATATTTGTAGGTATGCCATCAGTGAGCCATATCGCCACCATAAAGGTGGTTTAACATCTCCTCGCTCCGCCTCTCACCGTTAGAAGAAGGCTCAAGCAACCCACAAGGATGATGATGGACGTGTCTGGAAAGAGTGAGTTTTACAAGAGGACCTGGCCAAACAACCACAGAACCGTAAAACGCATCATAATTCCTAGGGTATATTATGCGACTCGTCCGTGTCACTGAATAAGCATGACATCACGTCTGTTTTGGCGGTGTATTTCTTTGCTGGTGAAGCAGGGTCTGTTGGTGGGCTGTCCAGAAGTCCTTATACTTTGGGACAAACCGTGCAAATATTCCTAGACGCTCAAAACAGCTTCTTCAAGAACTGGCATATCAAGACGCCCAACTAGAGATCCTACCAACAAGAGCCCCCCATACTTGAAAAAAAAGGAGAGACTGTCTATGCAGCTATTAATGCAGCAACGTACGCATCCTGCTACTGCACATCAATAATGGAGAGACTGCTTATGCAGCTATCAATGCAGCAACGTACGCAACCTGCTACTGTACTATACACTACCTGCCTAGCCCTATGTGCAAGCATGACCCTAATGGAGCCTGCCTAGAAAAGACACGCAACAGAGTCGACCAAACAAACAAACACCTTGCTAAGCAAACAAAGCAAGCGTACGCTCTCTGTGCATCACCCCACTCACAGGTCCCCCCAACGTACTGCTAATAATAACCAGCCTACTGCTAAGTCTAATTTGGGGGGTGCTATATCTGGTACAGAACACGCTGGTGCTCCTCCACTTCATCGTACGACCCAACACCCACAAGCTCCAGTGCCACTGGCCTTCCCTTGGAGCATCCAAACACCACCAATTGTCGGTGCTCCTTGTTGTCAGGTGGCGAAAAAGTGACGGTGATGGACTGCGCGTGCGTGCGTGTTATGTAAATGTGTGTAAATGTGTGTGCATGCATGGGAACATGTGTGTGTGTGTTGTGTGTCTGTGTGTGTGTGTGCATGACCTGATCTCATTCTTCACTCACAAACACGTTTCAAGCAGCAGCAGGACTCATCTCCTTGTAGAAACACGCGGCACGCACCCTGCAGACTACCTCCTGAATTACCTGTGTGCGTGGCAGGTGCAGGCCACGTCCTGGGAGGCACCCTGCTGCCGGCCACACAGAAAAGGCCCCAAACTTGGCCTCATTCGCAGCCCACTGCAACAGTGTACACCCAAGCGCACAACACCCGTTTGCAATTATGGCATGAAAGTTTTGGGTGCAGTGGCATGCGGTACACACAATAATACACGCACATGCTAATAAGCACATGATAATTCATGCAAGATAATACAAGCATGATAATGCATGCATGATAATACACACACACGATGACGAGACAGAGTTCACTCTCAGACGTGCTCATGCGTTGTACTGTACAGGAGTTCAAAAGGCTTTTGTGCTAACACACACACACACGCATTCCAGGTCACGGGCTTAAGTGCCTAGGTGCGGGTGGCTGCCCTGACGAGAGTCCGATGGCCTACAAAAAAATGACCTCCTGTGTTGTCGTCTATGCTAACAATTCACACGTGCCCCTTCTTATGCAGCTTCCATGACGCATGTGACCGACCAGCATATGTTGTAGCAGAGCCCCCTAGGAATACCGCCTCTTCGTGCAAGGTACTTTGGTCAAGCGCTCACACTGTCTTTCTGTGTATGCTGGAAACCCTCCACTTTTACATCTCCACTTTTACATCTCCACTTTTACATCCACACATCCACACGCTCACACCCCCGCCTCCGCTCACGACATCCACACCCACACCCACACCCACACCCACACCCACATCCATGGCCACAAACACACACACCCCGTTGCTTGCACGCACCTGTGGTGTAGCACGCCCCACTGCTGGCTGCTCTCCCCCACTACAGCCCTGTTGCTCCTCCCCGGCGGAGACGTGTGCCGCAAGACCGGGTAGGCCGGCAGCACTTGTGCCTCTGAACGGGGGAGGAAGCACCCCACCGTTGTTGGTTATGTGAGGGGACGCCCCTGTCGCTTTTTCTGTACCCTTGGATGCCACCAGCTTGCCCTGCGTCAAAGAGTGCCAACGATCAAGGGTTGAAGACCGCCATTGTGCAATGAACAGAGTAAGCTTATAAGGCATGTCTTTACGGGTGTCATAGTTCGGAGCAGGAGTATATTTCGAGCAATGTGTGTATTACTGGCAAGGACCACTTGCACGTACAGGACTTTTATTCGAAAGTTTCCTGCTGAAGTCCCATGCGTGGTACGTAGTACGTAGTTCTGGACCATACCACATATCATGATTGTGTGTGTGTGTGTGTGCGTGTGTATGCGTGTGTGTGTGCGTGTGTGTGTGTGCGTGTGTGTGTGTGTGTGTGTGTGTGTGTGTGTGTGTGTGTGTGTGTGTGTGTGTGTGTGTGTGCGTACCTAAGCTTACATGTGCGCAGGTGCGCTTGATGTACACGGCATGCATGCATGGCTTCATGACCGCAGATTCCTTCAATTGAGGAACGGAGCTTCTGTAGCTTACATATGTTTCACCTTTGCACTAGTCCACGCTTTGTCTCAGTAACTCTTTGCTGCAAAAGTGTTTCACCTTTGCACTAGTCCACGCTTTGTCTCAGGAACTCTTTGCTGCACAAGTGTTTCACTTTTGCACCAGCCCACGCTTTGCCTCAGTAACTCTTTGCTGTACAAGTGTTCAACTTTGCACCAGCCCAAATTTCAACTCTTTGCTGCAAAACCAGTCCAGTAGTCACCTTTTCTGAGGGGGGCAAGGATAGATAGCGAGGCTTTTCTCCGCTGCCAGCGACTGCCCAGACAGCGTCCACAAGCGTGGAGTTTGATAACACAATCTCCAGGGGCTTGGGGCTTTGCACATGAACCTGTGTAAAAGAAAGAAGTGCACGTGTGATGATGACGTGAACATTTGTGGCAGAGAAGTTCAAGTGTGATGACGACGTGAGCATTTGTGGCAGAGAAGTTCACGTATGATGATGCCGTGAACATTTGTGGCAGAGAAGTTCACGTATGATGGTGACGTGAACATTTGTGGCAGAGAAGTTCACGTGTGATGATGACGTGAACATTTGTGGCAGAGAAGTTCACGTATGATGGTGACGTGAACATTTGTGGCAGAGAAGTTCACGTGTGATGGTGACGTGAGCATTTGTGGCAGAGAAGTTCACGTTCACGTATGATGATGACGTGAACATTTGTGGCAGAGAAGTCACGTGTGATGGTGACGTGAGCATTTGTGGCAGAGAAGTTCACGTATGATGATGACGTGAGAATTTGTGGCAAAGAAGTCACGTGTGATGGTGACGTGAGCATTTGTGGCAGAGAAGTTCACGTGTGATGATGACGTGAGAATTTGTGGCAAAGAAGTTCACGTGTGATGATGACGTGAACCTGCATGAAGAGAGGAGGTAAACGTGAGACTATGAGTGAAGGAGGAGGGTAAAAGTAAAAGTAAAAGCCTACACTGGAAGTCACCAGCGTGCATTAAGGAAAGGCTCTCAACTAGTGCTCACACTAGCCAGAGCCCCACCGGAGGAGGGTAAGGAGCTAAACAGGAGCAGAATAGGTCAGGAAGGTCAACAAAGAACGCGTTTGGTCCAATTTTGACAAGGGCGGAGAAATGGGTAAGAGGAGACATGCATTGTTAATTGAAAGGTGTGAAAAGAGAACAAGTAGTTATTTATAAATCCATAGTACCATCCCAAAAAGGAAAGTGAAGGCCTGACCTGGCCAAACACTAGCGGCGCTGACCAGTTGCGTACAGCAGGCTTGGACATTGGTAAGCTTGCCGCGTTCTTTGGCAGCTGCTGTGCGTGCATGAGCCGAAGGGCGGGGTGCTGGATGCGGGCAGTAAGAGGGAGCTGCTGCGTGTCTCCGTTTGAGTACTGTACTTCCAAGTGGCCGGACAACTCGTAATCTTCACGGTGGTTCACCTGCGTGTGCATGTGTGTGTGTGAGTATGTGTGTGTGTGCGCGCGCGCGTGTGTGTGTGTGTGTGTGCACGCAAGCAGGGTCAAGCGCACAGGGTTGCACTTTCTTCTTACCGTTTCCACAGAAATAATATAAGCACACAGATTTGGGTACAGGAACAAACAGCACGTTGCCTTGACAGGTGATTTTTGGTATGTGGACCATCAAATGTGCGTGCCCTCAGGGCAAGGCTTGTGTGTTCTATGCAACTAAAGGCCAGTAAAAACGTGCTGCACGTCTAACTCATTGGACATGAATCCTGCAAGATGTGCAGTTGCAATCTGCTTTGAAGTGCTGACACGCTCTCGCATAGCTTTCTCGCTTAACCAGAAAGTGCCCAGAATGAAATAGCTCACACGCAAATAGTCATAAAAGCATCGCTCAACACTTTACCTTTAGACAGACGCTACAGATCCAGCCGTGTTATGGACTTAGGGGGACTGCACTTCACTCTACCTCGTGGGTAGAAGAGTCAAAACAATTGCAGCAACTACGCAACACGTTCATCCATTTACCTTCTCTGGCCTGAACTGGATGGTAGCATCCACACTGCCTTGCGGGGGCAAGTACATTTGGCCAGAGGCCCAGCAAGGGGGGGAGGCTATCATGCCAGGAGAGGAGGGCATCTGCTGCACCAAGCCCGTTGTACCTCTAAACCTAACAGGATCCTGTGTGTGTGTGTGTGAGAGTGTGTGTGTGTGTATGTGTGTGTGTGTGTGTGTGCCCAGGTGCGTGCGCGTTGTACACACATTTGCGTGCTTGTGGGTGCGTGTTTGTAGGCATATGAATGTTCGTGTGCATGTGGGTGGATGCGGATGTGTGTGCTTGTGCGCACACATTCGTGTGTGCTTGTGTGTGCGTGCGTGTCCATGCATGTACAATGCGTTGTGTATTTGTATCTGCCTGCACATGCATATCTGTGAGTGCGCACGTGCGATGGAGCAAGAGCAGAGAGCACGTGAATCCTCATGCTCCCTGCTAGACAACCCGCCTACAAGTGGACATTTATGAGGCAAAGAATGCACATGTTTTCCGTATTGTTGCCAGTCAGGATCGGCCAACAACCTTACCAACCTGTGACATAGCTGCTGGGGCAGTTGCTGGTACGCTGCTTTGCCTCGCTTCACAACCTTTGTCCCTCTCATTCGGTCAAGTCACACACTTATTGTCACACACGTATTGACATCCAGTCACACACTTATTGCCATGCAGTCACACACCCAAACGCCATGCAGTCACACTTATTGCCAATAAAAGTGAATTTGTGTAACCATCATCTCGCAAGTGATGTGGCTACAGGCTTTCCTTTTAATCATATTATTTTTGCCAAAATTAACGGCACACAACCCAGGTACAAGTACCCTCTGACGCGGGGCACAAGCAGCGGAATTCGAAAGGGCAGGCTACCATTTTTTGCAGCTAGTTGAGCACGAAGGTAATAGCAGTGGCTGCCTGCTCTTACAGCTAGCTGCACACAAGTGCCTGGCAGGCCTGCTATAATTGTAGCAGCAGCAGCAGCAGCAGCAGCAACATATACTCACACATAAAACAACAGGCCTGCTATAATTGTAGCAGCAGCAGCAGCAGCAGCAGCAGCAGCAGCAACATATACTGACACACAAAACAACAGGCCTGCTATAGTTGTAGTAGCAGCAGCAGCAGCAGCAGCAACATATACTGACACAAAACACAACAGGCCTGCTATAATTGTAGTAGCAGTAGCAGTAGCAGCAAAATATACTGACACATGAAACAACAGGCCTGCTATAATTGTAGTAGCAGCAGCAGCAGCAGCAGCAGCAGCAGCAGCAGCAGCAGCAGCAGCAGTAACATATACTGACACACAAAACAACAGGCCTGCTGCTAACACACAAAACAACCGGCTCCCCAAAACCAACCTGAGGCACACTTGGGGCTGCACTCATCAAATGGAAGGGGCCCTCAGTGACTAGGCTGAACATGAGGGGGCAAGCCTGCACATTGAGAGGTGAGGTACGGGAGACAGTACGCTTGAATGAACTGTCTGCACATCGAGAGGTGAAGTACGGGAGACACAAAGAGCGTTTTATGCACTGTCTAGGCTGAACATGAGGGGATGCCTGCACATCGAGAGGTGAAGTACGGGAGACACACAGAGCGTTTGATGCACTGTCTAGGCTGAACATGAGGGGGCAAGCCTGCACATTGAGAAGTGAAGTACGGGAGACACAGTACGCTTGAATGCACTGTCTGCACATCGAGAGGTGAAGTACGGGAGACACGCAGAACGTTTTATGCACTGTCTGCCCACGAGTACCTGCACACAGTACAAACTGGAACACAAACAGTGTAGTACCTACACAATGATGCCACTCCACAAACAGGCTTTCCTGAAACAATTGACTAAGAACAGCTCAGGCACCTCACTGCCATTTGGTGGTACGGCATTCATTAAGTTTTATGCTATCCCTGCCTGTAGGTTGATGTGCACGATGCTGCTGCGAATACGTTGAATTCATCTAACTCACAAACACATACATGTCCCCAAGGTGTTGCCAGACAGATTCAACATTTCAACTCGCCCTGCGCCTTTTTTGTCATAGTGCTCAGAATGGGTCTATCATCTCACCCTCAGAATTCATTGCCACGAGCATTCAGTATTCCTGTACAAATAGCAGATTTACCAACTCGCGTGTGAGTGTCTTTAAACTACCCTCGTCAAATGGCTAGGGTTTGCCAGAACCGTATAGTATGTACCCCGTATACGACCGTATGTATGGTGATGTCCCTGCTAAAAATACCGTATGTACACCGGTATACGCATATATACATATATGGTTCTGGTCCTTCCCACAAATGGCTCAGGCATACCTGGAGGTTTGTGAGTGTGATGACGCGCTTGTACTCTGGATGGGTCAGTGACTGCGTGCTGCAGCACACAAACTCCAGCTCACTGTTGGCGTCTGGCTCTAGGTAGGATTTCAAACTGCAAAGGGCGCAGGACGGATGTAGAGTGTTGGCAGCTTGTTGCGTGTTGTGTGTGTACTTGTTGCCCTTTACAACATGCTGTTGGACATAGGACTAGCTTACCGCAGGTAGCTAGACTAGACTAGATCCGACTAGACTAGACTAGACTAGATCAGACTAGACTAGACTAGACTAGATCCGACTAGACTAGACTAGACTAGACTTGACTAGACTAGACTAGACTAGACTAGACTAGACTAGCTCACCGCAGGTAGCTAGAAGCCTTGCGCTTATGTGCTTATGTGAGGACATTAAGTGTGAGCCACCTAAGTGAGTAGAAATAAGAAAATATTCAACTTAAACCATTGCGTGTGTGCGTGTGTGTGTGTGTGTCCTAAACTCAAATGCCCTGTAGCTCCAAGCCGGGCTAGGAAATCAAACAGCACCAGTTTGGCATGGGAGGCGTGAGTATGCAACGTTTCTGTGCAGCGTTCAAATACAGCCTGCTTCTGTGCAACATTTCAACACAGCCTGCTTCTGTGCAGCATTTCAACACAGCCTAATGATGTGCAGCGTTCTAACACAGCTGTACAAGGCTGAATGGGAGGTGTTGTCCAGCCAATGTAAGCCTGCTCTTCCTGTCAGGATGTTATATATTGCAGCTCTGCAACGCAAAAGTTGTTGTTCCAAGATCTTACCCACCACGCTGCTCATATCTACAGAACCTCCCCGCACATGGTCGCACACAGCATGCAATGCACTTGCACACACACGCACATGCAGCACAGACACACACGCTTATTATTGCACTCACTCTGGCGAGCTCAAAAACACTCTCACCGTCTCACCGCCTCACACCTGAACACCCACACGTGAACACCCACACGTGAACACCCACACGTGCCCAAAACCCACCTCGTCGCACTCAAATCAACCCTCAATGGCTGAAGGGGGGCAGGCGGCTGTCCAGCGTACGGATGGAAAGTCCCTGCAAGCATAACACCCAAGCTCTCTCCCCCCTCTCCGGCTGGCCAGGTGCGCAGAGACAGTGGGACCTCTGGTGAGAACACCTTCTGTACCCCATGCAGGAAGCCACAGTGTTGGGCGGCTCTCTGGGAAGAGAAGCGCACTGTGAACTTTGCGTTGGCGCCGCCTTTGATGATGGCGCTGCGGGGCTCCACGGTGTAGGGGGCCACGTCTGCCTCTGCATGTTGGCTCAGGGACAGCTTGATGCCCTGCACATGCGCATGTTGGCATGTTGGCTCAGAGACAGCTGGCATTTTGGTCAGAGACAGCTTGGCATGTTGGCTCAGGGACAGCATGATGCCCTGCACATGCCTTTTTTAATATGCTTTGTTTATATGCTCTGTTTATATGCTCTGTTGGCTCAGGGACAGCTTAATTCCCTGCGCATGCACGTTTTTTTATGTGCGTGAATGCATGCAGGTGTGTATGTGCTTGTTTTCGTCCTTGTGGGTAAGTATGTGAGGTGGGGGAGAGAGAGAGATAGATAGATGGATAGATAGATAGATAGATAGATAGATAGAGAGAGAGAGAGAGAGAGAGAGAGAGAGAGAGGGGGAGGGAGGG
>Ga0307947_1000393_pt1 | contig 30363 bp, 30 predicted proteins | sample OrgLakmetagen232_FD_201840 | JGI IMG/M metagenome (GOLD analysis project Ga0307947, IMG submission 201840) | Saline water microbial communities from Organic Lake, Antarctica - #232 | ecosystem: Environmental > Aquatic > Non-marine Saline and Alkaline > Saline | place: Antarctica: Organic Lake...
GCCTCTCTACCTTCGCTTGGACATTCCCAGCAACCTCAGCCGCGCACTTTCTTGCCTTCGCCTTTCTGGCCACAACTTTCTGGTCCAAAGAATGCGTCCTCATGACAGGAATAGAATGCCTTATGAGCTCAGGATCTGTGACAGATGTGACCGGCACACTATTCATGAGGAATTTTTGCTGGACTGTCCGATAACATATGGTCAGACTTCGCACAGAGCAACAGGCAGCTTATCTTCCCACCTCAGTTTGAGGATGGCCCAGCTCGTTTGAGGGCCTTTATGAACCAACCTGATATTTTTGGTGTTGCCTCTTTTGTAGCTAAATGCCTAGCCCTGTTCCATTGATTTTTCTAGCGATTTTTTGGTTTGGTTACAGACTTTTTTCCAAGCTTCCGCTCAGATGCCCACCAGTGGCGGCATATATAGCGATGTAACCTTACCTTACCTTTTGTCTGTGTGGTCTTTGTAAATAGTCCGACTCCCCATTACTCCAACAAGGATCACGTGGAGCTTGACTTACCTATATCCCTGCATATGTAGGCTAGCAGTCGCACTTCTTGACTGCAGGTCTTTTTTGTAGGCCTTTTAGTTGTGTAATAAGGCTCTGGCTGAGACCAGTTCTTTTTACAACCTTACGTTTACTTTACGCTGGCTGATTCAGCAATGCCTCAGTCCAACATATGTGGCTGCCGGTTATCCCCTTTGCAAACCCTTTGTAAACCCTAATTACTATGCAGGTTGGAGGTAACCACGCTGTGCTGTGCTATTGGTTTTAGAAATTGAGGATCAGACCTAGTGTCTTCACATAATTTTAACTTCTTGATCAAGTGAACCTCCCATTGGTTTGGATTGATTGAACTGTGAAATATTACGACAAAATTGTTTTCAGTTACATGGGCCTGATTAAAATAATGTTCATTCCTGGAGTGATTTAAGTGTAGGCACCCAAGCAGTCATGGCCCATCTCTGCTTGTGTGCAGGAAGCACTTCATGCTCAACCGCACAGGCCTGAAAAACTACAATTCTGCCGCTTTCAGGCGCCACATCCGTAAATGCGCCGTTTCCGTGTAAGTGGTATAGCCGCAGGCATCCTCCATCCTGTTCTGGCTGCCAGTCCTTATTAAGGTACAGGATGGCTGTCACTGCTCGATCACGCACTCTTGAACCAGGAGCGCCTGCGCAGAAAGGGCAGGAGCGAGCAGGAGGGCAGGAAGTAGGGTGGCTTATTTGTAAAGATGCAGATGGCTGTCACTGCTCGATCACGTACTCTTGAACCAGGAAGGCCTGCGCAGAAAGGGCAGCAGCGAGCAGGAGGGCAGGAAGTAGGGTGGCTTATTTGTAAAGATGCAGATGGCTGTCACTGCTCGATCACGTACTCTTGAACCAGGAAGGCCTGAGCAGAAAGGGCAGCAGCGAGCAGGAGGGCAGGAGGTAGGGTGGCTTATTTGTAAAGATGCAGATGGCTGTCACTGCTCGATCACGTACTCTTGAACCAGGAAGGCCTGCGCAGAAAGGGCAGGAGCGAGCAGGAGGGCAGGAAGTAGGGTGGCTTATTTGTAAAGATGCAGATGGCTGTCACTGCTCAATCACATACTCTTGAACCAGGAAGGCCTGCGCAGAAAGGGCAGCAGCGAGCAGGAGGGCAGGAAGTAGGGTGGCTTATTTGTAAAGATGCAGATGGCTGTCACTGCTCGATCACGTACTCTTGAACCAGGAGGGCCTGCGCAGAAAGGGCAGGAGCGAGCAGGAGGGCAGGAAGTAGGGTGGCTTATTTGTAAAGATGCAGATGGCTGTCACTGCTCGATCACGTACTCTTGAACCAGGAGGGCCTGCGCAGAAAGGGCAGGAGCGAGCAGGAGGGCAGGAAGTAGGGTGGCTTATTTGTAAAGATGCAGATGGCTGTCACTGCTCAATCACGTACTCTTGAACCAGGAGGGCCTGTGCAGAAAGGGCAGGAGTGAACAGGAGAGTGGATTCTAGGGTGGCTTACGTAGTGCAGATGGCCGTCACTGCTCGATCACGCCTTTTAAGCAGGGAAGCCTATCAGATATAAGCAGGAGAAAACAATTGGCAGGATCTAATTTGGCGTTAGTAGAGGGTCGGAAAAACTCGCATGTAGCTAGTGGACACAAGGCTAGTTGACATGTCGTTAGCAAATACATATAGCTAGGGTTGGCCAGACCCGTATATATGCACCGTATATGACCGTATATTTGGTGATTTCCCTGCCAAAAATACCGTATATACACCGTATATATATGGTTCTGGCCAACCCTTCAGGCTCTGATGCTCACGGAGCTACTAAACACGTGACCACTTCACAAATATATCCTGGACACAAGTCTAGTCGACATGTCGCTAGCAATCACATACAGCAAATGAAGGCTCTGATGCTCACGGAGCAACTAAACATGTGACTAATTCACAAATAGCTCCCGGACACGAGACTAGTCAACATGTTGCTAACTAATACATGGTTAAAGACCGACAGATGCTAATGAAAGACTGACTGATGCACATGAAGCGATCAAGCATGTGACCAATTCAAAAATGACTAAAGACGTAGCTATACTTATATTAGGATATATCTGTACAAGCATGTGTGAACCTAGATCCCAAAACACGCTAGCAGCGAGATGTGTCTGGTATTGTTCGGGTGTCCTGTCAAATGAGGCCATGCATCAGTACGGCGTTCACGTGTGCATCAGCTTACGTGTGTCGTCAAATGCGCGGGTTGCAGACTGGAGCCTTTCAAGGCTCACAAAGAAGGGGTTGAAGGGCGCTGCATATATTCAGGGTTGGCCAGAACCGTATATATACACCGTATATGACCGTATATTTGATGATTTCCCTGCCAAAAATACCGTATATACACCGTATATATATGGTTCTGGCCAACCCTACATATATTGCAGTTAAGAGAACAATGCCGCCGCGTACCTGCCCATGCGGGGCCGACCTTTTGACTAGCATCCTGGTAGCTGTCGTCGTTGTCTTTATGCCGTGCGTAGTAGGCTCCCCCGCCTGCACCAAACAGGGTACAGTCGGAAGTCGTAAACAGATTTTGGATACAGAATGTTCGATTAACGATTTCATTTTGGCATACACAATGATTGTCTGTCATCACAGGGAAATAATTAATACCATACGCTGTCCCTTGCGTTTGAACATTCCCTTGCGTTCAAACAGTCCCTTGCGTTCGAACAGTCCTTTGTGTTTGAACAGTCCCTTGCGTTAAAACAGTCCCTTGCGTTTGAACAGTCGCTTGCGTTTAATCAGTCCCTTGCGTTTGGACAGTCCCTTGCGTTTGGACAGTCCCTTGCGTTTGGACAGTCCCTTGCGTTTGGACAGTCCCGCGCCTCGCCCGAATTAATAACATGACACTGGGTCATACAAGATGCAGGTAATGCCATTCTGTGGACGCCGTTCACAATTATTGTATAGTACTTGGCGATCAAAAAAACTTGGTATGGTACACTGTCCTTGCACGCCAAAAAAACCTGTACCTTGCTCGACGTTTATTACACGATAAATGTAGCTTGATTCAGACATTTGGAGAATAAGCATCACATCGGACGTTATTTGTAGGGTTGGCCAGAACCATAAATTTATAGGTATATGCGGTGTACATACGGTATTCTTAGCAAGATAACCACCATACATATGGTAATATACGTTGCAGACATACGGTTCTGGCCAACCCTAGTGATTTACAATTAATGCAGAATGCTTAACAAAAAAATTCACCTGTTGCATGTTTTGCAACTTGCCATGTGGGTCCCAGCGAGCTTGGACACACATATACAATGAGCTTCCCTACTAAAAAGAAATGTGGGCAGGTATGCCAGAGTATCGAGCCTGAACCCCAGCAGCAATATGTATATATTGATCAGGAACCTGGTGCACCACGCTTTCTGTGATACCACCAGCTAACACTTTCATATGATCACATGCCTGGGTGTGACATGCCTGGGTGTGAAATGTAGCCTGGACTCCACATGCCAATACAACTCTATGATATTTTTGAAATGTAGCCTGGACTCCATCTACCAATACTGTCCTATGATCACATGCCTGGGTGTGAAACGTAGCCTGGACTCCATCCACCAATACAGTCCTATGAACGCATGCCTGGATGTGAAATGCAGCCTGGACTCCATCTGCCAATACAACTCTATGATATTTTTCCTGGTGTGAAATGCAGCCTGGACTCCATCTGTCGATACAATCCTATGATCTCATGTCTGGGTGTGAAATGCAGCCTAAACTCCATCTACCAATACAGTCCTATGATCGCATGCCTGGATGTGAAATGCAGCCTGGACTCCATCTGTCAATACAATCCTATGATCTCATGCCTGGGTGTGAAATGTAGCCTGGACTCCATCTACCAATACAATCCTATGATCTCATGCCTGGGTGTGAAATGTAGCCTGGACTCCATCTGCCAATACAACTCTATGATATGTTTCCTGGTGTGAAATGCAGCCTGGACTCCATCTGTCAATACAATCCTATGATCAATTGGGTGTGACAAGTAGCGTACCCTGTGCAAACGGCGCACATGAAAAGTACATGTGAGTGTGCACTAATGAGTGTGTATTATAGTGAGTGTGTATTATAATGTGTATTATAGTGTGTGTATTATAGTGAGCGTGCACATGTTCAGTACATGTGAGCGTGCAATAGTTTGCTTTGACTCTGTATCAAGCCAAAAGTCAGATTATACCTCAGCACACTTGTATCATGCTCCTCGCACAACTGGGCACACACACGCGTACACACACACGCACACACACACACTCACACTCACACACACACTGACACAATCATAAGCACACCGACACATTCATACGCACACTGACACATTTATACACACACTGACACATTCATACGCACACTGACCCATTCATACACACACTGACCCATTCATACGCACACTGACACATTCACACACACATACACACACTGACACATTCATACGCACACACACATGTGAGCACCTCACTCACCCGGGTACACCGCCAGCATCAAATTTTGAGGCACCGCCAGCTCGGGAGGAACCCACGCCCCATCGTCAGAATCACTACTGCTCGACGGATGCTGCAAATCCGGATGGCTGGTTTCTTTGCTAGGGCTCTGTGGGCCATCAGATGAGGGGCTGCTCCTGCTCTGCTGGCTGATGTGCAACTGCCCGTGGTGGGTGGTGGGCGTGGTGTATGTGTGGGTGTGTGTGGTGGGTGCCCGTGGTGGGCGTGGTGGGTGGTGGGTGGTGGGCGTGTGCTGCATGATTGCATGAGGGATGCCCTTCAGCATGGCTGCCAGTGCTGCCAAAGCACCTGTGCAGAAAACAAAGGGTGCTGGACTTAGTGTCAAGAGCCTTTGAAACAATCTGTGAGTGCTTTGGCATGGCATTTGGTGCTGAATGGTGCAAGAGCATCACAGCTGGAGTCCACAGGGTAATCAATATTCGACCTTTGGTGCTGGATGGTGCAAGAGCACTACAGCTGGAGTCCACAGGTTTATCAATATTCGACCTTTGGTGCTGGATGGTGTCCGGGTGATAACGTTACAGCCCTAGAAAGTATGCCTGATTCAAGCATTGGCATGGCATTTGGTGCTGGATGGTGCAAGAGCACTGCAGCTGGAGTCCACAGGCTAATCGATATTCGACCTTTGGTGCTGGATGGTGTCAGGGTGCTAATGTTACAGCCCTAGAAAGCATGCCTGATTCAAGCATTGGCATGGCATTTTTGGCGTGAACTTCGAATGCTCTTCTATAGGACGGAGGATTTATAATCTGAACCATGTGATGGTCCTAGCGGTGCATGCACAACGCATCTGCAAAAAAGCATGAAAGACGTTATTGCAGGGCAACTTCCACTTTATGTTCATAAGGCATTGACTTAAAAACGCTTTGGAAGTAAAAGAGAGGCACTGGTGAGAGAAACCACCAGTTTCTTGGCAAGCCGACCTTAAAACTTGTCCATGTAGATCATAAGTCTGAAGCACACATATCACACCTAAGAATGGGCAACGCAGACAGTGACAATTACGGATTACATAAAATGAGGAATAGGAGGCAATTTTAATACCAAGTATCGTTGCAGGCCTTTGCTATATCATTGCACGCCTTTGCTATATCATTCATAACTCATAGCAGTCTCAGTTCCCACCCACCCCCTCCCCTTCTCCTCCTTCTCCCACTGATACTCTTCATCCTCCAGCCTGCGGCTTTGTTTACAATAGCCACACAGGCCCACACAAGTAGCGCATGATTGATGCTACTACTTGCACCAGAATAGCCACACAGGCCCTCACAAGTAGCACACGATCGATGCAACTACTTGCACCAAAATAGCCACACAGGCCAAAACGAGCAGCACATGATCGATGCAACTACTTGCACCAGAATAGCCTCACAGGCCCACACAAGTGGCGCATGATCGATGCAACTACTTGCACCAGAATAGCCACACAGGCCCTCACAAGTAGCACACGATCGATGCAACTACTTGCACCAAAATAGCCACACAGGCCAAAACGAGCAGCACATGATCGATGCAACTACTTGCACCAGAATAGCCTCACAAGCCCACACAAGTGGCGCATGATCGATGCAACTACTTGCACCAGAATAGCCACACAGGCCCTCACAAGTAGCACACGATCGATGCAACTACTTGCACCAGAATAGCCAAATAGGCCCACACAAGTGGCACATGATCGATGCAACTACTTGCACCAAAATAGCCTCACAGGCCCACACAAGTAGCGCATGATCGATGCAACTACTTACACCAGAATAGCCAAATAGGCCCACACAAGTAGCACACGATCAGAGGTAACTACTTGCAACAAAATAGCCAAATAGGCCCACACAAGTAGCGCATGATCGATGCAATTACTTGCACCAGAATAGCCACACAGGCCCACGCAAGTAGCGCATGATCGATGCAAAAACTTGCACCAGAATAGCCAAATAGGCCCACACAAGTAGCACACGATCAGCGGTAACTACCTGCATTAAATTAGCCACACAGGCCCAAACGAGCAGCACACGATCAGCAGCAACTACTGCAAGCATTTGGCTCCTGTGTTGGTACAGCCACCTCGGCCGCACAACAGCTGCTTACGCACAGCAGCTGCTTACGCACAACAGCTGCTTACGCACAACAGCTGCTTACGCACAACAGCTGCTTACGCACAACAGCTGCTTACGCACAACAGCTGCTTACGCACAACAGCTGCCTACGCACAACAGCTGCTTACGCACAACAGCTGCTCACGCACAACAGCTGCTTACGGCCTGCAGCCACTATAGCACCACAACAGCCACGATTGCCTGGCAGGACCTGCACAAGGACTCAAAGGTCTCTCCTGTACATTCACCGCATAAAAGGACAGCCACAAACACCCCCCACAGACTTTCCTGCATCCACCCACATAAAGGATAGCCATAGCCACCCCGCAGGCTCTACTTGTCCATCTGCACCAAAACTGCTGAGTTCAGTGTGTAGCATCTAAAACTAAATAATCCACCGACATTTCACGATGGAAACGTAATAGACTCACCCGCTTCAGGCAAGGCCAGCACCTTTTGCACAGCAGGCTCACTGGCCTTTGGTCCGGCCACAACGAGCCGAGATCCCTGCTCGTTCAACACCAGGATCTCATCCAGCCTTCCAAGGTCCCGCTGCTGAGCCACTGTGCATGCGAATGGAAACGAAAGCACCTATCAGCACTGGGATCTCATCCAGCCTTCCTCCTCTGGTCTTGGTGCTGCACTGCGCATGCATATGGAAAAGAATGCATATCTCAACACCAGGATCTCATCCAGCCTTCCAAGGTCCCGCTGCTGAGCCACTGTGCATGCGAATGGAAACGAAAGCACCTATCAGCACCGGGATCTCATCCAGCCTTCCTCCTCTGGTCTTGGTGCTGCACTGCGCATGCATATGGAAAAGAATGCATATCTCAACACCAGGATCTCATCCAGCCTTCCTCCTCTGGTCTTGCTGAGCCACTGTGCATGCGAAAGGAACAGAGTGCAAATCTCAACACCAGGATCTCATCCAGCCTTCCTCCTCTGGTCTTGCTGCTGGACTGTGCATGCAAAAGGAACAGAGTACAAATCTCAACAACAGGATCTCATCCAGCCTTCTTTGTCTGCTCTTGTTGCTGGACTGTGCATGCATGCGGGAAGAAATAAACTCACTGCCTGCATAACATTTCTCTCTTTTTAGGAAGGAGAAAAAAAAAGGTTTTCCCTTTTTGTGTGGACGCGGCTTTTGCACAGCTGATTGCCTTGTCTGCCGTGGTGTATGGGTACTATTGCTCTCTCTATCTCTCCCTCTCCCTCTCTCTCTCTCTATATCTCTCTCTCTCTCTCTCTCTCTCTCTCTCTCTCTCTCTCTCACACACACACACACACACACTTTTTGCTTGAGGCTTGCAAGAAGACCAACACATGGCCAAGTACAGTTTGCAAAAGTTAGCCACACGCCAAGACCGAGTCTAGGTTCGCGAGTAGAGTCTTAATTGGCGACTGCAGCGTAATTGCCTGGACGACCCTAAACAAATAGGGTCGGATCCTGTGGACACAAAATGCCAAAATGCCAGAGGCCAACTTGCAGTACTGTTTACACCAGGCTCCAAGAGACCTATTAGATGCCAAGGTATCTACCTAGCTCTACGATAACCGCTTGGCACTGTAACACTAATTTTAGCATAAAGAAACCCATTCGGCTCAAAAATAATATATCCACTTGATTATAACACACCCACCTGGCACCAAAAGGCCTGCACCCCGCAGTGCCTCTGCTCCTTGAAGTGCTGAGGCAAGCGTTGAGGGGTCAGAAGCTCCATCTACCACGAAAAAACCCTGTACGCACATTCACAGCGTGTTCACGCGTAGATTGTTTTGGGGTGACCAGAAACGTATACATACACCGTATATGACCGCATATTCGGTGATTTCCCTACCAAAATTACCGTAGAGGTATACACCAGACACATATATTTATTATTATTATGTGTTATTATGTATACATGTATGGTTCTTTCCAACCTTGAAAATGTTGAGCACAAATGGTAAGCAACCGGCTCAACAAGCCTGGCCAAGCCACTTTTTAGCCCTTATTGTTGTCAAAAGTTCAACCGTCACAGCTCGCCACAATACTGGACACACAGACCAGTGCTTCTTTTTTGGAGACGTATGACGTCTTTAGACGTGAAACCCCTACTATTTGGCGTGGGGGAAAGACGTAAAACCAAGGATTTGGGCCCCGGGGGGTCTCCTGGCAAAAACCGACCAAGGGCACCTTGAGGCCACTTTTTAGCCCTTATTGTTGTCAAAAGTTCAACCGTCACAGCTCGCCACAAAACTGGACACACAAACTAGGGTAAGGCCAGTTTGATTGTCGCAGTGACTGCAAGAGTGAGTGACGACAATGGCGCAAGCCAGTGTTTCTATTAAGGTTTTGGGGTACGTAGCTATTTGGCTACACAGGGTGGTCGATAGAAATTTCCAGGGATGGGTCACACGGCGTATTCGTATAATACGCCGTATGATATTTAACCCGTATTTAAACGTATTGAACAAATTGGGCCGTATTATACGATTGCAAAGTTTGCCTTCTTTGCCGTTTTTTCCGCCCCAACAACGGCCTTTCAGTGAGCTTCCAGTGCTATTATATAATATATAATAACACATAATATATTGGAAAAGAACTGGGGACGTTTTGGGTGATTTTGGGGCGAATCGGGTCCATTTTGGGTCGAAAACCGGCACTCCCAAATTGCATTAAAAACGGTACCGTATTATAGGCGTATTGCTCATTTAATGCGTATTTTAACGTATTGAACGTCTCTGAGGTCCGTATGACCCATCCCTGGGAATTTCGGATGTCGCCACTTAGCAATTTTTTTGGCTACACCAGGTGCTCAGCAACGCCATGCCGAGCGTCACTGTGTCGCACCCAAAATGGCCAAAATGCAACACAGTGGCGACGTGTCGCGGTTAATCAAAACAATGGTGTAAACGCTGGCCAATTCTTTTCGTAGCCTTGCCAAAGCACGCAAGTTAATAATTAATAGATGGCTTCAACTGATTTACTACGCAGACAAATAGCTCTAAAACTCCTCTCCCTTCCCCCTCATCAGGTGAAAGCGAAAACGAAAGAAAGAAAAACACAACACCCCCCATCCAAATTATGCTCACGTGCGAAGAGGTTTCCCTACCAAGAAAACACCTACCCTCTGTACAAAGGGTGTATAGGGTGCAAGATGTACAACACACCAGGCACACAGGATGGTCTATATTATGTTGTTTTGAGGAACATGCTGGATGATTTGACGCAAGCTGGGGGGGGGAGACCAATTCCCATGACCCAGTAGTGGGATTCCCACGAGAAATTAATGGCCGAATTGCACTTCTTTTATAGCTTGTACTTGTATATAAATGCAATTTGATATACGTGTTACTGTTTTGGGTTCCACCTATTCATGGTTTGGGCTAGTCCTCAAGCATAAGTTAAGAGCAACCGACCTGTGTGCACAATTGCTGCATCCTCTCCTTTGTCACAATTGCACGTGCTTCCGGGTGCTCTGCTGCAGCTGTGCTTTCTCGTAGGGATGAAGGACTGCTGCCTGGGGATGGGAGTGTGTGTGTGTGTGCATGTGTGTAACGTTTGTGTGCTTGCACTTAGGGATGAAGGACTGCTGCCTGGGGATGGGAGTGTGTGTGTATGTGTGGAACGTTTGCGTGCTTGCACATAAGGATAAGGACTGCTGCTCAGAAGGTGCCTTATTGCGTTCATGCCTAATTGCGCTTATGCCTAATTGCGTTTATGCCTATTTGCGTTTATGCCTATTTGCGTTGCCTAATTGCATTCATGCCTATTTGCATTCATGCCTATTTGCGTTGCCTAATTGCGTTTATGCCTATTTGCATTCATGCCTATTTGCGTTGCCTAATTGCGTTTATGCCTAATTGCGTTTATGCCTATTTGCGTTGCCTAATTGCGTGTATGCCTAATTGCGTTTATGCCTATTTGCGTTGCCTAATTGCGTTGCTTAATTGCGTTGCCTAAATGCATTCATGTGTCAAGCCGTGACCAAAAAAAAGAGTGCCAAAATGCGTTCATGTGCCAAGCTGTGACAAAGAAGAATGACAAAGAAAAAGAGTGCCAAAATGCGTTCATGTGCCAAGCTGTGACAAAGAAGAATGACAAAGAAAAAATAGTGCCAAATTGCTTTCATGTGCCAAGCTGTGACAAAGAAGAATGACAAAGAAAAAGAGTGTCAAAATGCGTTCGTGTGACAAGCTGTGACAAAGAGGAAGAGTGCCAATATGCGTTCACGTGCCAAGCTGTGACAAAGAAAAAGAAAACGCCAAAAGAGGGAATGAATGGCTAATTGATGAGAACGACAGTGCAAGCAAGTTTTCGTCATCAGTGCGCTTTCCCATTGGGACATAAGACTGCCGCCTGAGCAACTGGTAGAAAAGAATAAAGAAAAACCGCGCAGGCAATTAAAAAGCACTCCCCACATTACTTTAGGAAAGTACGTTTAGGAAATTACGTTTAGGAAACGACTCCCCACATTACTTTAGGAAACCACTCCCCATATTACTTTAGGAAAAGGAGCCATTTTGGCACCGGGTACCGTACAACTCCCTCACCAAAGAAAGGAGGAGAGAACTATAATGATGATCAAGAGAGTTGCAGGCTGGCACCTCGAACCAGCTCCTGATGAAACTGAAACAGGTAATTTCTTCCCATGATATGGTGCGTTTTTTGCATGGCAGCTCCTGATGAAGCTGGAACGGGTAATTTCTTCCCATGATATGGTGTGTTTTTGCATGGCAGCTGGTGAGCGCGGCTAGGAGGAGCGCGTGCTGAATGTTTGTCTAGTTTTAGGATGAAGGAAGTGAGGGTGCCTCAGGCTGACACACACACACACACACACACACACACTGCTTTGGTACGTGAGCATGCAATGAAATTCATCTGCTGGGGAGGGGTAATCGTTTATGTGGCTTTCGTGCATAGACTACTCGAGCCTTCACGCAATTCACCTCTCTCTTGCTCGTTTTCTACATAGCAATCGGGAGCCGTGATCTCATCCCAGCATGCAATGGAATTTGCTGCAGATTGCTTGAGTACTCACAGCAGATTGCCTGAGAACTAACAGCAGATTGCCTGAGTACTCACAGCAGATTTCCTGAGCACTCTCAGCAAGTGAATTGATAAGAGTGGACGCAGCTAGTAAGTAGTGAGAGCTTGTGTTAAAAAGCCTAAGCAAGTAGTTTGGTCAGCAATTAATGTGGTAAGGAAGCAGCTATAACTGTTTTGCAGTAGCGGTAAGAGGTTGTCAGAACTACTAGAAGCATGTGTAGGGTTGGCCAGAGCCATTTATATATGCGGCGTTTATACGGTATATCTCGCAGGGTTGACATCAAATATACAGTCATATACAGTGTACATATACGCCAGATTGGCCAACCCTAAGCATGTGTGATTGCTCACCTGCACGTACCACAGAAACGAGGGATGCCGGTTTCTGAGCCCAAGTCGTCACTCCTTTGGCATTTCCAGGTGGTATGCTGCCTGTGCAAAGAACAGGACATCAGTGCCTGAGAGGAGAGGATATGTGTGTGTTTGTGTGTGTGTGTGTGTGCGTGTGTGTGTCCGTGTGTGTGTGTGTGCGTGTTTGTGTGTGTATGTGTGTGTGTGCGTGTATGTGTGTATGTGTGTGTGTGATGCAAACAGATCTTTACGCTAGGCTCCACAACGCATCCACAAACGCACCCTCGCATCGTTTCCTTGTCTTGTGTATGTGACCGACAACGGACAGGAAGAAGGGAATTTGACTTCCTCCCCCCCAAATGCAATTACAGAGGGACCAGAATTCAAAGCTCGCTTTCTAATGTATAGCTCAAAATATTTGGCGGTGATGCGTACCTTTATGCACAACGCTAGGTCAACACACGAAATGGTGTACTGACAAACACTTAATGTGCGGAAAAGAAGAAATGGTGGACTGACAAACACTTAATGTGCGGAAAAGAAGAAATGGTGTACTGACAAACACTTTTATGTGTGGGAAACAAGAAAAGCAAAGTTTGCAGGCAGTGGAAACCATTTCCCACATTAACCGAGGAACAGGAGCCAGTTTGGTACCAGTTACCATAAAACACCTCCACCACAAAGAACAAAGAAACGCCGCACATTTGCACTTTTTGCCTCATATATATATATACAAGTCACTGTTACTGGGGGGATGGTCAGCATGTTTCCATAAACATAAATACGTAGCTACCAGCCTCTACATTCCCTGCATACATTATTCAGAGCGTGATCCTGGCCAACGTGTATATGTTTATGGACACGTCTGCCATCCACTGACAAAAACTCCACTCCACTGGGGTACGTGAGAAACACGCACTGTTTTCTCACATGTAACTGTCACTGGGATGGTCAGGACGTTTCATGAACATATACAACGTGAGAAACACACACTGTTTTCTCACATGTAACTGTCACTGGGGATGGTCAGGACGTTTCCTGAACATACTCACTGTAGCTGCTGGCCTACACAACCCCCTGCTTAGTTTATTCAGAGCACAATCCAGGCCAACTCACAAGAACTCCACTTTCCTGGGGCACGTAAGAAACACATGCACACACACACACATACACACACACACGCATACGCACACACACACACACAGACACACACACACACATACACACACGCACCGTTTTCTACGATCGCCGCTTTCCAGGTTGCCTGCAGCTCCTCTTTCCTGCCTGAAGGCACTGCAACAAAGCGTGCTGTGGTCGCCAGCTGTTGGCTCAGTGCCTCCGCGTGAGCTTTCAGGCTTGCGGCCATTTGCTTGGACACACCCACGAACTGCAGATGGGTGGTGCAGATGTGATGGCTTCTTGGATAATGGATACACTCACAAACTGCAGACGGGTGCTGCAGATGTGATGGCTTCTTGGGTACTGTTGGATACTGGATACACTCACAAACTGCAGACGGTTGCTGCAGATGTGATGGCTTCTTGGATACACTAACAAACTGTAGACGGGTGGTGCAGATGTGATGGCCTCTTGGGTACTGCTGGATACTGGATACACTCACAAACTGTAGACGGGTGGTGCAGATGTGATGGCTTCTTGGATAATGGATACACTCACAAACTGCAGACGGGTGCTACAGATGTGATGGCTTCTTGGATACACTAACAAACTGTAGACGGGTGGTGCAGATGTGATGGCTTCTTGGATACTGGATACACTCACAAACTGCAAACGGGTGCTGCAGATGTGATGGCTTCTTGGATACACTCACAAACTGTAAGACGGGTGCTGCAGATGTGATGGCTTCTTGGATAATGGATACACTCACAAACTGCAGACGGGTGCTGCAGATGTGATGGCTTCTTGGATACACTCACAAACTGTAGACGGGTGGTGCAGATGTGATGGCCTCTTGGATAATGGATACACTCACAAACTGCAGATGGGTGCTGCAGATGTGATGGCTTCTTGGGTACTGTTGGATACTGGATACACTCACAAACTGTTGACGGGTGCTGCAGATGTGATGGCTTCTTGGATACACTCACAAACTGTGAGTTTTGTAAAGAACATGTTCAGAAATCCGATGTAAATCATAATATCGTATGCATCGATGAGGCCGGTTTTGTCATAGACGGGTGCTGCAGATGTGATGGCTTATCACAAAACAATTCAGCAGGTGCAAGTACTCACTCACAGTGATCAAAGGCGCTTTGAAGTGACATAGAATGTAAGCGGCCATCTTATGTGTGTAAAGCGGTCTTATGTGTGTAAAGCGGTCTTATGTGTGTAAAGCGGTCTTACGTGTGTGAAGCGGTCTTGTGTATGTAAAGCGGTTTTACGTGTGCTATATGCTAAGTGAGGTGCCAGCAGCAGTGATTATGTTACAGGGCATAAGACAGCGCTCACCTGCAAAGTCCCTGCTTTATCATACACTCACCTCCACGTATATACACATCTCATGCATATTACTCACCCCCATATACATATACCTCTCACACTCATGACATCACATATATATCAGTGCGCACCTCCATCATACACTCACCTGCAAAGTCCCTGCTTCATCATACACTCCGTATACCCCAGGCCCTGACAGCTCAGGTTCCAGAAGAGCGTGCTCTCCTCGCAGTTGTTGAACAGCAGCGCACAGCGTGACGCTCACGGCTACCTTGCTGCCCTCGCCACTCGCTCCTATGCTGCCAAAGAGGAGCGGCCTCCTACCACTGAAGCTTATTCTACTGGCTGGCAAGATGGCTTTGTAAGTGCCCCCTTGTAAGGCTCTTGTTTCTACATTTGTGCTATAGCTATAACAGCTGTGCCATAAGTGTCCATTCCCTACTGCTTTAACATTCTTCACACACTTCCTGCGTGTGTGCATGCGTGTGTACGTGCGTGTGTGCCTGTGCGTGCGTTAATGCGAGCATACATGCGTGCACGTGCGTGAGTGAATGAGTGTCTGTGCGTGTGCCCGTGCGTGCGTTTATATATGTGTGTGTGTGTGTCTGTGTGTGCGCACGTGTGCGTATGTATGTGTGTGCGTGTCTGGTTGTGTTTGTGTGTGTGTGCGCACGTGCGCGTGTGCATGTGTGTGAGCGTGTGTGTGTGTGTGTGTGTGTGTGTGTGTGTGTGTGTGTGTGTGTGTTTTGTGTGTGTGTGTGTGTGTGTGTGTGTGTGTGTGTGTGTGTGTGTGTGTGCGTACAAGTGTCCAATGCGTGCTTGCATTGCCTGCGTGCAATGCGTGTGAGCGTGCGTGCGTGCTTGCGTGTGTGCATGCGTGTATGTATTGTACCTGAGAGGACCAGGAATCTGTCTATGATTCCTGTGTACACCTGTACTTGGGCCTGAAGTGGAAGGGGTCGGATGGACATTCATGTTGAAAGACCACCCCTGACACAACTTTAATTAAATTAGTATTTTTATGTAATTTTCGCGCTCATGCATCTGCGAATCACATGAATTCTCTGTGCAATTTCACGCGCTGCTGCTCTAAAAGAGCCCTTCCCTTATCTGCTTTGTTGAGCAAGCCTGAGAAGATGAATTGCAACATGCACCAGCCGTCCATAAGCAGACGCCAGATATGGAGCGAGAAAAGGTTGCCGAAGAACGTGCCGTCCGCTAGCAGTATTAGAGCAGAATGGGACGCTCCTGAAGATACCAAGTACCGAAAGGAAATGTCGCTGGCAAAATGTAAGTCTTGCTGTCTGCCTGATGCCTGATGCCTGATGCATGATGCAGTGACATGACTGAGTGCATGCCGTTCTCAGATCATGTGGAAGTTTGACATGGTCAGGTGCAAGGCACTGACTCACAAGGATTATATGAAAAGCAGCTAAAAAAGCCTTATACATTGCACACATACAGGGTATTACTTGACGAGCTCTTGCGCAGGCGTCTTTCTGTTTCCATATTTAGTAAGTCCTATCCTAACAAAAGGCTTCTTCCCAATCATACGTGTGTGTTCAAACTTTGCTCCCCCTTTAATGGTATGTATGTTAGGTAGTAGGGTGCATGCAATCCTGATATAGTGTGTATGCTACATAGTAGTTATGTATGCGTGTTTTGTCTCCTTCTCTTTCAAGGTGCCCGATGCCCGAGCACTGCTAATCTTAGACAGGGTGGTGCACAGTGCGCCATTCGAGATAGAAAGGAAGAAACATAAAGTTGCCAACTTCTGTTGCCCAATAGCAATGAATTGCAGTCCTTGATTTTGACCCGCCATTCAAACATTCCTGCTACCAGCTATCCGTCGCTGGTTTATTTTTCCATTTATGACGCTGCACAATGTTCTTCTCTAGTCTCTATATACGCGCAGAACCTGTATCTGGTGGACTTGGGTGCATCTCCTGTCCAAATCGGCAAGTATCCAGATTGTTGCGTGAAAAACTGCTCTCAGCGGGTACACTTTTAAACTCAGTATCCAGTAACAGTTTGGATTTAAACGACGGCTTACTTCCACCGCCGCCTTTTGGAACACTTCCCCTTCTTGTGCAGGGCTTCTCTGCACTATTCGCCCGCTCCTGGGGTGCATAGCGATGTTAGCAGGCCCTCTGATCGCAGATAGTCTTAATGTCCATAAAGGTATGGGGAAATTGCTTTCTAATATAGTATGTGCTCATGCACTGTGCAGCAACGTGGTTCGCCTGTTTCCAATCTCAAGTCATTACAGTCACAGTGTGAGTATTTGCTGGAAGGGAAAACTCATTTTGATGCAAAGACTTGATCAAGCATTCAGAGGACCCCTCAGAAACAAACGGTTCCTTCACACAAATTATGTTCTTGCATACAGCTATGCTGGTGCTGTGTTTCGGCTTTAGCACGCTGCTTCGGTCATGCATGTGGTTGTCTGGCGAGTTACCTACGGTAAGATTGATAGTGTGTGTTTGAAGATCTAGGCTTGCTTTTGCATCATCTGAGGCCTAGATAAGTCAGAAGAAATTAATCAGCTCTGAGCTTTGCGACAAATTTCTATTGTTTGGCAAAAAGTTAAGGATTTTGAAGCCCCAGGTGCCCCGTGTCGCAAGCCAGCCAAAGGATCAACTAAATCTACGCTGAAAAACATTGTTTCCTGCTGTACCATGTCAATGCCTAGAATCAGCACTAAAAACAAGCACGGTTGTAGAGCTCCTACAAGAGCACATAGCTGATCTAGAATAGTGGTCAGTAATATCCCATGTGAGGTTCAGCTGCACTGTCCCTCCCCCTTGTCTTCCTTGCCTTGACTTCATCAGGCTGTGGCCCTACTAGTTGCAGCAGAGCTAGTGGCAGCGCCTGTCGGGCCTTTCATCGACTCCCACGTCCAGCATCGGTGCAAGAAGGTGCATTACGGATTCTAGATATGATGACTATTTAATATACATGATGCAGAATACTGTGTGCAATGGTTAATAAAGGTCAGCCGCATCATGGTGGATTGCAGGATCTCCTTTTCTTGCCACCACAAATCTACAAATCTAACTTTAGCGGTAACTTTGGTGAAACAGGAGAGTGACTATGGGAAGCAACGCCTGTGGGCAAGTGTAGGGTGGGGTTTGACCGCACCGTTGGCTGGAGCACTGTTGCAGGTACGGGGTGTTTGTATGTGTGTGTATGTGTGTGTGTGGGTGTGTGTGTGTGTGTGGGTGTGCTGCACCTGGATTTTTGAAATTGCACGGCTGACTATGCCTACGAGCTGGAGCAGTTCAATGTTAATCCCATTGTAGGATGTTATTTGCAAGTAGGAAGCAAGAGAACACAAACCATCACTCGGCCTAGATTTCATTGCACTTTATGCCAACAGTAAAGTAGTTACCCCATACATGTGCAGCGCTATGGCATCGGAGTTGGCTTCCTGTTCTATACCGGCCTTTCCATTCCTGCCCTAATTGCCGCCACACTCCTAGAATCTGCTCCAAGCGAAGCCAGCAAAAATGACAAGAGAGGAGCAGAGCAAGAAGAGGTACAGCAGCAGGACAAACAGCAGCAACCTGAGGGCGCAGAGGGTGCATTACGATCTGGAGAGCCTAGCGGCCTTTCCTTATTACAGCACCTTCCACCAGACCAGCCAAATGCTGTCGTCCTGGGTGCTGTAGGTAGCGCCAGGAGCAATCGTGGGGGACTGTACGAGCTGGGAGGTGAGGATGTTCTGTGTCTATCTGTTTCTACTCTGAAAAGTCGAAAAAAAGAAATCTAGTGCCTGGCTCGCTATGTGGGAGGAATACTGACCCACCATCTTTAAAATAGCTATAGCTCGCATGGCAGAAGTAGAATAGGAGGATGGCCCGGGTCATGTAAACAGACATGTAAGAAATGTCTTTTACTGCTTTTTTTGGATCCAACTTTTTCCGCCTGAACCTTTTTCCCCTAAAGGCTTCCCCCCTTGCCTCCTTTTTCCCGTCCAACCGGCCTCTCTTGCTGCCCTTCTTCTTTCAATTTTCCTTTATTTTCTCACGTAGTAGGGAGCTTGCTATCTCCCCTTGATCTATGTAATACCCTTATAATCAAATGTCACTGCAGCTGTGTCAGCTTGTTTTAGGGATGATTGATGAACACTGATCTGGTTGTCCAAGCCTTTTGTTTGTTCATGGTTGCTTTGTTATAAAGTTGATACTGTATTGCTCATGGTTGCTTTTTTATAAAATTGATAGTGATTGTTCTCAGGGAAAGCAAGTTAGAACCAGTACCCAGTATACACAGGCCCCCCCCGGTCATTAGACTGGATTAAAATTAAGAGCAAAGATTCCCCAGATGCAATTCCTCACATCCCCAACTGACCATAAAGTGGCTCCCCTGCCCACAAATCCGCACACTCACACACCCACAGGCTCCTTAGCCGTGTGGCAGCTTCTCCTGCAGTGTTTAGCTTCCGGCATTGGGGGCGGCATGATAGGCACCTACCTCTTCCTCTTTGCGCGTGACATTGGGGCTGTCCCTACACTGATGGGGGTTCTTCTGATGGCCAACTGTGCAGCTGAAGGTGGGGTGCGTGCGAGGCATGCGGGTGCAAAGCGTGAATTGAGAAGAACCAGGACGTGATCTGATCTGAACAATATTAAGGTGCAAGAATGTTGGCGGTATGTTTTGTTTGCTTGCCGTGTGGATGCATGCAGTATCACAATTGTCTGTTGCACCACGGCTTTTCCTGTTAATCAGCTTCTCTTAAAGCTGCAGCAACTACTTTGCTTGTTGTCTCTGAAAGGTGGTCAAGTGGGGCTCCGGATAGCGTTGTCACTTGTTCAGGGTCTCTTCTAGGTACATGCTGATCCTTGTGTCAGTGTAGGCGTGTAAACGCTTAGCATGTATCTTTTCACTGATCCCTTCCATTCGCTTAAGCATGCGCCTTGATCACTGATTTCTCATTTTTGTGTCCTTTGTCCTCACAGTTCCTGTATTTTACTTTCAAGAGGCTGTGATGAAGTTCCTCTCCCCTCAATCCATGCTGAACGCTGCACTGGGAGCAATGGTGATGCTTTTTTTGTTGAGGAGCTTCTGTTCTCTAAAAGGGGATGTTTCTTTGTATGGTCAGGGATAAATCAATAAGAACAAGCTTCTGTTTCTAAAAGAGGATGTTTCTTTGTATGGTCAGGGATAAATCAATCGGAACAAGCTTCTGTTCTCTAAAGAATGATGTTTCTTTGTATGGTCGGGATGAATCAATCAGAACAAGCTTCTGTTCTAGGGTCAGAGGGTATTTTTTGCATGGTCAGTTAATTTAGGCAGAACAATAAAGTTCCTTGGGTGGAGGGAAAGTTGCATTATTGTAATAATGCACCATCAAAGAGTGTATCAGCAAAATGTGCCCTAGATCAGCCATCTGATTACCAACCTTAAATAAAACAACTGCCCAATTATCATTGCCCAGGTGCTTCGGCTCTTGCTATATGCTGCCGTGGGTCAATTCCATTGCATCCCGTGGCTCATTGTTCCCATTGAACTCCTTCAGGTGCGTAAATGCAACAACAAGTAAACAGGGTTGGCTAGAAGATGCGTGTACAGTGTATATTACCATATATTTGATGAAATCCCTGCCAAGAAAACCGCTTGTACACTGGATACGTCTGGTTCTGGCTTACCCTACAAGTAAGGTGTCAGCAAGAAAAGAACACAATGCAATTCAGTCTTGACAGTTATACAATGCCCCTCGTTTCCTAAAGTCTTATTAATCACAAGCACAAGACTTAAACGTTGGATCGGAGTACATTTCATAAAAGTGCTCAGCTAGTACTAACAGCATCCAGCATCCAATCAAACTTGACCAGCAAATAAATGCACAGTTATTTGCTTTGACTTTGCCCCCAAATTCCAGTCAAATGATTTTATCCATCATTGATAGGGTTGGCCAGAACCACATTAATACCGTGTACATATGGTATTTTTGGCAGAGAAATGACCAAATATATGGTTATATACGGTGCATATACGGTTCTGGCCAACCTTTATCACTGGTATTTACAGGGTCTAACGATGGCCATGATGTGGAGTGCTGCCTGTGTAACCTCCAAGCGACTTGCACCGAAAGGGCTGGAAGCTACTATGCAGGCAAGCAGTAAGGAGGCATTCTCCAGTGTTGCACTTGTTTTTCAGCAGTAAGGAGACATAACTGCTGCATAGTCTCTATGTGAGTGCATGGCTTAGAATGGGTTCAGGAGCTATGAATGTAATCTGCAAAGCAAGCTAACCACACCACACATGTTTTTTTTGCATGCCAACTTGCTTTGTCCACGCACTTAGACTTAGCAGTTCATCTGAAATGTAACCGAATATTGATCAGGGAATCGTCACCGCCACGTTCGGAGGTGTGGGTGCCGGTCTTGGAGGTATGCTAGGTGGACTCCTGCGGTGAGTGCCCATTTTGACATTTCACCTGCAGTTAATTTAGGTACACATGTAAGTATGCATGTAAGTACAGTTTGGAGTGTGGGTGCCGGTCTTGGAGGTATGCTAGGCGGACTCCAGTGGTGTGTGTCCAATTTGACATTTCACCTGCAGCTTATTTAGGTACACATGTAAGTATGCATGTAAGTACAGTTTGGAGTGTGGGTGCCGGTCTTGGAGGTATGCTAGGCGGACTCCTGTGGTGTGTGTCCAATTCGACATTTCACCTGCAGCTCATTTGGGTACACATGTAACACACAAAAATGAACCTCCTTAAATGCATATAATAAGGAAGCTCTTTGAATGCATGGCAGAAGGAAACTCTTTGAATGATACCAATGTGTTTATGCTGCTTCTTCAACCTATCAGGCAGCAAGCCCTACCTAGGTAGCCTAAAATCTTAGTGTCTTGCATTCATCACTCAGGGAGCAGCAGCAGGACTGGAGCCAGGTCTGGGTTGGTGCTTCGGTTGTGGTTGGCGTCCTCTGGATTCTTTCGCTTGCCTTTCCAAGCATAGCCCGCTTTGCACGCCCAAATACCCCTGCAAGGCGACAGCAGCACACCACAATGTGATTGTGATTGAGCTGAGTGTGGCTCAGCAAATTATGACTCCTGTAACAGAAATAGTCTGCACGATGAAACAAGTGTTGAAGGAGTGTTGTAATATGCTGTTGGGATATACCTGAGCAAGAAGTTCTGAGCAATTAATTTTGCATTAGGCAACTATTTTTAAAGGGCATTTGGCATTCATGCTAAATGATTCTAATGATTTTGATTTGTTGGTATGTGTGCTCTAGTCTGATCTTCAGTTCAGATGTGGGAGGGGGAAAAAAGAAACCCTCATGCCAAATTAAAATTTGAATCCACCAGGTTTTCTGAAAGGCTCTACCACCAGAGGAATTGCAAGGAAACTGCAAGGAATCCAGAGGAATTGCATGGAATCCAGAGAAATTGCAAGGAATCCAGAGGAATTGCAAGGAAATTGCATGGAATCGAGAGGAAATTGCAAGGAATCCAGAGGAATTGCAAGGAAATACCAATGAGGATCATGAAAGTTACAGGCTTGGCTCGAAACCAAACCCTGATTGCAACTTGACAGCAGGACTGGAAATTGAGGTATGGCCGGAATGGACAAGTCTAGCAGCGTAATTGAAAAGGTGTACATGGACCTTTAAAGCAAATTGTTTGACACTTCGAGAACCAAGAGTGGGTTTTGTAACTGGTGCCACCCACACCCAAGAGGAGGATGTTGATACCATGGAAGCTCCTTGAAAAATGTCACATAGATCTTAGTGCGCTCCCCCCCAACTCCAGTTGGTTCTGGGGTTTGTGTTTCCATAATTTGATCTCGATTAGGTGAATGTCATGCTCACTGTACGTCGGTGCTGTTGAGCGAGATGCTATTTGAGTCGCCCCACACTACTTCCAAATTAAAACCCAAAAATTCCCCCCTTTCACTCCATCCGCTGTTCTCACATTTAGCGTTCGATTGGGGCATTACATCTGGTGAGTGGCTTCGTGGTGCCTTGCGAGGGAATGGGAGAAATAAGATAAACAGTTTACACTTCCAGCAAGCCTGCAAATAATCGTCGTTTCAGTATTACAGCACACACTTCTTGAGACCCAATGGCTTTTTTGGTAATTTGAATGGTGGTGGGGGCTGCTGCCTGGTGCAGGCACCTTCATAGCAGGGAATTCCTTATTCAAAGAACTGGAGGAACGTTTTGCAAGAAATGCTGTATCCTCATGATTACCTTGCTCGCACGCATGGAAAAATTCCCTCTGTGTATGTCGTAACAATGGAAAAATAGTGTTGTCGGGTGGCGACTGCCAAAAGGAAGACTCAAGCCGGCTCACTACTCAGCAAACACTGCTGCTCACACGCTACCTGGTAGCTGGTGCTACAAAATCAGTGCCCCTTCCTATTTGATGTGGTCCCTATATTTTCTTGTCAAACAGCTTGCCTCCATCTTTCTGTATGTTTGGCTGACTGGATATCCCTAAGAGTGCAACCGAGGTTCCTTTCCTCTGCTTTTGTTTGTACTCTGACAAGCTTTTTTGAAATATTATAATTGCACAAGTAAGCAGCAATGCAGATGATGTAGTGCATAATGCAGTCAATCCCTGGGGTCTGCAAACCTGGAACAGCATGCTGTCCCTCCGGGCACAGGTGCGCATCTTGTTGTTCATGACCCATGCTGGTTGTGCTGAGAGAGACAGAGACCATATCACGGGTATCTGGTGTTACATACACACTCTCAGCACGACCAGCATGGGTCATGCACAACACATCTCATCTCAGGCCAGGTGCCCACACGCTTGCACACATACTTAAATATCGAGCCGCATTTTTTGATCATGTGAATCAGGCTGCAACCCAAGCTGACAAACGCGCCTGCAAAGCCATTACATCCCCTGCAATGCGCACGCACCCCTGGAGGACCAGGGACGGCCCCTCCTGCTTTAGAGAATTACAACAAAGTCCCCGTGGCCATGAGCATGGACAGCACGCTCTACAAGTACATGCTGGAGCACACACGTGAGGCAGAGGTGAATTCAGCCAGGTGCAGGAGAACTGCTGCAACCCTCTGCGTGCATGCATTGTTGACGATTCCTCTGGCTCCCATCCAGGTTCTGGCCCAGCTCCGAATAGAGACGCATGAGAAGCACACGCTGGGGCGTCACATGCAAATCACGCCAGGTAGGCTGGGAAGACAGCTGGAGAGATTCTTTCCGATGATAAGACATGTTTGGGCGTGTTGCAAAGCGAAATAGCTGAAGTAGCACTCCAGGTGCAAACACGTATGCGGGCACGTGCACGTATGCAGTATACACAAGCACGCACGCACACGTGTGCACACACAAGCATAAACACACAAACATGACACACACGCGTGCACGCACACACACACGCACACACACACCCACACACACGCACACACTTACACATATACGCACACACGCACACACACTCACACACACACAAACACACACACATACACACACACATACACACACACACACACACAAACACACACACAAATACACACAAGCATACAAGCATACAAGCAAGCACGTGTACATACATACACACACACACACACGTACACACACAATCTCTATACACAACACATACACGCACAATACAGAGCAAGGCCAGCTGTTGGCGCTGCTGGTGGAGCTCATGGGGGCAAAACGGGCAATCGAAGTGGGCGTGTTCACCGGCTACTCCGCACTGGCAGTGGCGCTTGTGAGTTTGCAGAGAGAGCTGCAAAGGATGTGCGCAAAGCTGTATGCTATTTGAGTTTGTCCCCACTCTGCCCGGCTCCATGAAAGAGCGACTCTTCTTGTCTGTGTTTCTATATTTGCACAAGCCCCTTTGCTTTGGAGGTTCAGCTCACTTTGCTTGACGTCCCAGAAAAGAAAGGACCAATTCCGTTGTGAGCATGTACCCAATACCCAACATGACTTGAAGCCCCATGCCTGCATTCTTCTCAAAAAAGTTGCTCCAGACTTTTTCTGCAGCAATTGCACGTAAGTCCACTCATTGCACAGACACACACACACCCTGCTTTACACAAAGCTGCATCCGCTGCCTTGCGCACAGTCCCTTATTAAGTTTCGTTGAGGGTTGAATTTTGTTTGCTGCTGCAAAACCTCATTGACAGGTTAGGCCAGAACTGCACCCTGTTCACAAGGTTTGCGCCTCTCACTATGGCTCTTGCACTCCTCACTGTTGCGCACACCACCCCACCTCTGCCTATGTTGGCTTTGTCCGGTGACAGTCAATCTTACCCTCGAAGGTTTGCACCTCTCACTATTACTCTTGCACTCCTCACTGTTGCGCACACCACCCCACCTCTGCCTGTGATGGCATTGTATGTTGACGGTCAATCTTGTCCTTGAAGGTTTGCAGCTCTCACTTTGCCTGCTTGCAGCTCTCACATTGCCTGCCTCTGCAGCCCTCACTTTGCCTGCCTCTGCAGCTCTCACTTTTTCTCACCTGCTTGCAGCTAGGCAGCTTTGCCCTAATTGCTTTGCACAAGTCCTCATCTCTGCCTTGGCACAACCCCACCCGCTGCTCGGTAAATTTCCCCTGAACCTACCCCAGAAAGTAAATCCTGGCAGGCAGAGGATGGGAGGCTGCATTTGAGCCCTGCTGCTCGTTCCACCCATCTGATGCTTCTGCACGTGTGCCTCCCCTTCAGTGTGTATGCATTTAGACGGCACTGGAGTACACACCTTTGCACGCTTCTTCACTTTTACTCGTTTCACCCATCCATCTGCTGCTTCTGCACGTGTGCCTCCCCATGCATTTAGACGGCACTCGTACCTTTGAACGCTTGCTCACTTTCTCTCGTTCCACTCTCTATTACTCGTTTCACCCATCCATCTGCTGCTTCCGCACGTTGGCTCCCCTTCAGTGCAGTCAGTCTACATATAAACACACATGTTTATGTAAGTTTGTAGACAACACACAAATACATACATATATATATATTATATATATGCAGAGGTCACTTTCTTACCCCTTTGTTCACTGAAACTCTGATCTTAGGCCCTTCCTGAGGATGGGAGGTTGGTGGCTTTAGACAAGGACGCGCGCTCCATGGCAGTGGCCAAGAAGTACTTCAAGGCTGCTGGTGTGGAGCACAAGGTGTGGTGCATCAACGTTTGCTGTTCTTGCATGGGAGGCTAATTGCTTTAGACAAGGACGCGCGCTCCACGGCAGTGGCCAAGAAGGCTGCTGGCGTGGAATACAAGGTGTGGTGCGTTAAGTTCTTGCTGACCTGAAATTGCTGCAGTGGTTGGGACATAAAATGTTGTAATGTGCAGGCTGTTATTAGCTTGTTATGGCCCTCCGCCCTCCTGGTATGCAATATATGATATTTATGAGGTTTGCCGTGTAAGCAAGCGTATAAGGCTCTGTTCACGTTGCTTTAAAATCGCTGCTGAGGCATGGCTAAAGCAATTTTCTAGTGTTATTGTGTCAGCGTAATAACACCCTTCAGCCTGCAAGCACTTAGGGTAAGGGTTGAGGGTTAGGGACAGCCTGCTGGCACTTAGAGTTAGGGACAGAATGCCAGTGCCTACATGCAAGAAGAAGACACAGGCAAGTCGACCAAGTAAGGTACGTAGCGTGTGTGTGTATGTTTGTGTGTGTGTGTGTGAGTGTGTGTGTGTGTGTGTGTGAGAGAGAGAGAGAGAGAGAGAGAGAGAGAGAGATGACAAAGAGCAAGTCTTGACGTACATAAGCACAATCGTTCTTGTTTACCCAAGGAGATTCTGCCCTAAATTACAGCCAAGCAGTGACCAGGTGTGTGTGTGTGTGTGTGTGTGTGTGTGTGAGAGATTGCTCTAGAAAAGATGTTACTATGTAGGCAGCAAAAAATCGCCCCACACTTAGTTGTTCATCTGACTGGTGCCTCCTTGTTTCCTCTTGTTTTTCCCGGAGAAAAAACTGTCCACAAGCTCAATTTAGCTTCTGCCCCCTTCCCTCTATTCACCTTCTTTTCCTCTTTGATCTGTTGGTACGCAGGTGGTGGACATTCTGGGACCTGCAATGGACTCCTTGGAGCGTCTGCTGCAAGAGGAGGGACCAAACACCTATGATTTTGCTTTCATTGGTAAGGCGTCATGCAAGAATTGAGGTGAAAGTACCTGTTCTGATTCCATGCATGCAATATGGAATATGGAAAGGCTCGAGCTGGTATTGAATCTGGGACGGTTGATGAAGCTAGTGTGCACACTCCGGCGCTACCAAAGCATGCATGCTTTATGGAATATGGAAAGGCTCGAGCTGGTATTGAATCTGGGACGGTTGATGAAGCTAGGGTGCACACTCCGGCGCTAACAAAGATTTGTGGGCACGCAAGCGTGCAGATGCGCAGATAAAAAAAACAGATGCGCGGATGAAAAAGAGAGAGGAAACACAAGGAGAAGGGTGGCGCAAGCAAGTCAAGCTGGATCTGCTTTTGTTGCCGTGAAATCCCCTTGTCTGTGTTCCTCTGTAAGGCCTACTAGAAAAAAAAATGCGGTGCGCAGTGTCAGTAAGGACCCCCCTCGGCGCTGGCTGCAAATTATCAAATTGAGCGCAGAGCACAAATAGGGGGGGGTTAGAAAAAACCCTTTCGATTTATTCCTTCAAATGGATTCCACATCCCACTGCCGTCGCAGTAACGTCGCAATAAATGATAATTTCCCCTGTTTTTTCTGACTGTGCCATCCTTGGCAATGATAGGCTGGGAAAAGCTTCCTATTCTCCTCCTAACACACTCCTAGGCTACTACAGGCTACTAGGCTACTACAGGCAACTAGGCTACTAGGCTGCAGGCTACTACGCGCTCCCAGGCCACTACTACAAGCCTCCTCCTAACGCACTTCTAGGCTACTACAGGCTACCAGGCTACTAGGCTACTACAGGCTACTAGGCTACTACAGGCTACTAGGCTACCACAGGCTACTAGGCTACTACAGGCTACTAGGCTACTACAGGCTACTAGGCTTCTAGGCTACTACAGGCTACTAGACTACTAGGCTGCAGGCTACTACGCGCTCCCAGGCCACTACTAGGCTACTACAAGCCTCCTCCTAACGCACTCCTAGGCTACTACAGGCTACTAGGCTACCACAGGCTACTAGGCTTCTAGGCTAGTACAGGCTACCAGGCTACTAGGCTATTACAGGCTACTACGCGCTCCCAGGCCGCTACTAGGCTACTACACGCCTCCTCCTAACGCACTACTAGGCTACTTAAGTATTGTAGGGTTGGCCAATGGCTAAAACCAAACATATATCCATATAGATGGTATAATGTATACCAAATTGACGGTATGGACCAGGAGGGTGTAGGAAGCATAACTTCTGGACGGCACGTGTCAAATCGATTAAAAATTATATATTTGGAATCCTTACGTCGAAAGTTGTCGATTGATATATATGTGAGTCAAATCCAGGAGGGGGGGTGGGTGGGGTGGTCCCACGACGTGGTTCTAATTTTTAGGGGGGGCTCCAATTTTTTTCTGGGCCACTTCCACATATATTTAAACATATCATCGAAATCCTCAGTTCAAGCCCAGTCGATTGCCACTCTTGTTGAGCAGATTGTGTAAAAGGGGGGGTCTGTGGACATGTAAAAAAATCAGAGGCACATGCGCTCGGGTGCAGGTCATGGGGTGAGTCAAGCCAATGGAGCAGCGATTCATTCCAAACTTCCAGTATTGTGCCAGCATGAGATATTCAATGAAATTCTGAAGAAATGGAAGCAATGTAGGGCTGTGCAAGCCAGTTTTGGTTGCCTGGTGGGTCATGTGTGCATGGGCGTCCGTATCTCAGTTTTGCCCCCATAACTCTGCAACGCTTCAATTTCAGGTCTTGATGAGTATGCACATGGATGCCTATTTGAGAAGGGAGCAGATTGGTATCCTTTTTGTCTGGTTGGGGGCACCGGAAGGGGGTTTTGGTTTGGGGGGGTGGGTGGGTGCAGGGGGGTCTACCCCAAAAATTATACGCGCCTTCCACAAATAAAAACTGGTATAGACCGTCAAACCGTATCTTGATGGTTCGTACCGTCACACCGTCCCTGCACTGCCCTGGTATATACATATATGGTAAATTTGGCAGGTAAACAACAATACGTAGTCATAAACGGTGTGCGCATACGGGGTTGGCCGACCCTACTATGTTGCTTGTTGTATGCATTTGTGCTCTTTCTGTTTTTGTTTTCCAGATGCAGACAAACGGGTCTACCTGCAGTACTATGAGCTCTTGCTGCAGCTGATACGTCCTGGCGGGCTTATTGCCATAGACAACGTGCTCTTTTATGGCAAGGTGCAGTACTAATTAGAATGTTTGTTGCAGACAACGTGCTTTTTCATGGCAAGTACTGCAGTACTCATCCGACCATTTGCCGTAGACAACGTGCTTTTTCATGGCAAGCACTACAGTACTCATCCAACCATTTGCCGTAGACAACGTGCTTTTTCATGGCAAGCACTACAGTACTAGTTCAACCATCCGTTGTATACAATGTGCTCTGTTGCGGCAAAGTGATCTAAGCATTTGACGTAATCGATATACGCTCTTATGGTGAGGTGCAGTTCACTGTGACATGAGGATTGTTCAAGCACATATCGCAAACTGCATAACTGTGTTGCTTGCAAAAGAGACAAAGCACATTGCAGCTGTAAATAAAAAAATGGGATGTTGCCTACCCTTTCTCAGGTGGCAGATCCGACTGTGGGAGACAAAGCCACTGCGGCGCTGCGTGCATTCAATGCTCAAGTAATGACAGATTCCAGGGTCAGCCTCAGCATTATTCCTGTTGGTGACGGGGTTGCGTTGTGTCGGAAGCGGTGATGTAAGATAATGTTCTTTGTAATCTTCTGTTTGAATGTTGGCGTTCCTTTTCTTGGTATAACGTGTAGTGTACTGTGTTTAAGGTATGTGAGTTTATTCGGATCAAAAATTGAGCATACCTTTAACTGACAAGGTGATTCCATTATTTTCAGCACTCTCTGCCTTCGCTTTTTTTGACAACCTTTCTCATCATAGCAATTTATTCCATGCAGTTGTTATCTGCAACTACTAATAAGGTTAAAGACGTTACTAGCATGGTATGTGTACGTCATTGGGTAGCTACCCTGAAAGCCTAGTGGCCCGTGGTCAGGCCAGACTCTTCGGGGTCGCGGGATTCAAATCCGCCTGGAAGCGTGAGTACTTCGCTGTCCGACAGCACCGTCTCTGTTTGCTTTCAAGGGGTTACAAGGATGGCCTACAGCCCGAGTCTCTGGATGATGGCAATTGGCTGGTGAAACAAAATCAACCAGTGTCGAAAATTGAAACTAAATCTGACACAAACTTGAGAAGTCTGTATGAGTCTTGATTCAGGAATGCATTGATCTCAAAATCAGTGATACTG
>Ga0307947_1000394_pt1 | contig 30239 bp, 30 predicted proteins | sample OrgLakmetagen232_FD_201840 | JGI IMG/M metagenome (GOLD analysis project Ga0307947, IMG submission 201840) | Saline water microbial communities from Organic Lake, Antarctica - #232 | ecosystem: Environmental > Aquatic > Non-marine Saline and Alkaline > Saline | place: Antarctica: Organic Lake...
GGTTTGAGTACATGCTGTGGAGAAGCGTGTGTTCCCATTTTGTCTGAATATGTGAATGCCTGTGCAAAAAAAACGGCCGCTCACGCTCTCGCCTTCTACTTGAGTCATAATAGAGCACTCCATACTTGTCTCACACATATTAAGCAAAAGATTCACTATATACACCCACCATACACCGCAGCTGAACACTTTTCCTTGAAAATGCAGTATTGCTGAAGACAAATCGTACCTGTAGGCAGGCAAGTGGGCGCTGGAGACCTTCCGTGTCTCAAACTTAACCTGCGCAATTCATGCATCAAACCAATGCATTAGCAGGAGCCAAATAATGACCTCGATGGTTCAGACAGGTTCAAGAGGCGGAGAACACGCGGTAGGGATGACGCTTTGAATGTAGTCGCGCAAGCTCTTAACAAACCCTACCTTGTCAATCTCGATGGCCTTCTTTTTCATCTCTGCCTTGGTGTCATTAATCTTGCTCTGCAGGGTGTATACAAGGAGAGGTGCGTGCCAGCCTAAGTACGTGCTGTTGCGTTTTTGTGCAAAGTGTGCGTTTGTGGGTGGGTGCACACATAAGTTTGTCTGCGTTTTGGGTTCTTCAATTATATCTTCATCATATTAAAGTGAGTGGACCTCTTTGCAAGCATTTAACCGTTGTTTTCGAGAGCCTTTCCATGCAGATTGCACCATGAAGACTCTTTCACCTAATCAAACGAAAACCTAATGGTTTGACACATCCATGCAATATCCTGTTCCATGCTGAGACACCTTTTTCCCATGTGTGCATGTTTGTTGCGCCACTTGTTTAGTCATGTTGTGTATCCACATCCAGGCAAGCACACGTTGTACGTAGTATGCACATCGACATGAGGCGCATGTGTTTATCGCTCCGTAGGTGAATGCACATGTTAGGTGCGTGTATGTGTGTGTGTGTGTGCGCGCGCGCGAGCGTGCATGAGAGTGTGTGTGTACGTGCGTATGCACGAGTGCATGTATCAGTATGCATGAGTACGTGTGTGTGCGTGCGCATGTGTGTGTTGCGTGCGCATGTGTGTGTGCGCGTGTGTGTGCGTGCGTGTGTGCGCATGTGTGCGCGTGTGTTTGCGTTTGTGTGTGTGTGTGTGTGTGTGTGTGTGTGTGTGTGTGTGTGTGTGTGTGTGTGTGTACGTGTGTACGTGCATGTGTGCGCGTGTATGTTTGCGTGTGTGTGTGTGTGCACGTGTGTGTTTGCGTGTGTGTTTGCGTGTGTGTTTGCGCGTGTGTGTTTGCGTGTGTGTGTGTGTGTGTGTGTGTGTGCATGTGTGTGTGTGTGTGTGTGTGTGTATGTGTGTGGTGTGTGTGTACGCGCGTGTACGCGCATTCGCATGTGTGCATGTATCTGTATGTATACACGTGTGTAAATGTGTGTGCGCTTGCGTGTGCACGCAAAGCGCAAGAGCATCGCCATTCGCGCTTGCATCCTTCCTCCCCTTTGCGCTCCCTCTTCGCACCTGTATGATCATCTTGTGCAGCTTCTCTTCATGGCTCTCCATCTCACAGTTCTGCTTGACCTGGAGCACGGTGGTGTTCTCCTTGTGCCCCAGGGAAATGACTTCATCAAAGGCAAAAATGAGGTCGAAGGCACTCAGGGACACGGCCTCCTCCTCCAGCAAGCCCTGGCAGAACTCAGGCACCAGCTTGGACACGAGGCGCAGCGTCTCCAGGTCCTCCAGGATGTTGCTCTGCTTGTTGGTCACCAGCAACACGTACAAACCCTGCACGACGAACAAAAGGAGAGCTCGCAGTTCGTTTCGTCGCACCGATGCGCACCCCTAATCTCAACATTGCAAACGAAAATCATTACCGACCTCCATGGGCTGGTACACATAGCGGACGTTCTCCGTCTCCACGTACGTATGCTGCTTGCCCGTGCCCACCAGCTTGGGGAAGGCAGCCAGGAGACCCTCGATGCGGATTCGGCTCATGTCCACATACTGCCTGCTCACAAGGGCTGCAGGGGAGGGCAGGGGAAGGCACAAAGGGGAGAGGGAGGGGTGTGTATGTGTCAAGGCACTCTGCTGAAGGGAGGGAAGACCTGGTTTGCCTTGCATCCTTACTCACGCTTGCCACTCTTGGACAACACAGAAGCTGCCAGTACCACCATTGAGCTTTGTCAAGGCTAGTGATGGCTGATGCGCTGCGTGCTGCAGTCTGTCTCCTGATTACAATCTGCAAAAGCTGCCTGGCAGTGCCTCTGCTATGCTCTTCCACGCTGCAGCATGCTTCTATATAAGTTGTATTTTAAAATGTTTGAGGGGTAGAGGGATCCAGTTTGGATTGGAGACACAGTACAATTTTTCCACAGCAACTTTTAAATTAGGATTACTTCTCCCACAGTATTTTGCAACCTTGTTTGTGGGTGTAATACACCCGGTGTATACACTAAAATATACTTTAGATGCACCCGCATTGAGCTGCTATTTTTATCCACCAGGTATTGTCCAAGGTCCAGACGTCTGACACCCGCCCGTCACAATCTGCTGCCTGCTTTTTATCCCGTGCATTCAAAGACTTTGGTAGTGTATAACTTCACAGAAGCAGTTCTGTCCGTGCACGTGTGAAGTGATGCCGCCTCGCAGTGATGCCGCCTCGCAGATTCACGTGAATCTGCTCCTGGGCTTTGATCTGTTTGTTCTGAGATTTCGCTTTTTTCCTTTCTTGAGAGAATGCTGAAAGGCCCATGATCATGCACATCAGGAGTTGTTACTTTGGGTTAAACTAGTGTGAGGACCTGAAATCTGAAAGCAAAGCTCTGCCAATCCTTTTGGGGAGCCAACAAGCGACAACGTGTGAACATATCTTATTGATGCAGCTTGATCGTTAAGCTCTTACAGCAAATTAGGCTCGCTAGGTCCCTGATATGTATCAAAGGCAGAAGAATCTCCTTCAACAGGATCAAGAATGTGGCTCATTATAACCATCTCGGCTTCCAACCTCCCAGATGTTGAGTGGGCTACTCCCGATTCTCCGCTTATCACAAAACAGCAACAAACTGACAAAAGGGTTCTTCGGGGTAGCGAAAGGACATCTGAGAAACTTTGAAAGCAACAATACCGCCATCCGTGCACAAGCAGAGCCACCAAAGATTTTGGCAAACTTCAACGTGACATTCACTCAGTCAAAATTAGGTACTGTGAGGGACCCAAGACTCACAACCAGCTGAATGCCACAAGCTACAAAGAGATCTCTGTATGCACTATTCTTCAAGGAACCGCCCTGTGCCTGTAGTGAGAGTGCGGTTTTACGGGGCTGAAGCTTTTATTCCTTGAATGTTAGCTCCCGCTTGCCCTCGTCATACTTCTAGTGTGGGTGGGAACATGACTAAAGCTATAAACGAATGTCTTGATTCCTCCAGAGAGAAGTCAATAAGAAGTCGACTTATCCTTCTGGACTTTTTTTCTGGTCTCCCCCTCCGGCTTTGCTTTCTCCTTTCGTCCAACCAGCCTCTCTTGCTCCCCTTTGTTTCTTGGCCCTCTGACTTTTCAACTTTCAGGTTGCCACTCATGCTTTATTTTTCTTCCAGTCTGCCTCTTTTTGTTAATCCTCTTTTTGTAATCCTCGATTTCAGTTTTTCCAGCCTCGCAATCTCCCCTCAATGTCTTCAAAATCAGAGTCATTATAAATCCAGGGACAACTTCAGTTATTTTGCTGTCAAATCCAATTACCGCCACTGCAAAGTATACGACTCAGCACTACATTGACTAATTTTGTATGCAGGTGTTTACACTACCTATGCTCTAACCCCAAGTACCTTGGAAATGCTCTAAGAAATTCATGAGGAATGCGGCACACCTTTTAGGATGTTGGGACACAATTGTTATGGATACCCATGATTTGTTACAACGGATCATGGTACCAGCTTAAGCACGGAATGCAAGTACGAACCAAACAGGTGTGTTTATCATCTTGACGTCTCTGTCCGCCAAGGCCCCCCATAAAGGTGTGTTTAACGTCTCCTCCCCTTCTCCACGAGAGAAGGAGGCGACGGCTCGAGCAACACACAGAGGAGATGGACAGGTCTGAGAAAGAGCGAGTTTGTGAAATACACCTACGCTGAACTTCCTCAGCAATAATACAGCCAAATTTGTGTTATAACTTTGATTAAGAAAAGAGTGAAAAGCTCCGCTGGTAGTGATGACACAGTCGGCATGATTAAGGGAGCGAGGGGGTTATGTAGGTGCCCGCACCAGGCAACCCCCCACCGCGCCAACACACAAACGTAAAACAATTAGTGTGGGTCAGGGGGGTTGTGTGCCGTGGCACCCAGACCCACATCTCGACTGCTGCTGTTTAGGTTGTATAGAAGTGCATAGCCATCTTGTCTATACTTGTCTATATGAGTGTAGATGCATGTCTGATGGATGATTCATCCAGATTATATGTTAGCTTCTCAATCTTATGGCAATCCAAATGGAGGTCTGCCAGAGCCGGTCGTTGTTAATACCAAGTCCCCATTAATCCAACAAGGATCACGCGGAGATTGACTTCTCTATATCCCTGTCTGTGTAGGTTGGTGGTAAGCACGCTGTGCTGTGCTTTTGCTTTTTGAAATTTAAGATCAAGCTAGCTGTCGTACTTCTGACTGAAGGCCTTTCTTTGTAAAATTTGTAAACCTTCAGATCATGCCTGGTGTCTTCACATAATTTAAACTCTATTATCCTCCCGCTGGTTTGGACCCAGTTTCTTGTCTTTAGCAAGTTGCTGAAAATTTGAGTTGCGGGTGGTCACCCGGAAAGAGCACACAGTACTAAATGAATAAAGATAGTGTCGGGATGAGAAGAGGCTTTCAAAGCATGTGCTGTTAGGTTTGGTAGCAACCAATCGGGCAGTGTTTTGTTGGCATTGTTTCTCAGATCTAGGCCCTGTTTTGCTAGGTTATCTGCACTGCCTATGTCAGTGTAGGCAATTTGGGCCGTCAACTCCGATCGTCAGGGTCATTCGCGTGTCGCAACGTCAGGCGCCGGGATCGGGATGAAGACGACGAAGAAGAAGAAGCCGTTTTTTGTCCGCACTTTCGTACGTCAAGACGGCCACGTGGGCTAGGAGCTCTTCTCGGCAGCACGTGATCTTCCCGTCCGAAAACACCTCGGACAGGATCCTGTCCGCGAGCTGGGACTGCGCCTCGAGGGTCCGCTGGTGCGCCGCGAGCGGCCATCTACGCCACATGTACAGGTGTCTGATCCCGCATCCGCACACGGTCGCTGCTTTGTGACGCAAGGCGAGCAATGTGTCGTGGGGAGTGACATTCAGAGGGACGTCAATGACGGATTAATAAAAGAATACTGACAACCCCAAATTCTGAGTATTTGTACCCTTCTGATAGGTTGTAACGCACATCAAGCGTTTTGGATGTGTTGCAAGCACGAATGCTGAGTACATCTGATTGTATCTGATTTTATCTGATATATTTTCTGATTTATTACGACCAGCGTCGTTACATTGCTCCCCTTCCTTAAAATGCATGCCCTCATGCATTTATCTCTGATTAGAAGGAGGCTCAGAGATCAGGTAAACATGCGGATTGTGGTCTTGACTCACACAGAGAGATCAACCCACACAAAGCAATCATGCCACACAGAGCAGTGCTCACACAGATAGAGCGATCATGCCCACACAGAGCAATGAATTCTGAGAGATCTGAAACTTTCGGCGCTCACACAGAGTTTTAAGCATACACGGAGCTGAGGCGCTCACACAGAGCTTTGCGCTGATACAAATTTGATGCGCTCACACAGAGATGAGATGCTCACACAGAGCTGAGGTGTTCACATAGAGATGAGGTGCTCACACAGAGCTTCAAAAGTTCGCACTGATGCTCGCACAGAGAAGACATTCACACAGAGAAGTGCACGGAGCACTCATTTCTTGATTGGACAGTCCTTCGCCAAGTGTCCAACCTTGCGGCAGTTGTAACACTTTTTGTCTGTGTTATCGGAGATATCGGAGAAACGGACTTTCTTTGCTGAGTTATCATCATCAGCTGAAGCCCTCTTCTGAGAATGGTTGGTTTGCTGCATGACAAGAAATCGCCTTTCCTGACCCACGGCGAACTGGATTAAAGCATCAAGAGAAGAGAAATCGCTGCCATTTTGGTCAACGGCACACTCAGTGCAGAGCTGAGATGTAAGACCTTGTTGAAACCAGCGGATCCGGTCATTTTCATGCATCTCGGGGATGTGCACAATTTGCTGCCTGAACAAGCTTGCATAATCCTGAACAGACATGTTTATTGTCATGCGGATCTGTCGCTGAAAAGTGCGTCTCTAGCCTTTGCAGCACGGCTGCGCATCTCTGAAGCAAAGCGCTCTCGGAAGGCGTCTTTGATGATCTGAGTGGTGCTGAGGGGCTGCTACTGGATGAAAGCCTGCAGAAACTCAGTGGCCTTGCACTGCGTTTTACATGGAATAGATGGAAATACCGCTGAGGCTGGTCCAGGATCTCAGCCTGGCCATTGGCGTGCAGGGCTGAGTCGAGCTGACTGATGTGCGACTCTGCATCCTGGCCATTCCATTCTGGGAAGGCAACCAGCATCTGAGGCTGTGAGGCTGCTGCTGCTGCAGCATCTGCTGTGCTATCTGAGCAGCCTGTTGCGCGATCTGTTGCGCAATTTGATGCTGAGTGGCTTGCTGAGTAGCCATTATTCTGATGTCCACAAGGGAGAACAACAGAGCGTTCTCACTGGTGCTTATTCGTCACGTGCAACACACGACCTTGAGTTAAGCGGTGCGTGAAATAACAGCAGTAAAACACAAACAAAGCAAGGAAGGAAGGCAAGTAGACAGAGACGCTTCCTACCGCCACAATGTTTGACGCAGCAATGGCACCTCTGCGCGCTTGACGGTCTGCTGAGCTCCTTGGGAGAACACCTCGGGTGCAGTCGAGACCGTGCAACTCCACCAAATGTAACGTTGGAAATGGGGAAGACGGATTTGAACCCGTAAGGCGTACTGATGGCCTCTCAGCTATTCAATGACGGATTAATAAAAGAATACTGACAACCCCGAATTCTGAGTATTTGTACCCTTCTGATAGGTGTAACGCACATCAAGCGTTTCGGATGTGTTGCAAGCACGAATGCTGAGTACATCTGATTGTATCTGATTTTATCTGATATATTTTCTGATTTATGACGACCAGCGTCGTTACAGGGTGAGACGTCCCCGCTCTCATGTGGATGTGAGCCACCACGTCCCCATTGTATGATTTCTTTTTTCACCAAAATTTGTAGTAAATTTTGGATTTTGGTGAATAAAAGTAAAAATAGGCCGAAGAAATCCAGTCCCCTGAATAATTTTGTCAGTTTGTATAAGTAGGTGATGGTCAGGATCGTCTTAGTCAGTGTAGGCAATTTGGTTGATCCAACCGTAGGGCTTGGACTATCAGTGCACTTGCCATATTATGACGTTTCATAATCATATTCCTCATTCTTTTGGTGTATTCGCAACCAGAGAGTAGCTATGTGAAGCGCACTGTCAGTGTTGAGTGGCAGATGGGGCAGTTTGCATAGGGGGAACAGCCGTATCGTACCGTATCCACGACACTTAAAATTGCACCATGTGCATCGTGATGCGATCACAAAAAAACATACGGATAATCATAAACAAGCATTCCAACTATCATAAAGTAATAAGTACAAGCCGCCCCTGTGTCTGGTGCACTGAGGCAATTGGATGGGGTTTTAAAGTTCTATGTCCTAAGCAGAAATCTTTGGTCCTTCAATCGGGTTTGCGGCCACTGCTGCATCGTAAACAGCCACAGCAGCGAGGTCCTTCTTAAATTGCTCGGCCCACGCGGCTCCCTGTGTGTAGTTTGCGCATGGCGAGTTTGCAGCAATTGTTGTACAAACGTAGCAACAAGCAGGTAAGGCCACGGCGGTTCAAACACACCCAGGAAGGTGCCAGAACGAGCGCAAAGGTGCCAGGAATTACATGCAGCAGATTATTGCTGCAAGTGAGATCGCAAACACATCCCCCCTAGAGTATAATCTGAGCATTACAAGATGGTGTAAGTGCTTCCCAATCACAGCTTTCAAAACGACAGATGACAACGAAAAGGCAGGGCAATCCCTGCCATAAAGCAAGTGCTCGTCAATTTAGTTCGGCAAGTGAGGACCAACGCAGCATAGTTGTTTGCAATTTGTTGTTTATGCTTGATTCTTGATCGGGATTAAACTCTGCATTGACACAGGGGGCTGCGTGCAACTACTGAGCTTCATCAAACAGTCACATCTCATATCTTATCCCACCTTGTTTGCCTCAATCCGCTTGTGCAGCGACGCCATGGCTGCCTCCTGCTCCATCTTAATTTGCTGTGCGCTCTTGGTCAAGTGCCTGCGCAGCAGCAAGGTGTTTTGATACATGACTGCAAACCAATCAATTGCATTTCACTTTCAGCATGGCTACTTTGGTGCACTTGCGTAATATGTTGTGTAGCCTTGGAAGACGAGCATGCTGCTCTTAAAACTCCTTACAGAGAGAGAGAATATGAGCGGGCATTTCTAATAAAAGATAGGCAGCTGTGATATCCTGCATCCATCATCTAATAAATTGCAAAGAGAAGACCCGCAAAAAGCGGTTGGAGTCGTGGCTGGTTTTGTGCATGGTACTTCTTAGACACCATCCCAACAATTCTGACACAGCGCAAGTTCCAAAACAGGCACGGAAACGCAGCGGTGCGGTGCGTCGCTCTGCTGCCGTAGCTACTTCACGCAAAGCAATACTGCGGTGATACATATGACACGCACTTGTCCAATAGCGAGGTGGCCTCCGCTTGCAACACGCTCAGCTCTGCCTTGGTATCAGCAACACGTGCCGACTGCACCCAGGCTGCAAACTCCTTCGTCTGTGGGCAGCACAGCAACAAAAGAGAGACCTGGATTTGCAGGAGCTGGATAAGCAACTAAGCAGAGGGGAAAGAGAAACAAGCCATCATTACTCATGGCAAATTTAAGCAGCAAATGCTAATGCCCTGATCGTAGTTCCTCACTGCCTAGACCATCGCAATGCACTCAACCGTGCCTCTTTACATACACCATTGCATACCGACCCCTGGAAATCCAATTTTCTTACCTGGCCAGATGGCTTTGAAGCATCTGTCAACATCTTCACTGGCAACTTGTGTGCCTCGGCCACACCCTGCACGGAGGAAGGGAGGTCAGTGAGCCAGTGATACGTTTGTTTCTCAGCAATTTTTTTATTTGCTGGCTGGCTTCATTTACAACCAAATTTTCAACCCTCATTATCATGGTTTAAAGATGCCGAGTCACGTTTAAACCATCATTTATCGGGTATATTTGGTTTGCGCTACTTTCACGTAATGGTGTACTATATATTGTGATTTGCTCTCGTCAATGACAAATACACGCTCAAGCATCGTCCATGACCTGAACTTGTGGGACGTACACACATGCATATGGAAGCAACACACATGCATAAATATGCAAAATACCACCTAAAGCTCTCTTGCCTTGACCTCCCCCTGGACCCCTTTTATCCCGCGCTATCCACACGACCACCACCACCACCACCACCCCTGCCATTCCCCTCACTCACCTTGACCTTCTCTGCAAACTTCTTGTACCCTGCCGATGCGCCGTCCATCGACACGCCCTCTCCATCTGCCTCCACGGAGGCCAGGGCCTCCAGGAGGGCTGAGTGGAATTCAGGTGAGGTGTAAGGCTTGATGGAGTTCAGCATCTCCTTGGCTGTGCCACTGGTAGATGCCTTCTCGGCAACGCGCTTCTGGACCTCAGCCATGGGGTCTTCAAAGCCCGCCTGCGTGTGTGGGAAGAGGGGGTGACGGGCAGACCCAAGGATAACTGCATGCTTCTGTGGAAAAAGAATGAAAAGTAAACCTTGTGTGTTACTAAAAATGGGCGCTATTTATTTTGGAAATGGGCTACTTTGCGCGTTCGCTTTCGGAATGAGTGACTGCAGAACTCACAGCAGTTGACCTGGGACAGTCAAGTTTCATTCCAAGGACTATGACAGTTGAGGACACAAGCAACAAAGACTGGTGTGCGAGGGCAAGAGTGCGATAGAAATGTGTGCAGATGGTTGAGCATTTGCATGCACAAATGTATATTTGTGTGCATGCACGCACGTGTTTCTGTTTTGTGCTGTTTACAAGTGTGTGAGTGTGTGTGTATGCGTACGTGCATGCGTGTGTGTGTGTGTGTGTGTGTGTGTGTGTGTGTGTGTGTGTGTGTGTGTGTGTGTGTGTGTGTGTGTGTGTGTGTGTGTGTGTGTGTGTGTGTGTGTGTGTGTGTGTCATCCATAACACAAGAATGGGGCACAGAACGCACCTTGGCGCCTATGCTCAACAGTTGAGCAGCGTAGCGCTTGAGGGAGGCAGGCCCTTCTTGCTCCCACGCCAAAGGCACGGACACACCCTGCAGCGCGTCCAGCAATTGTACAGAGTAGTTTTATGTCTCAGCCTCGTTACCATCATCACGAAAGAGGGCCTTAAAGCAAGGGGTGGTTCCCTTACAAACAAGCTCCTGCAGCAGGACACCCCAGGGGCCCACCAGGCAATGCACAAAGTGCCTGGCCCCTGCCGTGCACTCTCCCCACAAATCGCTCTTCCATCCCTCTTCCTTGCCCCGGTCTGACCTGGATCCCTGACTCCACAATTTGAGCAGCGATGTACTTGCGCTGGACCTTGGAGGCGAGCTCGTACTTCTCTTCGGGCTTTTCGACTGACTTGGACTTGTTTGCGTACGCCGCTCGCATGTAGCTCTTGATGGCACTGCTCACTTCAGCATCGGAGTCGTTGCTTAAGAAGTGCACGACGTCGGCCTTGCTGGCCTCTGCAGGGGTTTGTGATGTGGAAAGGGGTGCAGGTGGAAAAAGAGCATGCATCTGTTGCTCGTGCATCCCCAGCATATACACAACTGCATGTGTGTGCACCAGGTGTGTGTATGATAGGGCAGAGCTCTGCGCGTCCAAGGAGAACTTAAACCGCAATGCAAGCCTGCCCTCACCAATTCAACACCGCACCTGTTGCCATTGCCCTGCTGCCAGCGGCATTGTTCAGTGACCTCAGCAGCTGCAAACAAACAAAGAAGAGGGAGTTGGCAGTGGTCCTCCGCATTTACGCACATTACACTAACTAATTTCACTGCTCTCTCCCCATGCTCTCACCAAGCTGGCCCTCAGCAACGCCATTTTGCAAATCTTATTTGATTCTACTCCTTTATGAGAAAAAATGCTGAGCTCTAGATCAAAATTATAACAAGCCTAGTTTACTAAATTTTGTATTTAGAAGCAGGTGGCTAATGGAATGCATGGACCAGGGAAAGCAGGTACCCTTCCTTGCCTAGTGAACCAATGCGCATAGTTCACACACACACACACACTCACACACACACAAACACACACACACACACATACACGCACACATACACTCACACACACTCTCTCACACACACACATATACACACACTCTCACTCACTCACACACACACACACACACACACACACACACACACACACACACACACACACACACACAAACAAACACATACACACACACATAAACACAGACACACACACATACACGCACACACACAGACACACTCGCAGACACATGCACGCACACACACAGACACACATACACGCACACACACAGACACACACTCACACACACTCACACTTAACACTTGCATCCACTACTTTTAATGTACAAGCCACTCTTGAGTACACGCACACATACGCAAAGACAAACATGCACACAAAACGATAATGCACACTCAATATAACACCAAACTAATGCTCAACCCCGCCTTTGTGTTCGGAGGAGGAACGTGCCTCGCGTGGCGACTACCATATTCCTCTAACAAGCTTTCCCTCTCCCATTCGGACTCAATATCCTCCGAGCAGCCCACTTGGCCTGTATGGCACCTCCTTCACCACGCCACCCCCCTCTGTGCAGCTGAACCAGCAATCTGCTCCTTCTTTCCCTCCCCTTCCCTCGTTCCTGACCTCTACTCCAGAGGACTACGTTGAGGATGGCGAGGTACCTTCTAATCTTAATTCCTGTAGCTTAGGGGCACTTAAGGCAACGTGTAAGAAAGTTCACAAAAGCATCATTGCTCCTGCAAGCCTCAATGTAGCGTTTGCACCTTTGCACTTGCTTCCATCTCGCATAACGGCCTCTGTTAGACTCTTTTGGAAGGGAGAGATGGCAAGGCAATTGTTTTGGGAAACTGTGGGGGTCTGTTGCTCAAATGTTGCAGGCAAAAAATGTGGTGATGAAAGTTTATGCACCAAGATCTTGGTGTTCAAGGGTTAATACAAAGAGCGAACACCAGCTGTGTGACTTTTCACCTTCTTTCATGCAGTGGGCAGACACCTTGATCCAGCTTGAACTGGGACGGCAGCATGGCCCACGTGCCCTGCATAGCAGGTAGGGAATGATCTGAACTCAAAACATTCCTACCAACTCACGTCACGCACGAGTACGCTGCTTTCTCTGTACGGCTTCATTGTATGGCAGAAGCGCTTGCACACAAAAAAATAAGTGTTTGAACACACCCACACCCACCCACACCCACATGCACCGTGCAGCGTCTCAGCCAACCTTGAGGCCGTCCTTCGACAGCAAGGGGACCACACAAGGGGAGACGGAGGGTCAGAGGAAGATCTTACGGCAGCCTTGGCAGCTGCAGCAGGAGCCTGTAGCAGCGGCGGTGCGAACAGCAGCAGGAGTGGCAGCGGCAGAGGCAGTGGCAGTGGCAGCAGCAGTAGCGCCATTGCATTGCACCGTAGGGGCCGCAGGCGTGGCAGTAAGGTGGGTTCTAGCCCCTTTTTGGAGAAAGAGGGTTAGTTGAAACCATTCCCAGGGGCCAAATTCCGTGTTCTTCCCATGATGCAGGACGGATCTGCTAGTGTGCCGCTGGAGCAGCTTAACCAGCAAGGAGGTTTTGAGAGTCATGGGCTTCAAGGTGAAGGGGTAAGCCATCAGCAGGACTGGAGTGGCGTGGGCACAGGGAGAGGGGAGAGAGGCACTGGCCCCCGCAAGAGACCTAGGTCTTCAAGAGCCCTGCAACAGCAGTTAGCAGGCTTCCAGCAGCAGTTCACGCTGGCTGCTAAGGTCCAGGTGCGACTGACGGATCTCGCAGAAAGCAAAACTGAGCTTGATCTCTGTCTTAGCCCAATGCTGCTAGTGACGCCTGGGCTTGTCAGTCATGCAAATAGGCTTCAGAGTTCCATTTACTATTATTTATTACTGTAAGGTTGCAAGTATTTAATCTGAAAGTGTCTGCTGCCTTTCTCACCGTAATTTCCTGCACTGTACCCCGACCCATCACACGGCACACAGTGGTGAAGCAGCAAGGGCACGTCAACAACGTACTCGAGCTTCCAGTAAACAGCACACTGTGTGGTGTAAAGCTGTGTTCTATCTGTTTCTGCCTACCAAATCTGCCTTTACTTCTGCCTCCTGCGCACAGTGCCGCGGTATCAAGGGCACGTCAGCGGTTGCCAGACAGAACAATGCCATTCTGCAGCGAATGGACGCACGCCTGAGCAAGCATGCACAGGGTGCCGAGCAAATGCAGGGCCTCGTGCAGGCAAGTGCTCCTTAGACGAACAGTATAAGCTACTGAATTTCAGCCATCGCAAAGCAGTCACTTCAGCTAAATAAAGTTGATGAAAGCCGGTCGGTGATGTAGAGAAGAAGATCGAGGCAGGTAGGTATCTAAGCAGGCTGTGTTGCACCTGTTTAACGCTTGTCAAAGTGGCAGTGGTAGTAGCTACCAGTCTTCCACCTAATGACGGCATGAGCTTGTGGGTAGATGACCTTATTCATGGAGAGTTTACGTATATATATAAAAAGATTGCAGATGCAAATGAACTAGGATTAAACTCAATGCACTTACGCCGCTCTTCCCCACTAGCTGTTGGCACGCCTACCAGTCTGTTTGGAGCCTTTCCTTGCCCTCTCCGCTCTTTTGCATATTATAAAGCGGGCTTTTTGGACGTTGATGGGGCCTTTTTTGCACATAAATATACGGGCTTTTTAAAGGTTGAAGGGGCCCGTACCGGAAGTTACGTTAGGGATGGAGGGGGAGCCAATGAAATCGTAACTTAAATGTGCTCCTCTTTCTGATCACTTTGCAGGCCACAGCACAGATGGCAGAACAGATCCAGGGCCTGCATCGCGAATGCTCCGTGTGGAAGAATGAGTGCCATAACAAGCACGACATGTGGATTCGAGCAACAGAGCTCCTCCAGGTATGAAACGGAACGCATGCTGAGATCAACCTTATTGATGCATCAAGCATTCACATCTTACTCTCTAGAATATAAATGGTTAGAACATAACAGGGCAGAGGATGTTGGCTTCCTGCTGCTTTTAGTCGCATGGCATACTGCGTGTGCATGTATGAAACACGCATTAAATCATAGCTGAGTGTGCTATATGTGCCTCACAGGATCGTGAGCACCAACTGCTCCTGCTTCAGTCCGAGCTCATGGTGCTGAACGAGAAGCAGCGCCTCAGCCGTTGCAACAATGACAAGGTACGGGAGGGTTTTGCCACACTCAAAATGGTTAGAGCTACAGTGCAGCAAGTCAACTACAGGGGTGCATTGTGTCTTATAAATGTGCCTGAGTTGCACAGATGTTCATCTGTCGGCTCCTTTCAATGTTTGGGTGTCCAAAGCGATGTAAGATTCTGCTAGGAGCATAAGTTTAAGAATTCAACAAATAAAAGGAGTGCCTGGCACAAAAAAAGGCTGTGATCATCTTTGAAACCCCTGATAGACTGAAGAGCATGCTAGGGACAAATAAGTCCACGACTCCCTGCCTTTGTCCTGTGCTGTTTGCTCACAAGTAATCACATGATACTTGCCTGCGCTCTTAATCAGGAGCTACTTCACCACTCTCAACACGAGCTCATGAACGTCACTGAAACCCTGCTTTTAAGTCAGCGTGAGTGCACGGCCCTCAAGCAAGCTGTGCAGCAGCAGCAGCAGCAGCAGCAACAGCAGCAACAGCAGCAGCAGCAGCAGCAGCAGCAGCAGCAGCAGCAACAACAGCAACAGCGACCACCTCATGGTGGTTCTGTACCTGGCAGCGCTGAAGGCAGCTCTTGCGTGCTTGCACGTGCACAAAGTGCAGAAGCTGGGTCGCCCAGTTTGCCTGCCTCAATGCCTGCATCAAGCCTGACTCCCCCCCCACCTCCCCCCGCTTCGTCGCAAAGCAGGCTACAACCTGCTAGCAGGAGGTGGGTGCAACACTGTGTGTTCTTTGTAATTGCAAAGACCTCACTTATTACTACTACATTTTGGTTTGCTGTGATCCATTACTTGTCTAAATGCCAGTCAACTGTGCCCCAAATTAAAAATCTCCAAGCTTTAAAAATGAATGCCCAGCCAAAATTATTTTCATCATCCACTAAAAGCCAGCTTGTAATTTGCTTTTCCCCTAGTACCTTGCGACATAAACATTGTTTTTTTCTTTGGGTCTAGTGAGGCTCCAGTGCGTGTAGCGCTTTCAGTAGTGCAAAGACTCGGTGGCTATCAGACATTTACACATCCGCTACACGCATAGACACACATACGCATACGCACACACAAATACACAAGCACATGCGTGTGTATGGCACTCCTATGAACGCACAGATCCTGTGATGAAGGGGGGGGCACCCCTGTTATGGACGCAGATCTGCCTGCAGCTCCTGGGGGAGGAGGTGGTGGGGGTGTGGTCGCTGAGGCCCTAGTGAATGCTCACATGAGTGAACTGACGCAGAGCTCGGGGACCACACGCACCAAGGAGGTTGATAGGGTGATAAGGAGGTGGGTCGGATCTGGAGATGGATCTGGTGATGTTGTTGATCTGGTGGATGAGGGGGGATGAGGAAGTTAGTTTACAGGAGACCACGGTCTTTTGATGTCTTCCTGTGGGGAGTAGGTGCCGTCTGAAGGGCTACAGCTTTGATGCTGAGAAAAGACAAACGATGCGCGAACCCGCTGGCTCAAATAAATTTAATGTAGTGGCAAATGTGGCTAAAAGGGGAGTACAAGGGGGTGCGTCAGCATTTTGCTGTTCAACCAAAAATTCTTCTTTTTCATCCGATTGGAGCAGTGGAATACCACTGTCTGCTAGCCTTTGCTATTTGTGTCGAACACACAAGGGTGTGCGTTCAATACTCATGTGCGCACAGGTCTGCTGGACTGCTCAAGAAGTTTGTGGAGAAGAATAATGTGCAGGTGGGGTTCCGCTCCAGTTGAGCAAAAAACAATGTAGCACTACAACAGGAGTCAAATCTGTCTTGTTAGCTGTTGTACTTGTGGTATGATGTACACTGGAAAGATGAGCAGCTTGTGGTATAGGATGATGATCCAAATTCATCCGACTATTACGATGTGCACCAGCATATAAGGAGGCTTGGCCTATTCATCCTCATGCTTGTTCATGCCCTACTGTAAGATCAATGTGTCCAGAGGTATGATCTGGACCAATGACTGGAAAGTCCTTTATAGAAGGCAAGCATGCATGTACATCACGGGTTGAAATGTTTGTTTTAACTTAACACCACTGAAATCAATGACTTTAAAAAGGGTGGAATGAAGGGGTGGATGATCTTATATACCTAATTCATGACAAGGATGCCAAGGGCACCACACGCAAAGAGAAAAGAAAAGAATAGTTACGCAGGCATTATATACCACTAAGCCATTTTTATACCGAGTAACGTGATACTCCTCCACTAGAAAAAACAAAATCAATTTATTGGGCTTAGCCACAGCTGAAACTACTTTTAGTTTTGTTGTGGCTCTACAGATGCGAGACAAGGAGCAGCGCATAGCTGAGCTAAAAAAGAGGTGCCGGGAGCTTGAGGCTGCTTTGGAGGCGCTGACTGGTGCCAGCGGCAATTCTGAGTCAGGTTTGTTAACAAACAGACGCATGCTCCTTGGATTTTGGCTGGGGTCAGCAGCAGTGCTGCAGGATTTTGGCATAACAAGATAGACTGTCATGCACAAGCGATGGTGAACTAGAGATGTGCTCAGTGAATGGTGTCAGTGATCTCTGCTGGGTTTCTGTTGGAAGAAGATTGTGTATTGCATGCATGCAGGAACAGACGGGACGGACACAAAGTCACCTTCACCTCCCCCCCAACTTCCTTCAGCAGAAAACCAACTGCGATCCAATCCACCCCCCTCTCTTCATGCCCCTCTGTTTGATCCAACACACACAAGAGGGGGGCTGAGTCAGAGAGGCGCAAAAGGAGAGGAGAAGGGGGGCGCTGGCAGGGGGGTTGCGGTGGCCCGTGCAGTCGCCCTGCTTCAAAAAGGTCCTGCCGTACTGCTCAAGCAACGCAACTTGGGGGTGCAGACAGAAGAGGACGTGCGTGCAGAGCAGCATCAGCTCAGTACGTCAAGGCAAGAGGTGTCCCAGCTACGAGTACAGCTCAGTGAGCTACAGGATGAGGCATACGGGTTGGCTGTGCAGATGGCGAGCCTGCACGGCCGGCTGCAAGCTGAAGAAGCAGAGCATCAGGAGGCACGGGAGTGCTGTGCTAGAGCAGTGGCTGAGCGCACAGAGGTGCTTGCCAGACTGGAGGGGGTGCAAGCAGAGGGTCAGATGGTGCAGGGGCAGAATGAAGTCCAGCTGGAGCAGCAAGCAGCAGCAGCGGTGCGAGCGGCTGAGTTGCACGCACGGCAGCGTATTGTGGAGTTAGAAGAGCAGTTTGCCCAGGTGTGTATGATGTTTGCATGCACACACGCATGTCACACGCATACACGTGCTTAAACACATTGGTATACAACATGCACGCATTCGCCCTTACAAATACATGCATGCAAACAGATGTTTACACTAACCTACTCACATACATTGACATGCATGCTTACATTCAAGCGTGCACACACACACACACACACACACACACACACATGCTCTCAGGCACAGAGGCAGGTCCAAGCACACAATGAGGAGCGTGAGGCTGCTGCAGCAGGTATTGGTGGAATTATTTGTCCTTTTGTTCCTGCTCTGTGAGCGCAGGCAGGGCATTTGCTCTATATTGAGACATTAGTAATTACAGGGTAGAGTGTGTTGTGCCCTGTGCAGTTGCTCTGCTTTATAGAGGCCCCGCCGTACTGCTCAGGCTATCATCCTGCATAATATAGGAGAGAGGAAACCTCTGCCCATATGTTTAATGATTTCCTGAATTACAGATAAGACAGCTTTGTGTGATTTTGCTGAGCAAAGCAGCCTCGAAAACAGAAACACGACGCGAGGCAGTAGCAACAGGCTGATAAGTGCAGTTGTCAAAAAACATCAAGAGTGTGGAATAAGGGCTTAGATGTGCGCTTCATGTCGCCCTTGTGTAGGGTCGGCCAGGGCCATGTATTGGATTTCTGTAGACGTATGTTCTCAAACATAAACCCCTATAAGGTTCTTGCCAGCCCTACCCTATTGCTAGCTCTGTAGAGCGGCAAGTGAGCACTAGTGGAGAACTTTGCACAAGCCTTCTGAGAGCCTGCTGTTCATCGCTAATAATAAGGGACGGTCAGAACCATACACATTCGTTGTACATGATGCTATGTTTGGAGGCCTTGGTGACAAGAGAATGCCATACATGTGAGGATCCTGCCAACCCTGCTATGTGCCCAATAACAAACTATACCTCAGGCACTGCCCATGTTATGGCCAAGCTTGTGGAGGCAGAGGCTCGTCTGGTGGAGGCTCAGAGACAGGTACTGTGTGTGGCCGATTTGGAAGGCGTGTGTGCGTGTTTGTTTGTACGTGTTGCGAGGCCTGCTAGTGTGTGTGCGCGTGTCTGAATATGTGCATGGACGTGTGTATGTGTGCTTGGAGGCTTCGGTGAAATGGCACAGCTGGAAGTACAGAAACAGCCATTGGGTGTCGTTCGTGTTACTATTGGTGTAGGTGGTAGGTGGCTGATAATTGCACAGAAATATGAACATGCGTGCAAATTAGAGATTGCGTTGAAATTTTTTAATGGCTGAGTCACGTTCACAGTGTGGATCTTTGCATAATGTTGTGCCTACAAGCACGTGTAGCGTGTGGTACTAAAGGTAGGGAACCAATGTGCTGGAAACTGCAAACTTCCAATAAGGCATGGCCACCTACCACATACCACCACATACCACCATCTACTCCAATTAAAGTTTGATACAATCGTGGAAATGCTTTAAACCATGAAAGCGCTATTTATTATTTAATGCATTCAGGCCGCTCAAAACCTACCTGAAATTATACACACGTCATGCGCACAGGTGCAATTACTCACACACACATACACACGCCGTCACGCGTTGAGGTGCATTTAGTCACACACACACACACACACACACACACACACACACACACACACACACACACACACACACACACACACACACACACACACACACACATTACCACGCGTACAGGTGCAAGGCCATGCAGAGCACACAGCTTCCATGCGGGCACAAGCAGAGGGGTACGAGACTGAGCTTGCAGAGGCAAAATCCAAGGTGTGGTCTCTTGAGCAGCAGCTACAGCAGCAGCAACAACAACTGCACCAAGAGCAGCAGCAGCAGCAGCAGCAGCAGCAGCGAAACGACCAGCAGCAGCAAACACAGCAACAGCAGCAACAGCAGCAGCAGCAGCAACAGCAGCAGCAGCAGCAAACACACCAAGAACAGCAGCAAACTGATCAGCAGCAACAACCGCACCAAGAGCAGCAGCTCATGCTGGCAAAAAGCAGGGTGAGTTAGGTTATTGAGATTGAGCTGCACATAAAATGCTCATGCTTGCACAGCTGTGAGTAAGATCAGTGTGAGGCAACTCATGCTTGCTCGAAACTATAATTCAGCAACTGCTGGCAATGATCCAGGACGAGATGCACGCTTGAATGAGGTTGAGCTGCACAGCACAGCTAGCTACATTGTTCTGCTTGTACAACGTAACAGTGCGCGCCTGCATGGAGCAGGGTGATCGTTGCGCAGCTAACAGTTTGACACAAGGATTTTAGCAAGGCAAAAAGGATAAAAGCAAGACATGAGAAAACTGAATGGGCACGGTAAGATGAGCAGCTACCTGGACTGAATAAGGGGTGCTGAAAGCTGAAAGCGCAGACAAAAATGCTTTGCAGCTGTGTCGGAGTTATTAAATGAAAGGACAGTCACGAGAAATAAAAGAGTAGTCACAAGAAATAAAAGAATAGTCACAAGAAATACTGAAATGCGCAGAATTTGCCCTCGTCTTCTGTGCATGTAGTCTATTACACCAGAGGGGGTCAACTGAGGCCCTAAACAAGGGTACTTTTGATATGTGAATTGAGTATGTGCGCCCCAGCTGGCAGTTTCTAAACTTGGTACCCAGAGGTAGGGTTTTGGCTACACCTGAGCTTGAAAACTGCCAGCTGGGCGCACATGCCTAATTGCCCACGGCGTGAACCCTATTTCCCACCATCATTCTCTCATTTCTCACCACCCAATGACCTGAATTGTGTCATTTCTATACGAATCGTCTACATTTCAATAAAAATGTCATTGCAACAAAAATGGGGCAGAACGGAGCAGTACTTGGCCAGATACCCCATTTTGGCCCATTTCCCTTAGAGAAGATCAGCGAAAGGGGTGCCAAAAAGGTAGAAAATCAACCTTCACTAAATATACTTTTTTAACCCCAGGGTGTTATCATAAAGGAAGTCCTCCTGTCTTGTTTTGGGATGAAAAGAGGCCCTGCTTGGGGCTTGGTGACCTGTTATGTGGAAACTCAGTGCCAAAATTTGAACTGTTGCTCCTACAATTCACAAGAATCACGTGAGCAGGCTCCCTGTCTTCCTGTACAATTACATGCACATGCTCATATACGCACACACACATATCTATATATATATAATTTGTTTGCACTTTTGCTCACAAACGCTCAAATGCGCAGGTGCGTGCACTCGAGGCCGAGCTGTCCTTGATGCAGCAGCGCATGCAGTCGCTCATCAACATTGCGCGTTGCGCTGCTCAAGAAGAGCTAGACAAGCTACGCAGGGGTGAGATTACATAAAGAGATGGGTCCAAAACCTTTTGTTCTTGTGTCCCTTTCCAGCAGTAAAGAATGAGCTACGTTTCCAAATGGCGTTCCCAAATGGCGTTCCCAAATTGCCACACTTTAAGGGTTTCACACATCTGCATGGCTTTTATGCGTCTGATTGTGTGTGTATGTGTGTGTATTTGTACATGTGTACGGGATGGCAAAGCCGTGACGCTCCAGTGAATTTGTTTGGCTGCATATTATTGTGCAAATGCTGACATGTGCACGCATCCCACATCCAAAGTAGCTGGAAAGGCTGGAATTTTGGCTGCAATTGCCTAGCCTGGGGCTCTGGGGCCCAGGATTTGGCTTTCACGTATTTTGGCAGAAAAACAGCACAGCTCAAAGCTAAGAATTGGCTTGCAGAATTTTTCTTTGCTTCAGATCTAACGCTTATCTCAAAAATCGTGTTAGTGCTGCAACGTGGAATTTGGGGCAGGGCGATGTGAAAGGTATGTAAGCAAGATGGATCAGGCATACAGGGTCAGGTCTGCTGCCCAATGTGCTTCTAGGTCCCCCTGGAGTAAGCCTTGGAGATTTCAGGTTCACGACAGTATGGGCCAGATAAGTATGTTTGCGTAAGAGCAGGGTTTGGTGGAATAAGGTGGGCTGAGGGACGGCAAGCAGGGGGGAGGGAGGGCGGGGCTTGGCGAATCGCCTGACACTCTAAAGTTAAAAAGCTTGAGACTGCAAAGGCAGGGTCGGGCACTGGAACGATTGAGCTCAAAACAAGCAGGTACAGCAATACACGTGCACGCCTGTGCGCGTACGCTCACACAAACACGCGTGCTATGTGTGTTCACCATACATGTAGGAGGCACTCAAGGGGCCAGCGAAGCAGGAGCTGTGTTGTCTTTGTTGGGTGTGCTCGACGGCTTACAAGCCGCACATATGCAGCATCATACTGGTCAAGGGGCGGAAGCAAGCTTGCAACGAGTGAGGCTCCTCCAGGTAGGACTAGGTACTGGGTAAAAGCGTGTCTTGGGGCACACACACAAAACACAGATGCGCACACAGGTATGAGGTTCTGCTGCGAGTGCTTTGCACAAGGAATTATAAAGGAACAGTTTTCAGCCTTGTTTAAGCAGGAGGAGCATATATTGCTTACATAATTGCTTATTTATGCAGTCGGTAAAATTCGTCTCACATCAACTTACTTTGGGTGGTTGTTGTATGATTTCTAGGCCTCTGAAAATGGTGGAATGACCAGCAGGGTCTGCACCTTGCTCCTTGCAAAACGTTGAACAGAACAAGAAAGTGCGCACCTTTCTTGGACAAATTGGCTTTCAAGGGTACGCTCACGTAGGCTCACGTATTGCTGAGTAGGCTCACGTACTGCAACCCACACCCGATGAATGTTGTGAGAATAATAGGATGCTTCAAATTTAGAGTGTTGCAAGCATAGATAAGCTGACCTGTTGCGACCTGTAACCTGGTTCCTTACAATGCTTATGTCCACATTGGAGGTGCACCTTTTGCCGACGTTGCTTCACTGGAGGTTCCCCCTATATACCTTTTTAACCCCAGCATCAGGCATCAGGCAGATTTTAGCAGCAGGGCGTGTGGCCCAATAACTTTGTTTCCCTGTGATTCTTCAAACCTCAGGCACACATGCAAACAACCACTGCTATTTAAATATAATTGATCACACACGCCATCCGTGACCATTGTTGTCTTATTGTAATTGATCACACACGCCACCCGTAACCACTGCTAATTTATTGTGATCAATCACACACGCCACCTGATGATGCAGGGCCAGATGGAGGTCCTCATCTCAAATCTTGGCCACCTCCCTCACTCAGCACAGACACTACGCCAGTCCACTATCAAGGCTGCACAGGTAGGAAATGGAATGAAATAATTACACAGGCAGTTATATCCTTGCACTGATCGCGGTCAAGGAGTGTTTTACTAAGCCTGATCTACCAAAAACAAAAGGGAAATTAGTAGAAATCATGAGGGTTGCAGGCTTGGCCTGAAACTGGCTCCTGTTTATGAGAATTGGTAGCGGTGCTGGAGGGAGTGCATCAGGTATGGACAATCTTAGCAGCAAAGAAAAGAAAAAGAAAAAACTATGCAGGCAGTGAAAACCACTCCCCACATTAAGCAGCAATAAAGTGCACATGAAAGCAATTTGGCAATTTGGCAACTCAACCCTCCAAGAATCAAGCTCTAGTTCCTTAGGGGCTTCAGGGTGGGGGAGGCATTGATAGAGCCACCTACACCCAAAAGGGTGACGTGTACTTGGTGTACAGTTGGAAGCGCTTAAGATCCTGTTGCCACACATCACATGGAGCTCTGGCTAAGGAGCCTTCCCGTAATGCATGCCGCATCAACGGAAAAAGCTAAATACTATTTGCAAAAAAATTCCGTGCAGGCAGGGCTTGCCATGGATGCACAAATCTGTAGCACTTGTACTTCAATTTTGCTCTTGCAAACTTTTATACCTCATCGCATTTTAAGGAACCATCTTTGGGCCTCTTCTTTCTACCCATGCTGCCAGTCTAAAGGTTGCATAATAAATGGCTGAAATAAAAGTGAACTTTACTTCGATATAGATCCGTGTGGAAAGAAAAGAAAGAACTGCGCAGGCAATAAATTCCAGCACTCCCCACATTAGTTTAAGGAGTCAACTTAGTACCGGGTACCGTATATTTCCTTTTAGAAAGAAGAAACTCGAGAGGGTTGCAGGCTTGGCCTGATACCGGCTCATTATGAGAGTTTTATCGTGTGATTGCTGCAGATGTGTAACATATTACTCAGAGGCTCTTTGTTTTGTATAAAAGAATTGGAATTGTGCAGCTTATGACACATTAAAATACTAATCGTCACATGTCGCTCATGCCAATTGCAATGCGCACACAGACGGTCAAGCTGCCACTTCCAATTCAAGAAGACGGTGATGAGCAGCAGCCTTTAAACTTACATCCTTCACACCAGCAGCAGCAGCAGCAGCAGCAGCAGGCATTGGAGAGACCTCTGGGACCTGTTGAAGCTAGCAACAGCAACTACCAGAGGAGCCACCAGCACCTAGCAGGAGTTCAGGAACCATACGATGATCTCCTGAGCGGACTTGGTGACAGCGATTGGGACCACCTTCCTGTGTTTTCTACTCCACCGGATTTTTCATAGCAGTTTGTGTGCTTATTTTGATTTAGCTAAGATCTCAATTACAAGAATGAATCAGCATGCTTTTGGCCTGGTATGGCTGCTCAATCTGTTAAACAACAAACACTCCTCACATTTCAACATTGATTATTGATTACATACGCAGCCTAGCAGTCACACTTTTTGACTGATGGCTTAATCTGTAGCATTACCTCAGATTTGTTCTGATATCTTTTTGGTTTGGTTTCAGGCCTTTTCCAAGCTTCCGTTCAAATGCCCCCCAGAGGCATACATAGCGATGTAACCTTACCTTACCCTTACCTAACCTAAAGACATCAAGTATAAAAAGTCATCATAACAGAACAAAGCAACCTCCAAGCACAGGAAATCCACTCAAAATTTAAGCTCACAAAACAACGAAGCAGGGTGACATGAGGCGCATCACAACAAGACTTCTCAGCTCAGTAAAGCCTATAAAAAATAGAAACGGCCTACACTTATGAGGATCATTTGAGCAAGAAAGGATATGTGCTCATGCTAGACAAGCCTACCAAAGCCAACCACTTGTCACGAGCGACGACAGCTACATCATATAACCCTCCTTCCCATCGGCCATCATATAGTGAATCAACATACTCTTAAGGTTGGGTTTAATTTGGCACTTATTATAATTTTGTCACATAGAGCAGGACACGTACATACGAGAGACAATTGCTTTTGTGTTCTAAACCTCAGGCTGGTAAATGAGGCTTGGGTTGTTCAACAACTTGCCCCCCTGGACGAGGAGACTTTCTCCGTGCTGTACAGCATTAAATGCAAGGGTGTCGACTCCACGAGATACTTTGGCTTCATGCAGCTCCCTGCAGCAGAAGACAGAAGTTGCGGGTTGTCGTAGGCATGCCATATAGATGTTTTTTCAGAGACCCTCTTGACAGGAACGTTTTGCTACGTACGTGCACACACGCAAGTGCAATCACAAACACACACATCATCACAGCGCAGCATCTAAACTGCATCTCTTTGCGTATACCCCGCCCACCCCATCTTGCCTAAACACATCAACCAGCCCTTAAAGCAGCCCTTTTGGGGAAAGGCATCTTTTGCATGCCCCAACTCCACATACCGAGGTGGAGCATCCAGCGCTTCATTGCTAAGGGGGAAGGTGCAGAGATGGATGGCTAAGCTGTGGCGAGATTGTACATCTAGGTGCACCTAAAGAACGAGCAGAGAGAGAGGGGGGGTGGCGTTATACATAATATAAATACAATGTTGACAAAACAACTGTGCATTTGTTAGCTTACGCACAGGTATGCATAGCAGAAACACACACACCATAGGTTCAGACACACGCACACGCACACGCACACGCACAAACACACATGCATACACATGCGCACACCTGTAGTGCCTCAGCTGGGTCCACATGCTGGGCCTTTTTGACACATGCATACAAAACAGGGTCAGCAAGATTATTAGTGCTCAGATTTTTGGGGGGGGTAACTCAACCCTACGGCACTGAGCTAATACCACTTTGACACTGTCTTGGCTTGTATTGGTGAAAATCCTCTATGGCTCATATGAAAATAAGTTTTCACTCCCGACCTAGCAGCATCCTTACTTCAGTTTATTGCTCAAGTATATCATTTTGGCTGTCTAAATATTTATCGCAATTGTTCATGTGCCTCCCAGATGTCTTAGTACGGCAAAATGAAAAAGGTTGGCTCGAACCACATGTACACTAATAACAATCACGTTCTTTTGAGACATCCATGCCATTGTTTGGACACACGTAACACATACACACACATGCCCATGCACACAACATTTATGTCATGTTTCCGACAAACCCTGTAACGGCCAACAGGAACTCCCTATATCTCACCTTCATAAACCAACGAGGTTCATAGGCACCAATTGGGATGGCACTGCGAAGGTGGACACGGAAAAGAGCAAGACAGAAATAAGGATAAGTGACGTGTATCGACGTACACCTTTCCCTCTGGTAATACAGCAGGCCTGGGTTCTGCATAACAGAGTGATATTGCAATTTTATTCAATCAAGATCCGTTCTTGACCAAGGCCAGGACCAAGGCTAGGGCCAAGGCTAGGAACTCACAAAACCGTTGCCAGCTCCACTTTCCACATTGTTGAAGCTTTAAACAAAAACAATTGTGTGGCTGTTTGAAGAAAAAGAAAATACTGCGCAGGCAGTGAAAGCCACTCCCCACAATAACCAAGGAAAAGGAGCCACTTTGAAGCTAGCAATATCACAAGAATGACAACCGCGCTCTACAGAGATCGTTCCTTGTTGGTGACAAAAATAATAAAGAAGTGTGTGAAGTCGGACAAAGATAATGAAGCAATCAGAGTGACAGCCTGCGACAGCCTGCACGTTACAACCAGCTCCTGTCCACCACTTAAGTACAGGCGTATATGCCGACGAGAGTGTATTTAAGGCAGTGTTAAAATGTGAAGCATAAGCGTTAAATGATTAGCAAAAGGCAAAGGATAATCTAGACACGATCCAATTATTTGTTAATATTTTTTGTTTCTTGTTGGTGCATCACTCGTATGCCAGGTTTCAATCTGAGTGCAAATGGCCTGGACACACACACCTGACATCGATTGGCCCCAGCTTCCCACCAATCTCCTTAAACACGTCACAGTACCCAGTATCTCCTGCATAACATTGCATGGTGTCATATTCAGAAATAGCATAGTTTGATGGCATTGCACGCTGATTTTCACTCTCCTTGAGGTGGAGGAGGAAGTAACCAAGTGGCCCTTATTCTCTAATAATCAAATGAGAAGTTAGATTCCCTGCCTTGAAACATTTCTTCCTTCTCCTTGACAACAGTGCTGCCCTTTGCTTTTACACAACTAGCCCTGGAAAGGATTACTTTGGTGTTCATAGCAAAAACACAGGCAGAGTCTGGTGTTTGGCAAAATGAATATTAGACACAGTGCTGGAAACAGACGTGCATGACATTGTCTCTCGCTGCTACCCAAAGGAAAGAATTAGAGTGCGCACACAAGATGATTACAAAATGCTTCACGCTGCCCTGAATGCTTTGAGGTGATGAGTGCATCCGTCCGCTGGAATGTCTAAAAGACACCTGACTGCAAGCCACTCTGATGGTTAACCGCAAAGCACCCTTCTGACTACAGCAAGTATGCATCTTTTTAACTATTCTCAACATTTGCTTAGGTACCTGCAAACCAGAAGCTGAGTGGAGGCCCTACGGTGGACCGCATGTGAGCAAGTATGTAATAAATTGATTGTGAGCATTTGCTTACCTGCAAACCAGAAACTGAGTGGAGGCCCTACGGTGGAGCGCATGTGGTAACCCCCCCATAGCGTCTTCAGCCTGTCTCCCAAGCCTCTGGCCGACCTGTTTTGTGGGTGTGAATTGCTTGTGTTGTTGTGTAAGTTAGTGTTTGCGTAAGTGCATGTGTGCATGTTTGTGTATGTGTGAGTGTGTGTGTGTATATGCGTGTGTGTATGTATGTGCGTGTGCATGTGTGTGGTGTATGGATTACTAGTACTCTTCAAATAAAAATTCTTGATATGGATCAGCGTGTAAGAAAGAGGGACTCCAAACCGGTGCTCACTCTAGCTGGAGCCCCCACAAATTGGTTAACACAATCCTTTCCTATGGAGCAATGAGAGTGTTAAGGAACTTGGTGTAAAGACGTGCCCCATTCTTTATTGAAAGGGGGTTGGTTCCACTGTCTGCATAGTTTCTTCCATGAGACAGGAGAACAAGGGAACTGTAACATTGCTTGTAGAGCTGGGAATGAAAGCAAGACAATTCGGCCTTGAAGCAGCGCACAGGATATGATCACCCTGACATGCCTGAACAAGCCATCCATACATACATATTGCACATGGCACACGGCAGCAACACTTCATCCATAGGTGTATGTGGCGGCAGGAGAGCAATGCAACAACGGGGAGGTGCTTCTTCTAAGATTCAAGTAGTATTGCCTATTGGATATGGCAGGGCAACTTACCAATGCTGGGCAGGAGTCATCGTCACAATGATCTTCCTTTTGGCTTGTTGATCAACCAAGGTGCCTTTTGGGTGCGATGGCTGAGCAGCTGCTGCGTGTCAGAGGAGTGAACCAACGTCAAGCCCACACGTCCTCACAAATTAAAAGGAACAAGAGCAGTCACTACACTAGCAATGAGTGGGCAGCATGTCCATCTCCTACGTCATGAGGATTGAGGAAAAGGGGCACTCATGTTCTGGAGAGCAAACACTGAGTGTGCATTCCGTGCAGGGATGCATAAGGTATGGCAACGCTGTGCGGCTAGGCTACAAGCATCTGTGAGCACTGTAAAACTTCCTTGTCAATGGCTCAGGGCTGAATTTTAAGGCAGTTAGCACGCTAAGCCTGTGAAACTCTGCAACTCAGAAGCGCAGGCTTCTTAGACTTACAACTTTTGTGCATTTTTTACCTAGGGATTCTTGACCCTGTGTGTGAGTGGCAGGAGTGCTGTTGCTGTTGCCGCTGCTAGCCACCACACCCTCCCCTTGCTTAGATCCTTTGGGGTCCTTATTTGGGAGAACGTGCTCCACTTCCTGTGCGTTGTGTGGGAATCTTTGTGCTTGCGTGCATGCATGCAAAGCTTCTGTGTATGTGTGTGTACTCGGGGCAAAGGTACAAAGCACGTAGTTGAAGATAGGGGTGCTCAATTGTCCTCAGGTTATTCAATCGATGCGGTACTCAAATCTGTAATTTGACCAACCCTGAAGTACAACACTTGATTTTAACGAGTGCATAGACCAATCATTTAATATAACAAACAACACTAGTATCCAGCTTAATGGTGAATCACATCCGCCAGAGCACACACAAAGGTGCACCATTGCGCCATTAGTGTGTTGCACACCACCATTGTTGTACATGCCACTGCTGCCCAAACTACTGCCGCTCACACTTTCACCACTTCTACCAATGCCACCACTACCAACGTCAGCATTGCCAACACCACTAGCGCTGAACACGGCACTGGCACTAACGCAAATGACATACATGGCACTGGCACTGCCACAAACGCTGTACATGGCTCTTGCCGACACCACTAACGCCATACATGGCACACACACAAATACATACACACATATGTGCAACAGCCGCCCTTACCTGCCACCAGTCCATCTCTGTGACGTTTTTGATTCCAGCGTTGGAGAACCAGGCTTTCAAACCAAGGGGGACATACCTGCAGGCAACATCAGTGTCCAACAATCAAAATACCTGTTCTGATGTTCCAAATAAAAAGTACCTGTTTTATTCCGTTAACGTAGCCGATTCGAAATTTCTCACCCATGCATGGGCTGACTTCACGATCACAATGCCTCCACTTTCTACAACCCAAGCCTTACTCACCATTTCAAGGTTTCCCCAAAGCGCTTGTGGAGGCGAGACACAGACCCAGAGTCTAGATGATCGTAATGATTATGGCTGCAAGCAGCGACAAAACATAAAACACGGTGTATATGTGCATATGTGCGTGTGTACTTGTATGTGTGTGTAAATGTATGTGTGTGTTTAGAAAGCATACTTCTTTCAACCTATCACACACCACACATAACTTGTTTATTCCTTGCGTTCACGCTGCCTGCAGTGCGTGCTTCTTCTTCTCTCTTGTCACTACACCCTGTCAACCTGCTTGCACACTCGACACACCATCACTCGCTGCACGAAACAAAGTAGACCCATCCCTGAAGACGTGCATATCTTGCACCTTACATACCCAGTTATCCACCTGATCACCACAACTCTGTCCTACCCACCTGATCACCACAAAATCCAACTCAGGCAAGGCACGAGTGTCTTCGATTTCAAATGCAGCAGGCACTACGCGCTCAGGGCCAGCCCACTGGACCGGGGCACACCTACAATTGGTGACGTATTTATGTAACGGTAAAGGGGTATATGTAGTGAAGGGAAAGAGATAGAGAGGGAGAGAGAGAGAGAAAGAGAGAGAGAGAGAGAGAGAGAGAGAGAGAGAGAGAGAGAGAGAGAGAGTGAGTGAGAGAG
>Ga0307947_1000395_pt1 | contig 30232 bp, 40 predicted proteins | sample OrgLakmetagen232_FD_201840 | JGI IMG/M metagenome (GOLD analysis project Ga0307947, IMG submission 201840) | Saline water microbial communities from Organic Lake, Antarctica - #232 | ecosystem: Environmental > Aquatic > Non-marine Saline and Alkaline > Saline | place: Antarctica: Organic Lake...
CTGTGCTAACCATCCTTTTTATGCTTGTGCCTTAGATAGTTGGCAGCTTAGTTTTAAGATGGGAAATAAGTACGTGAGAAAGGGAGCTGCAGCCAAAGTCGCCCCTCCAAGCGCCCGCGGCCCTGCCTCCGCCCGCGGCCCTGCCTCCCACGGCCGCACTGCGTCAGGAGGAAGAGCAGCAGCAACAGCAGCAGCAGCAGCTAGACCTTTTTATGCTTGGTATCGGCACAAGTGTAAAAATCCCCTTCCAGCAGTTCGGTGGATACGAGCCGGAATAGAACTTGCACCTTTTCATTAACACACCATCCCCCGTGCTTTGCATCATTCCACAGGCTTCTATCTTTGCACCCCGTGCACACTGCTCAGACTCCAAAGCCCTCATAGATTCCAAGCACACCCGCCAGCAACAGCTAGAGCTGGACTGGCAAAGGTACACAAATTGAAAAGAAACACCGTGCACGCACCAAGCAACCATTCAGTTGTTGTGTATATTTCTCTTCGCTGCCTTTAATTTTGTGCAAGAAGCGATATTATTCCACACAGGGGCACATTTGGTCCTGGCACCTCTCCAAAAGCTTGCAGCTGCATACTGGCACCACCAGAGCAATGTCAGAACAAATGGTAACTCCAAATTAACCTTCGCTTAGTATCTGAAGGTTGGTTGCACGCCATCCGTTCCGGCGCTTCATGACCCTTGAGACAGACCCGCCGCCTTTGGTAGAGCTGCCTCCTCCGCCTGAAGATGAACCTGAAGAGCAAGCGTTCACCTTTCAAAGGTCTGACCTTGTACAGGAGAGAGGAGGGGGGAAGGAGCAGGGAGGAGTGGAGGAAAGAGTATGATTTTTTGTTTGTATGCCACAGTGTGCATGCATTCTAGCATGGGTGGTGGGTGGAGGGGGAGATAGACTAAAGTTAAAATGAAAAAATAAAAGCAAAGCTGCTTGAACTGACTGAATCATGCCTCTGATGTGGGGAAATGCCGAGGAGTGAGGGGAAAGGAAGAGTTGACTGGTCTAGAATAAGCACACCTGCAAAAGCATGCCCAGTGCTTTAGCCCAAGCACACACATGCTTCCAGAATCCTTCAGGGTAAGGTCGGACAATAGGAATCACTTACTTACATTTGCGCTTGTAGGTGCACGCTGCTGCTGCCCCCCACACCCCTTGCAAGTTGCCTATCCTTATTTCCAGAACACAACCCTCACATTTTGTGTACGCAGGCTCATGGCGTTGCATGCTGCCTCCCCCTCCCTTGCCCCTGCCACCACTACTACCTCAGTCCCTGCCCTCCCTTCCCCCACATCAAGGGGGGTAGCTGTGGCTATAAGGCCAGAAGACGCGCAACGCACCTCCTGTAACCAGAGCTCAGGTCAGCATGATTGCTTGTAAGGCAGTTAATGTGACGGACATTTTGTTGACGAGTAAAAATTCCGTGCACCTGCTAATCAAAACAAGTATACTTCACAAATGCTGCACCATCTGATTGGTTTACCAAATAACCCCTGTTTTTGTGTACCGATGAATGGTTTTCCAAATAAACCCTGTTTGTCGTGTACCAATAAAGATGTCCGGTGAAGAAGCAGCACAGTGCCTAATACAGCTGGAAATTGGCCTATGAATGAGTCCATGCCATGTTCACATACAAAAATTGAACTTGACCGTTGTATTGCTTCTTTGATCTCGACCAAATGCACTCGCACGCATCCACATACACTTGTGTGCTCAAAGTCACAATACAAGTTGCATACATACACGCATGCACTTGCACGCAACTTAACAGTAATGCATGCAGTGCTCGCCACTCACAAACAAGCACACATGCCCACATTGCAGGGCAGCAAAGGAATCAACCCCATGGCAGTGGTCAGTCTGCAAGGAAAGGCTCTCCCTCCTGGCCCAAGTCTTTACCCACCACCCCCAAACTGCCAAGGCTACCTACAAATGCAGAGCGTGTACAGCAGGTGAGTTCATGTGTGTAAGTGCCTGTCTGTCTGTGTGTTGTGTGTGTATCTGCCAGCAGAGCGAACAACGTCTTACTGTGCATGGACAAGTGCATGATTACAACTTGAATTGCACTTGAATTGAACACGCAATTACTGTTCTGTCCACCCATTGCATGCTGTCAAATAATTGTCTCAGCCTGATGTGCATTACTTTCCTGTTTGTCAAAAGAGCCAGCCGTGATGTCACTCCACAGCAAAAGACTTTTGGAGTGCTACACTGTACACATCTGTGTATATGCTTGCATACACACACGTACATAATACGTTTTGGACTACTACGCTGTACACATCTGTGTATGTGCTTGCATACACACACGTACACACACGTGTGCATGAAATGCCTTTGATTTTGCAATAAAATTTGGCCAAATAAAGACCTGTCACACGTACGTCCATGGATCCACCGTATTCTTAAAGAAAATAAATATTATATGGTCAAAATGGTCAAAAATTAAATATTTACAGTTCTATTACGTTTGCATCGTGAGATGACGGTGGATTGTTTACAAGGGCGGGTCACAACTGCTAAGAAACTAGATCCTCACAACTACCCAGAATAATGGGGAAAACATATATACATATATAATAAAAGAGAGAGAAAAATAAACCCAAACTAAGAAGGAATAGCAGTTGTGAGGACCAAGTTAATAAAAAGATGGAGAAACTGGAGAGGAGCACAGATAATAGCAAGAGCAATACGAGTGATATCACTTTGCTTCACTCCAAAAACTGGAGTTCAAGTGTTACACACTGAACTCAGCAGTTTGTACTGCAACCGCCCCCCCTTCGCTGGAACTTCCCTGAGGGTGCAATGGATGCAGACGGGGCTGGGGCTGGGGCTGGGGGTGCAGGGGCAGGGGCAGGCGGAGCTGGGGCTGGAGGATCAGGGAGTGCTGGGAAAAATTCCTGACCACTCATCGCTTGCACTGCTCAAAATTTAATTTCCCTACCGCATCATAACTGCCTTCTTCAGAAATTAATAAATTTCAAACCACCGCCACGTCACCGCCCCCACCAAAAATCAATAATTAGGGGGCGGTGATATACTATTTGTTTGCTGGCTTTGCTGGCTAAGCATCGATCAGGATTCAAATTTTCTTACAAGGTCCCAAACAATGTATAATCAAAGCTAGTGAAAAGGAAGGAAGAGGAGAAACAGAGTCAGGCATGATTCTACAAGCTTAATGTACGATGTGCTATATATTTGCATGCAGGCCGTGCAGCAAAAGCCCGCACTGGCATGGCATACCGAGTCTTGGTTGCATGCACAGGAAGTCACGCCGCAGTGGAAGCAGGGACAGACACTTCCTTTGTTGCAGGTAATACATTATGGCCGTGCAGCTGACTTGATGGGTGGACAGATCAGACAGATTACGATTGGTATTCGCAACTTTTTGCCGTCACTTGCAGTGACCTGGTTTTCCCTTCGCCTTTTGTTGTGGTGCAAGCTTTGAGTCTCTTTGAATAAAACAGGGCGTCCTTGTAATTTGTGTGGCACGCCCTGTCGGGTCTTGCGCAGCAGAGTTATAACACAGATGTCTTGTACAAAAAAAATAGTGTTTCATCTCATCCCGACCCCAGTCCCTCGCAGCAGCCGTTACACTTGCATTACTAATCCTGCAATAGTGCCAGCTACACCACTGAGTGGGCAAATACCTCTAAAAACACTTTTCGATCTATTGCAAAGCTTTTCCAGTTTTACCACACCCATCATGCATGGCATGCTTGATGCTTCAGGCCGGATTCAGACAGCAAATGCGCACGGCACATGCTCCCCCTTCCTCCCTTGTACCTCCTGCTGTGGAGCCTACTTCAGAGGCCAACCCCAAATTACAGGAGCACGCAGAAGCATTAGACCGGGTGCGCAAGATTTGTTTGGCGTCTGCTGCTCTGTCGCAACTGGCGTTATATGCTGTGACGATACACATACACACATTAAATGAAGGGTGTAGTCTATACGTAGCATTGACCCCCTCCTTCTTTCTACATGTTCGATTGCTTCAGGTATTATTTTGTTTTTGTAGTCACAAAGAATGTGCATTCAAATGTATAATTGTATTATTATTATTAGCCTTGGTAATGCGCATCAAAGCCGTGAAGTGTTGTGTGGCTTGAGGAGCCCACAAGGTACAGCATGATAGACAGCATGATAGTTAAACATTTTATGTTGCTCGCATCTGTGCAAACGTAGCAAGCATTGACGTTAGCATGTATTTCACGTACATTGCTTGTGTATTTCACGTACATCGCTTGTGTATTTCACGTACATCGCTTGTGTATTTCACATACATCGCTTCTGAATTTCACGTACGTACATCGCTTGTGTATGTATGCAAGCAATGATATTAAGAAGTACCACACTTACAGTGCTTACAAATGATGTATATAATTCACCAAAATCACAGTCTAGTTTTTGTAGCCCACTTGTGTCTGTAGCCCACTTGTGCACCATGTGCATAACCAAAACAAAGAGGCTCACCTGCTGCTTGCATGCAGGTTCTTTCCCAGGTCCAGCAGGTCCTGCTAAAGTACCACACCCTCCTGCTGACCACATTTTTGTCGTATGCCTTGGTGCTAGAGAGCGAGGGCCTTGCGTGCAGCTGCATGCTGCCACACACGGCTTGGACGGCGTTTCTGGAAGGTTGCAGGTATCTCGTTACTAGTAAAAAACTAGAGGTATGCTAAAACGTTAATAAATAGGGACAATTTTTTACCTGCTAATTGGCCAGGCTTACTCACAGGTCAGTAGGAGACAAGCCTCCTTTGATAAGCACAGGGCTGCAGCCTCTGTTAAGACCCTCAACACCAGTTAAATTATGTTGGCTGGAATAATGAGTTGAATCGGCTTGAAAGAAGTACTCCAGAAAGAAAGGACTGCAGTGTCAGCCTGATACCTAGTAGGTTGCAAGGAAAGCCCTAAGCTAGTGGGGTTTGTGCCTATAGCTGTTTCAGTGGACGCCAGAACATCTGCGACAAACAAATGGTGTATGTTTGAGGGCAGCAGACGGAACGTGGGTTATTAGCTTCCGCGTAGGTTATTAGCTTGCAGTGCAGTGAGCATTGGCAAATGTTCCTTCATATCAGTCTACAACGATAGAATGCCAACTTGCAGTGAGCGTGACAGAAGTCTAGCTTGCAGTGACAGAGCTAGCTTGCAGTGAGCGTGACACAACCCTTTTGGGCTTAAGGTAATGCCTCCGCACAGGTGTCCAACTGCTTTCAATGCCGTTTATGTCGTAATTACACTGTTTTTTGCCACACATACACACACACACAAACACACACACAGGGTAATAGATGTCACACACCCTAGCATACAAGACAGGCACTGCTTATCGGCCTTCCAAGCTGCATGCCCAGTACAGCACCCCACACAGCTGCCCTCTCCACCCAGCAACATGCTCATGAGGTAGGTCCCGCGGGAAGTGTGAGGAGCTGATACAATCTGCCAGCGATAGTATTACACATGTTTCATTATTTCTATTTCTCCTCTTCTATGTGGGGAGCTGATACAGTCTACCAGCTGTACTAATTCACATGTTTTACGGCCTTGCTTCAATGTCTCCTTTTCCCCTCATGCAAACACGCACGTATACACACATATGTCATCACGTACAGGTTTGAGTTCTTTGAGGCTCTCATCCGTGTTGCAGTACTGAAGTACGTCAAGTCCGGACAGTGCAGGGAGGTGCCTGAGGCTCTGGACATGCTCATAACGCATCATCTTCAGGTGGGATTCCTTGCAACTGCTCCTGCTACTGCTACTGCCACTTCTCGTATCACTGATACACACTGATGCTGATGCACACTGGTGTTGATACACACTGATGCTGTTACACACTGATGCTAATCACTGATACTGATACTGATTACTGATACTGATTCATCTGGCCTCCCAACTCACCTGTTTCTAAGCTGACGGGCTTGTTGTGTTAAGTCAGGTGCCTGTCTTAGCAATTCACAACAAACTCTCAACACTGCAGTTATACAAGTGGCACAAGTGCAAAAGTAATCGCACAGCAGCTTCATGTTACCCACAATACAAGCCACACAGGCCTCCCTGTCCACCTATTTATATGCTGACGGATCTTTTCTATTAAGTCAGGTGCCTGTAATAACGAATCACAGCAAACTCACAATGCTGCTGTTCTATTTTAGGGGCATAAGCTCAAAACTAATCACACCACAGCTTTGTGCTGCCCACAATATGCGCCACACAGGTCTCCCAGTCTACCTTTTCTATGCCGATTTTTTGTATTTCCAGGTGCCTGTCTTAGCAAATCACAACAATCTCCATGCTGCAGTTACACTGCAGGTACAATAAGGTCACGACAAGTTACACAGCAGCTTTGTTTTGCCCACGACACGTGCCACACAGGTCTACCTACCTCCAGATGTCCACTGCGACCCCAACCACTTCCGAGAGTTTGTGCTCTATCAGCCCGGCATCGATGCAATTCTCACAAAAGCAGGTGAGCTGACGTGAATGAGCAGACGAGCATGCTGGATAAGCAGCAAACAGATCGCTTCTTACATCACCATGTGTCAGGCATTGAGTAGATGATGCTTTGGGAAAGCAGCAGCATGCAAGCCTGTGCTTGTATGCAGCTGATGAGCCCGTCCCCCAATGGGTGCCCTGTGTCAAGATAATAAGCTGGTCAACACCTGGCCTTACGTGCATGTAGCATGGGGATTTGTGTGCATTGGACATGCCCTTGTTGACGTTACGTATTCACGTATCGTGGTTGTGGCCACACAATGTCAGCCTTAGACCGCTCACAGGCAGGCCTAAGATGTGATTACATCTTTAATTTTACATTACTGAAAAGAAGCATGATGGTGAGCCAACAAGGCCAACCTCTGGAAAAGCAAAGTTATTGTAGGATTTTTACGTCTCGACAGACTGACCTAGATTTTGGGCATTTTCATCGCATGAATCATTTGTTCTTGCTTAGAGCAGCATGTGCGCTTTGTGCTGCTCATTCCCATGCTCCGTGCACTTGATGGCTTTGCGTTTGTTTGTCAAGCAGTAATTTGATGCTGTACTAAGAAATGCCACCATAAACTGACCTTGATGCATTGTGTGTTTCTGTGTGCTTCTCAGATCCCATGCTTCGTGCACTTTATGACCTAGTGTGTGCTGAGAGAAGGAGCCACTACCTGAAGCTTAATGACTGGATAGACTTTCTGCAGGCTTGCGGCATAATAGGTGAGTGGTATAATGGGACTTTGTGTGCAGAAATTATTGAAATTGCTGTAACTAGAGTGCTGTGCCTGCAAGTGTGCTATGTCACGAAGTGTCATGTAGTGTCATGTAGTGTCATGAATTTCAGGGTGTGAACTGGTGTGAAACAGATTTTTGTTGTTGCAACTGATAGCCAAAACAGAAGCTGGCTGCCACCATATCATTAGAGCAACAAGAAATGGGAAGCAGATGAGCAGTGATGTACATCATAATCATAACCTTCAATTACAGATAGACAGCATGAATACCAAATGTACTCCCTTTAACACAATTGTCTTGCACACATGAGTAATGCCACATAATGCTGCATTTCTGCACTATACATTCATGCCCTGCTTATGCTAGACATACGAGTACATAGCTGTCCAGGTCCAGCAATTATGTCAGTTGTCTACGTGTGTTTTTCCCTTGCCCGTCCAGCAGACCTACTTGTGGTACATTGTTCACAATTAAGATGAGGTAAATAACGGACACATTTTAGCTGTCAAATTGTTTTCCGATTCTATTTTCCAAATTAGAAGAGGGGGAGAATGGAAAGTAGGTCATCAAATTAAATCTAACTGCGGTGGGTGGGTTTTATGCCTACGTACTATGATTGAATTACTCTTTCCTGCGTCTTTTGCATTCCTGCTTCATTCATCTAATTCACTTTATTGACCAAACAATGGTTAAACTCAGAACACTTTTACAAGAGTTCGTTCAAGCTGCCGTAAGTTGAACATGCATGCTCCTTTTATACCGCACAGGTGTACATACAGGTGTAAGCATTCCAGGTGCATCCATCCAATTTGCGTTGTCCCAGTTGCTAGTTGTGGACGAGGCCAAGTGCTATTGGCGTGTCAATGTCCTTGATTACTATGACTTTTTGGAAGCTCTCTGCCGGATTGCCATGATGGTACGCTTGAGCTTTAGTCTGCCAGGTGTTTGCTCCAATGTGCATCCTTTGCACTTGCGTGCTCATCCTGCTAAAACTACACATTTGTTTCTGTGCAATATTGTGTGACCTTATGTCATAACAGAGAGAGAAAGAGAGAGAGAGAGAGAGAGAGAGAGAGAGAGAGAGAGAGGGAGGGAGAGAGAGAGAGAGGGAGAGAGAGAGGGAGAGAGAGAGAGAGAGAGGCACGTGCATAGTGTGTATAGTATGTGTCAGAAGGTGAGGGAATGGGTGCTAGACAGCAAGTTGCCTTAAACCAAAAGTCTGACAATGTCTGATTTCCTGTGTACGCAGTTGGACCCTCCTGCCCGTCCAGAGCTCCAAAGGCGGTTGCATGAGTGCCTGGGTGTGACTCCTGAGAACCTTTTGAGCACGATGGAACAGAACCCCTACTACACATACTATACAAAGGTACGAATCTGAGTCTGCCGCACCTTACATTTATCTTGTCCGTTACCTTGGCACTGTGATATAAACCCTTCCTACACACTGTGCGCCAAGGCAAAAGTACTCAACATTTTGCAAGGTTCTGACCTCTAATGCGCAGCCAGTGTAGAGACAAGAGTCCTACATTATTTGCTGGATCCTTAATACACTAATTGGTTACAGCAAACATTGCATAGGTCACTAGTGTGCTTAGGACGTGTGTAGCATTGCACAGTTAGAGGAAGAAAGCCACCTTTGTCTTCTACGAACTGTCGCCAGCATGCTTTCTCAGGATGTGGTGTGAAATGAATGGTAAGGCTTATAGTATGGAAGACATATTGTCTGCTTATTTAAAATAAGGATGAGTTGTTACCTTGAAATATGCACAATTAAAGCTGGCTGTGCCGCTTATTCCAAAAACGCTGGATACCAGCCACTAGTCCACACATATTCTACATGAAAGGATCGTAAGCGTTTGCAAACGAACCTTTTGCAAGTAATCACGCATATCATGTATGCCTCTTCCTAATTTGCAGCTTGCTCTCAAGCCAGACAGCATAAACCCCCCTCTTGAAGCTGCACCTCCTCCCACACAATCTCCACGGGTCCTGCAACAAGGCCAGCAACAACCGCCTACCGACCACGACTCCCTAAGACTGACCAAGCCGCAGCCACACCCCCACATTAATTTTTGTCACAAGCTCAGTGCATTGCTTGATGTTGTGAGGGGGACCCTACACGCAAAATGGCAGACACTTGGCAACGATGGCAGGTATTTGTGTGTGCGCATGCTTATGTGAGGGTAAGAATGTGTGCTTGGGGGGGGACATGCGTAGTGTGAGGAGCTCAAAGGCTCAACTTGACTTTTGCCTGTCCTTCAGATAAATCTACTAAGTTTGAAAGGTAATTTTGTATGACCTCTTGTGACAAGCTGTTATCGTGAGTGTTCAAGAACGGTGTACTTGCATAGCAGATGAACACAATGTACTATTGAGCCGACATCTCGTCTGCAAACCAGCTTCTTCTACAAATCGCCATATTGCTTTTGTGTTGAAAGTGTATGCGTGTAATTCCCCTCACTCTTTGTAAAGCAAGTTTTTTACAACTCCCCTCACTGCCTGTTGCGTTACAACTCCTAGGATGGCATTTATCAGCTTAGAGTGGGTATATTTCTATGCTGCTGTTGCTCAGTCTTTTTAATGAAAGTGGTGGGTTTTAAGTTTGCCAGATTGTTGCGCACATGCACTTAATTGATTTAGAAAGTACTTAAATTTAGGTGGACCTGCAAAGTACAATCTCAACGGCCATTGTCTGCCCTAAACAAATTGTTTGCAAGGTCATCTTTGTTGGGATGTCCTAGTTTTGGTTGTAGATCTAGACCAGAATCTGGCTGAATGAAGTAGACTCTCTCGGGGCTTTTAAATTTCCCATCACTTCCCTTTCCCTTTTTCATTCTCTGCGTGTACCCATTTTCCCTTGTCATGTGCAGGTTGCTGGAGAAAATGCAGTCAAGAACACAGGATCTTTGAAATAAGAAATTATAGGCGTATGTGCCATGTGTCTGTTGCCGGTGTAAGCAAAAAGGTTCCAACGGAAACCCCCTCTTCCTCAAAGCTGGACTGGCGAGTGTTTTTTAAGTACATGATTATATTATTTCAAATCTTATAAATTTGAAGCACACATGCCCTAACAAGCAATTGGAAGCGGCTTCTTTGGATGACAAACTAAGAAGCTGCACCATTCACAAACTTGGCAAAAGGCAATACAGAACTTTCTCCGACTTTACAAGCAGATTATAAGGCTTGGGTTTGCAAGAGTTCTGAAGAACTTAAAATACGGCACAGTCATAAAAGGGAATGTATTGAATGTGTTACTATGCTGCATCAGCCTAAGGTAAGGTAAGGTTACATCACTATATATGCCTCAAAGGGCATCTCAGCGGAAGTTTGGAAAAAGCCTGAAACTAAACCTGGCTAAACAAAAGAAATAGAGGAAACTGATGTATGAAGAAGAGAAAAGTGCATAGAGAAAGAGAACCTTTGTTTTGAAGAGGAAACTGATGTATGAAGAAGAGAAAAGTGTATAGAGAAAGAGAACGTTTGTTTTGAAGAAGCGCTAAGAGAAAGCATCAAGGAGAATGAGAACAAAGCTGTCGATAAGTCTCAGGATATGTGTGCATCAGCCTAATCTCCTGGAATAAAATGTGTGATACTACCTTACGCAACCAGTGATTTGGATAACAGACGCATCTAACCTCTTGCCAGCTTGCTCATTCTTATAGTCAACCTTGTAAACTTTGCAATCTTTTAGAGCAGGTCCGAGATGGATCAAGTGAACAATGAACACAGACAACAAGAAGCTGAGGTGGACTATTTGCTGCAAGAAATGTTGCAAGGTTCAGTCAAGAAGTGCAACTGCTAGTCTGCTCATAAAAAGCAATTAGTTAATGGAGGAAAAAAAAGCTTGTTGTTGTTCTGGCTCAAAAAAGTAGACAGCAGGTCGTGAGCTCCTATTTGAGAAAACAGAGATGCATACTTTCTGTGGAGAGAAATCACGTGGAGATTGACGCAGTGGAGAAGAACATACTGTTCATCTTGAACATCAAAGGGTTTACAAAGGGTTTACAAAGGACATCATCAGCATCACACAGGTCACAGGTAGGGGGGTTACTTTGGTTCCATACCGCTGTCTCGAAACGTAGGGCGTGAACACAAAGTCTGAAGCGAGCTGTACTGCAAATAAGACATGTTCACAACTCAAGCATTCGTTACGTGAATGGATGCAGCTGCTACTGGGCAAAATTCTTCTGTCAACTGTTGAGTTCAAACCTGTATTTTTAAAGAAGCCTGGCTTGACCAAGGGACCAGGTTTTTTCAGGGTACCGCAATCTAAATGATTACCTAGTCATCAAGTGAAGTGACATTAAAAGAAAAGAAAAGGAAAACTGCGCAGGCTCTGGCAGTCAGTGAAAACCACTTCCCACATAAAGTTAAGGAAAAGTAAGCCACTTTGGTACCGAGTACCGTAAAACTCCTTTACCGGCAGACAAAAAAGGCCCAGTCAGAGAGGTCCAACAGAGTACCAGAAGGAGGAAATAAGTCACAAAGAGACTGGAGTACCAGCCTCAAACAAGCAAGAGCACCAGGAACAGACATTGCAGAGCTAAGCTAAGGGTCTACAGGAATGACCACCCATCTCGGCCACTGCCAATCCACAAAAACTACCGAGTCTCATAGCCAGCCCTACAGCACTGAACCTGCAGTGCTACTTTACCAACACAGTCACTCGGTGCAAGCCTTTAGAAAGGTCTACAGAGCAAACACTGCTTGCACTACCTCAGCATTATGGTGGAAGAACACCGAATACAGGAACAGCTGGACTTCACAAAAATGCAGCATACAGATCTTTGCGCCATTCTGAAAAGCTTGCCTCCAACTCCATGTGCATTCTGTCAGCAACGCTGCTTAATCACTTTAAGGCAAATATGGTAAAGCTGTTCCATGTCGCCCTCCAAACCATGTAAAAACACAACCGAGTCAAAGCATAAGAGACTTTCTTCAAACTCATCTGCACGTCATCCTCGTCATTATTTAGAGGTGATGGCATCATCATTAGATAGCGCCATTGTCAATTGCACCTCTTTTGACACGTGTGTTAGCCCTTTATTTGCTAAATCACTGGCATTACAGTGTTATGTGTTAAATTCCTAGTGTTAACCATCGCTGTTTGGTAGTAATAGAAAGGCAAATACAACACATTCGACCTAACAAACAAACCGACTGGTCGTCGTTGGTTTGTCACTGATTAAATGTGCACCAAAAGCAGGGAGACGTAATCAATTCACAAGTTCAGCTTTGAGCCTCAAGTGTGTGCTGCTCTCGCTGCCGTGCAAGCAGGGAAACAGTGGTGTACACTTAGGTGTGGCCCTTCTTCCCGCTTGACACAATGCTTTCCACCGATCACTGGGCGTGTGGTCAGCAGCAGCAGGAAGTCGTAGACGTGAGACTGAATCACAAGCCACGAGCGATTGTAATACACTTTCTTCCTAAATCTAAACTTTTAACCTGTCAGTTTGTTCAGGGCCTGAGATCGTTACACAAACAACAAGGAGCGATGCAAAGCCTGCTTAAGAGGGTTTTCATAGAGATATGTCTACGAATACGTAAAAGCAGTGTTCTAGATCACAGCAATTGCACGCCCTCGCATACCACAAAATGAAGGGAATACACCGAATTTCACATTCAGAGGGGATGTAGCTATTGGCATGGAGGATGTCGTCCTTGCCAAGCAAAAAGGGTTCATTCCAATTGATTGGGGCGGTTACCGTGTGTGCACAACAGTCCATGTAGCAGCATTCCGCCAATGTTTACAAGAATAGACAGAAGACAGATCAAGGCACAACAGAAAAATTTGCTTTGCAGGGTGCTATGGCACTCTGTCTGGAGTGTCTGGTAGCATGCAGTGGCATGCTACCAGACACTCCATTGTAACACAGGTGTGGTTGGATTGGCAGGGGTGGCTTGCTTGAAATAAGGGCCTTATTATTTGAGGTCTCCTCAGGTCCTGCTAGATGGGCAGAGCATTATCAAAGAACGTTGCAGTTGACTTTCAAAGTAGGCTCTGTTTCTTTTCTTTGCCCTCACCGACGATCTTAACCCTGTAGATCTCCAAGGTTGAACAAAATCCGGAACTCTGCTGAACTATGCAGTGAGAGCTAGCTACCCGTCCCGGTGTGCCTCTTCCAGACGGCAGCATGAATAAGCACATCATGATTACTACTGTTCTCGTTTTATTTGATCTAGCTTTGTTGGAGAAGAGGTCCTTGGGCACAGCAAAAAGAAAAAAAAGAAGAAATAACCCTCTTAAATAACCCTTGCCACTGTACGGGCCCCCACACAACCCAGGGCTTTGGGGGATGAAAAGAAAAAACTTAGCAGGCAGTGAAAATCACTCCCCACAGTAATTAAGAAAAACGATTCACTTTGGTACTGGTTACCGTAAAACTCCTCCACCAAACATTAAGGAAAAAATCAACGGGGATCAGAAGGTTTGCAGGCTTGACATTAATCCGGCTCCTGATGAGAGTTGGTAATGGCACTGGATAGTTCGCGTCTGGTATGGACAAGTTTAGCAGCGTAGTTGACAGAATGTACATGAAGCTTGGAAGCAAGTTTGTTAACTTTTTAAGAATCAAGGCCCAGCGTGTATTTGTTGTAGATGGTGCCACCCAAACCCAAAAGGATGGTGTGGAGGGTAACGGAAGCTCCTTGGAGGATGGAGCAGCGGCCTTTGTATTGTTCCTGCGTGGCGCTCAACTGGTTCTGCGGTCTAGTGTTCTCACGACACTTGATCTTGATGAGGTGAATGTCACGTTGAAGATTGCTGAAATCTTTGGGTCGGTGCTGTCTGCGAAAGATGGATCTGCTAATGGCTGGCGGTGCTGCTGAGGTGCTCCCGGTCTCCCTCAGTTGCCCCCTGCCACTCCTAAGAACCCACCCCCCTTCATTGCTAGTCTGTTGCTTTTTTGTTCTCGCGGAGATGGGGGCAACCAGTACAGCATTCGGACGGCTTATTTTGTCTGCGAAGCGAGGTGGAAAGAGCCACTTGGTGTAATCCTAGTTTCAGAATCTGAAAACTTTGCATAGCCAGCCGTTCACTGCTACCTATATCCATGCAGACAAAGCAGGATCCTAAGGAGCCTGTCTTGCTGATGGCTTTGAAGATCATCCTGCATGCTAAGTTGTGCCTCTCAGTGATCATACTTCTTATTTGTGTGTGTTGGCATCCAGAAAGGATATGCAGGGCACTGTCTAGTTGAGGGCAGAAGGGGCAAGTTGGGCTTATCGAGCGCTGAAATCAGGCCGCATGCTTTTGGTTGTACAGGATTCCTGTTCTGTATTTCGTAATGATGCACTTGGTTTTAACAGGAACATAGGATGCTGTTAGGTGAGCGTTCCTAGCGGCTCCATTGGCAGTGCCATCATTGATAAGGGTCTGGTAGTATGGGAGATGATATATATACGGTGTGAAATGTTTGTTTCTTTTCTAGCGACACGTTTTGTGCCTCAGAAACTGCCCTCATCATCTTTTATTATCGTGTTTGGGGAGAATCAAGGGACCAATATATATATATATATATATGTCTCCTCAACCTTCCTCTTGAGTTTCAAAGCCTATAGCAGGCATTCTTGTAATTTGTGCGGAGTGTGCCATTATTGTTACAGACCTCTGATTTATAACGGGGCGGAATTCCACGTACAAATCATGCTCAGATCTTTAAGGCTATCAGCAAAAAAGGCTCCTTATAATCATGCATTGTTTCCAAAGATACAGGCAGCAACGAGCGGATGACCATGCATAACCTCCAGATTCCTGAAACAGCTGAAAGTAGAATTGTTCCCAAATGGCTCTTCCCACCCCGCTTCCCAGATAAAGACAGATTTACCTCCAGCCGCCCATATTTTGTGCTGGATACTCCCATCGCTGCAAAAAAACACAAAAACAACAAACTATTGTAGGGGGGCGGGTTCTTCAAAGTGGCAGGGAGCAATTGAGGGAGACTGGGAGCATCTCAGCAGCACCGCCAGCCACCAGTACTGGTAGAGCCACAAACCCCAGACAGCATTGACCTAAAGACCTCAGCAAACCTCGGCGTGACATCCACCTTATCTAGATCAAGTATTGTGAGGACACCAGACCTCAGATCCAGCTGAACGCCGCAAAGGAACAGCACAAAGACCTTTGCTACATTCTCCAAGGAGCCTCCGTTACTCTCCACATCATCCTTTTGGGTGTGGTGGGTGGCACCATCTACAACACTCACACTCTGAAGCCTTTCAAGGAACTGAGTTTTGATCCTCAAGTTAAAAAGATTGCCTCCAAGCTCCATGTGCACTCTGTGAACTTTGCTGCAAAACTTGTCCATACCAGACGTGCCCTCTCCAGTACTGTTATCAACCGTCATTAGGAGCCGGTTTCAGGCCAAGCCTGCAACCCTCCTGATCCCCATCGATTCTTCCTTTCCTTTTCGCGGTGGAGGAGCTTTACGGTACTCGGTACCAAAGTGGCACCTTTTCCTTAATTAATGTGGTGGTTTCCACTGCCTGCGTACTTTTTTTTAAGGTCCAGAAAATTAAAAAGACGTCAAAAAGTTTGCTGCAGGATATTGCCTTTGATAAATAACAAAAAGTGGTGTAGACCACCCACTGTATAAATGGCCCTTTGATATATGATTTAAACCAAGTCTACCTGGGCCCAGAGAGCCGACGAATTCGGCTTTCTTCTTTCGACTTCCTACAGCCTGTTTACCTAATGGCCCATGGCTTCCTGCTATGCTGCTGGAGAGAAGGCAGATTGGGGATTACCGTTCAAAAAACCAAAAGGTAATTCACTGCTTCCTTGCGGCACTTCAAAATGAAAATTCTCATTAATAAGCACGTAATACATAATTAAAACTGCAACTGAGAGGAAACACACACCTTGATGACCGCTTCTGGCTTGCGGCGCAGGGTTTAACATGTTTCTAGCTGCGGAGCTTTTGCAGGTAACATGTGCCTGCTGCAGCTTGTTGCTGTGATTTCGAATGTTTGCACCTCCTCTGTGCTGCAGCTTTTTGGCTTACTCTCATACATATGAACATATCCAGACTTCCTGTTACATGGACACATTAAAATGACTGAGCACACATGCAATGCCGGAAACTTTGACGCTGCACCCTCTTAGAGTCCCACAAGCCAAACATGTGATGTATTCTGTCACTTTGGTGTGAGCATTTTCCGCTGTTAAGCATCTAATTGTGCCATACCCACATGTGTACGGCACGCGCTTGCTCACACGGCTTGGTCAACAGGGTTATAATGGGCAATAAATTCTCCAGTGACGTAAAAACGCAAGTGGTTCATCCACAACCAGAGGAGTCCCTGCGGAAGAAAGAGGAGCAGCTGAAATTGAAAGAAGAGGAGCTGCAGGAGCGGGAAAAAAAAATAGGAGGAAGCGCCAGTTCAACAGACGTCCTGTGGCAAGATGCAGAGCAGAATTTCAAAGTGGGTCACTCAAAAGGATGATTTTAATATGGTGCTGCGTCTCCTTTGACCTGGGATTGATCACAATGACACAGCATGGAGAGTACGTTCGTGCATGCACGCGCACACACACACACACACACTCACACAAACACACACATGCACACACACATTCACACACACATACACACATACACACACACATTTACACACACACCCCTTAGATAAACACACAATTACACACACAGGCCGAGTTCACCTCGTCTTTGGCAGCTCGAGTCGTATTGTTGGAGCAGCAGAAGCATAAGATAGAGGAGGCCCTGGAGGAGGCATTGGTGAGTTTTTTAGAGAGCTGAGAGCTGACTCCATAAACACACAAACAAAAAATTACAAATCGCACAAGCACGCACGCACACACGCGCACACACGCACATGCACACGCACACACACCAAACGTACATGTACATTAAACTCGCAGGTGAAGCGGGATGGGCCTGTATCAATACCTCGTGGGCCAAGGGGCGGCAAGAAGGAGCGGCGCTTCAGCACGACTAGAGAAACAGCCGCTGAGAAGACATTAGTGCTGATTGATAAGCTCATGCGAGGAAATACTGTGAGTATGGACAAGCTGCTTAGCTGTTTGCTGTTTAGGAATGATGTGCACTTTCTGTTGTCAGGCTTTTAAGTTGAACTTACCTTCTTGAAGAAGCTGTGTAGGAACACACACTCACACTCACACTCACACTCGGGACAAAAAATGATAACAAGCCTAGTTCACAGGGTTTAAACCTTCATTTCTGTTTTAACACACATCAATGACACCCATACTCGCACACTCACCCACACTCCATGCTCTGCAGCCGGAGATGATGACACTCATACTCTCGCACACTCACACGCACTCATTGCTTTGCAGCCGGAGATGAGTGAGGTGATGGGCTTAAGGGATGCAGTCCTGACAGCAGCCATCCAAAGCCTTCCCCCAGCAACCAAGCTGCACCACCAAATGGCTGAAAAGTTGTCCAGAATCCAAGAAGGGGATGACGAAGTGCGCGCCGCTCTGGTGCAGCTTTTAAATGATCAGTCTGAAGCGGTACGTACGAAAGTCTTTGGCATGCATTGTTTAACACTGGCTTCTGGTAAGGGTTGTGACCAGGGTAGTGCAGTGGATTTTGTCACACACACATATTCTCACGCACAAATACACACTATCAATAACGTGCATACACACACATGCGCACGCACACTTATGCACAAACACACACGGAATATCCGCAGGATTTTGTGGCTGTGCTAAATGAGGCTGAAGCCCCTGATCACCCCCCCTTGCCTGGGATGACGTATGCTGGTGAGCGTTGCTTGATATCTAGAGCCTAGGGTTGGCAGCGAAATCTGTAAATGTACGGTCATGTGCGGCATATTTGGGGGTTCCAGGCCAACGATGTTGATACCATGACCGTTCTGGGTTTCTGTATCCTCACGCCTTGCACGGTCCAGACATGCCACAGTGGGAAGATAACGTCCTTCAAACTGGAAAGCTTTGTATAACACGCCCACAATCATTCTGCATAAAAGAGTTTTGGAGCTTGTCAGTTTGTAAGGCGTATATAGGCAAAGGTGTGTAAAGCATGTGTAAGGTGTGTGTAAAGCGTGCGTAAGGCGTGAGTAAAGGGTGTGTAAGGCGTGTATAAGGCGTGCGTAAGGCGTGTGTAAGGTGTGTGGTGTGTAAAGCATGTGTAAGGTGTGTGTAAGGCGTGTGTAAGGCGTGCGTAAGGCTTGTGTAAGGCGTGTGTGAGGTGTGCGTAAGGCTTGTGTAAGGTGTGTGGTGTGTAAAGCGTGTGTAAGGCATGTGTGAGGTGTGCGTAAGGCTTGTGTAAGGCGTGTGGTGTGTAAAGCGTGTGTAAGGCGTGTGTGAGGTGTGCGTAAGGCTTGTGTAAGGTGTGTGGTGTGTGAAGCGTGTGTAAGGCGTGTATAAGGCGTGCGTAAGGCGTGTGTCAGGCGTGCGTAAGGCGTGTACAGGCAAAGGAGCATAGAAAAGCATGCCCACGTGAGCCTCAGCTAGCCTACCCCCTCTGCAATGCTCAAGGCACGTTAGCAAAGGAGCATGGAATGGCATGCCCGTCCTAGGCCTTTGCAGCTCTGCAGGATGCAGGTCTCCCCCAATGCGTCCTTTTGGTCAGCGTCTGTCTTTATTATTGCCCGGCACACTCCAACCTGCAGCTCGTAGCTAGATCTTGATGAATGTGAACCTGCTGAGCTACATTGCGTAGTGGATGGCCAGAACCGTGCACACAAACCGTGTATGATATGTATGATCATACAATTAGAGGTTTTCTGCTATTCACCTAACATCTTTGCCCACAGTACGTGTGGCTCCGGCCAACGCTTTTTGTAAATGTTTATATTCTCTCCGCAAGGTGCCCCTCCTGGCTCCCCACTCTTTCCCCCCTATAATGAGTGTATGCCGGCATTGGTACTGGACTGAGAGGCTGCTGACAGGAGAAGCGTGACTTTGTAAACTGAGCTCTGAGCTTGACTTTCTGTTGTGGGCCTTGTCGGTCATTGCCAAAGGAAACTCCTTTGTGGGGGTTAAACAAGGAAGAAGAAAGGGCCCACGTGGGGGTTTAAACGGCTCAAGCCGTAGGGGTTCTTTTGAGGAGAAGAAAGGGCCAACGTGGGGGATTTTACAGGATTAACCTCAGGTGCTCACTGGGGATGTTAGTACAATAACGTTAATGTTCCCGTTGTCACCAACAGCACCACCAAATTGTCACACATGTGTGTGCATATGCAGAGTGGCTTACTGGACAAGCAGGCCCAGCGACATCTCCCCACGGCTCTGCAGGTCCTCGGCTGTCACTTCACCACCACACATCAATGCAAGGCCAATTCAGCCCCGTGTCGCTCCCCCGTAGAATGAGCGAGTTCGGGCACGCTCGGAAACCCAGTGATCAAGCCACACGAGCAGAGGGCAACGGAAACGATGGCAAGGTGCTTTCCTTCGTCTTTTGCTGGATACTATTTGTTAAGCACGCCTTGATTTTGCACACACTCGCACACCCAGAAACACACACTTGCACGTGCACAACCTAGAACACACAATATAACAAGCACACATAAACAAGCAACCGCGCACGCACACCACGCAATCGTAAACGCACACACAGGCACAGGCACAGCCCGCGCTCAACAGCCTCTCAATGGACACCACAATGCACCGGCAGAGGCCTCCAGGTCCCGTGTCTATGCACAAGCAGCTCGTCATTGCTAATAGTGTGGACCAGATGTTGCAGATGCTAAAGGCCCCCTCTGACCCAGTGCTTACTGTGCTTGCTAAGGTAGGTGCTGATGTTGCAAATGCTGGGGGCCCCCTCTAACCCAGTGCTTCCTGTGCTTGCTGAGGTGGGTGCTGCAGCTGTTCGGTGTGCATGGATGCTGTATGTTTGCATATGTGGTCCTCTCGGTCGTCCTGCTTACATTTCTATAGGCGTTATTATGGATGTGTTTTATATCAGAGATGGCCAACAGGGGCCCGAAATGGGCATGGTTTTCAAATGCTCCTAGGTTATGAGCGCCCCAACTGCTGCTGTTCAAGCTTAACCCTAAATTGTAGCTGCTCAAACCAGTTGAGTAAAATTAGCGGCAATTGGGGCGCACGTTCCTAATCAGCCACGGCACAAACCCAACTTTTTAAGCACTCAAATGCTGCATCTGGCCAGCAGAGCACCAAATTCATTGATTTTTGTCAGGGTTGTTCAGTTCGGGGTTTGGTCAAAAGTTCGGGTTTGCGAACTTTCATGCATTTAAACAAGCCCTAAAAATGCCGTTCGTTAGCTATTAAAAGTTCGTCGAACTTTATGCCCATTTTTCGAATTTTTAGGTCCCAAATAGTCCAAAATGCAGGAAAGAGCCTTAGATGGTCGTCAAACGTTCTGACTTTTTCTGCACTAATTAAATATAATGTATTATATACATGCAAGACAATACAAGCATGTTTTGGACGAGTATGACCATGGAAACCAGCAAAATCCTCCATTTTCAAAATTGCACATCGAACTGCTCGAACAGTTCGAGGGTTCTAGAACTTTCACGAACTTTATTGAACCCTTGCTCCCAAAAAATCGAACTGAACAACCCTGATTTTATGTTTTCTCGTCCTTGCAACAAACAAAATACATTGCAAAAATGGTCGATAGAAAAGGCCCAGTGATTATCGAAATCTCAAACTTCTTTCATTCCTTTTATTAAACATCAGCACAGGGGGCGCCAAAGGGGTTATAACTAACCCCCTTTGGACCTAGCTTTGAACATCAAGTTTTATGACATAAAGGATTCCAGTCAACCCTGCTTGAATCATATTTTGTTATTGACACATGGATGCGGTTCTCTCGATCACCTGCTTGTATGCATCATTCAAAAGGCGATATGCAGTCAAACAAAACCGATAAAGTTGCTATACATTTTTTTGTTTTACCGTGACCCCTTGTGATGCAAACCTGAACACTAGTTCAAACTACTCAAGCCTGAAGCTGCAACAATCTACCTGCATCGTTGTCAGGACTAAGATGACAGGTGCTGCATTTAGTTTAGTTTCAGTACCAGAGGCGCTCAGCCTGGGATGGTGGCTACTCGAATAAAAATGTTCCGGTGCTTCTCACATCTCCACAGGTGGATGAGTGGCAGTTTGATGCGTTTGAGCTCAACCGTGTCACCAACAACCGCCCCCTGTCGGCGCTTGCATTTGCCCTGTTCACGCGTTTCAACCTGCTGGCCAAGTACCAGATCAAGGAAGTCCTGCTTGCACGGTGAGCACGTACGCGTTTGTAAGGCTGGCCAGGACCACTCACATAGCAGCATGTACTGTTTGTGCAGTGCGCACACACTTACTCGTAGGGCTGGCCAGGACCACTCATGCAGGAGAGTGTACTGTTGTGCAGTGAGCACACACTAATTTGTAGGGCTGGCCAAAATCGTTAACGTAGCAGTGTGTGCTGTGTTTTAAGCTCAAATGAATTGCTAGCCCAATTGAATTGCTAGCCCAATTGAATTGTTAGCCCAAAGGTATCTCCAATGTCACAGTCAGACACTGTCCTGGCTATCCCTACGTGTTTGCTTTGTGCAGTCCGCCCATCTACAGACATAGGAAGTGTTTGAACTTCGCGTTGCCCCTGCTGCTTTAATTCACCTGCTACTATCCTCTTCCTTCAGCATCAACTGACCCTTCTTGTCTTTTTGTAGCTGGTTTTATACCAAACCCTTTACTCAGAAAAGATTACACACTAATTGCACTCCTATCTTGACCCTAACAAACGCTAAGCGCCCTCTCAACCAATACACCCAGGTTCTTGTTCCGCCTGGAAGACAACTATAGCAACAACCCCTACCACAATCGCATCCACGCGGCTGATGTGCTGCGCACCCTCCATGTCATTTTGACCCGTGGGGGCGTTGGCGAGGCGCTTCATAAGGCCCAGGACATTGCAGTTTTAGCAACGTACCTTGCCGCAGTGATCCATGACTTTGAGCACAGAGGTATGTCCTCCTTAAGGGGAAGCTGAGTTTGAGGTGCGTCGCTCTGCAAATGTGTAGGGCTGGCCAGAACCGTGTATATGTACACCGTATATGACCGCGGTTTCCCTGCCAAAAATACCATATATACACCGTAAATATATATGGTTCTGGTTAACCCTACAAATGTGTGGTAAGGGAGGGAAGGCTCTCCACGAGTCACAGGACAGCAGTGTCCTAGCCATGCACACTGCAGCAATGATTCTCAACTGTGTGAGTGCAGCACTGCTTGTGTTGTGTTCTTCCAACTGGGTGGCTGCAGTTTTGTGGCAAGGGTGCCGTGAAAAATGTCACATGTTATAGATCATTACACTGGATCACATTCACCGCTTAAATTCAGGAGTGAGCACCAGCTGACTTTGTTGCTGCCTTCACCGACAGCTCTCGCTCTCATTTGCTCCGTAGGCGTCAACAACGACTTCCTGGTCAAAACCAAGGACACCCTGGCCATCACCTACAACGACAGATCACCAATGGAGAACCACCATGCTGCAGCCGCGTGGAGCCTGCTCCTAGGAGATGAAGACTGTGCTGCTTTCTCAAACACAAATGCAAAGGTGAGAGGTTGCACGTGGGCAGGGTTGGCCAGAGTCATATGTATATGCGTATACGCAGAGTGTATGGGAACTGCTCAACTGTACTTGTTCATGCAGGTTTCTGGCTCAACCCTGCACATGGGGGTGTTTTGTCATACTGGTGGGCAGCGTGAGGAAACACAAAAAACAGCTTTGCTTCACGTTATAAGCCAACTCAAATGTGAAGCATGAGTGTGCGTGTGTGTGTGCGTGTTGCTTGGAAGTTTCTGGAAGTTGGGAGTTTGCTGGACTTAAGGCCTGACATTATCATGCTCGAACTTTTGATTTAGAAGGGTTTACTTTTACAGCTTTGGTTGGTTTGCTTCAGATCAGATCAGGATGAGGAATGTCCTGTTCATGATCACCTTCACAACCAAGGTAGGAGGTTTTGAATGCACCGCCTTGCATCGACGCTGGTAGCTCTCTGGTGAATCTTTTTTGTACCTAATGTCTCGATCAATGTCTTGGCTTGTCTAACCGTAGGGTGGCTCTGTATATTTATTTGTAAGACTGGCCGGAATTGTCTGATTTGCACCTGCTCGCATATCCATGACTTAAAAGAAAAAGAACACAAAAAGCTACACAGACAGTGAAAAGACACTCCCCACATTTACCACAGAAAAGAAACGAATCTGGTACCAGGTACCGTAGAAATCCCTCTCCAAACTACACCACAATTATGTGGTTTCGGCCATCTTAGTGTGTTAGCTCTGCAGGCTCACCACAGCTCCTTTTTGTGTTGACCCCTGCGTCCTCAGTATGTAAGCTGTATCCCTCCCCTGTTTTTTCCATTTGTTGCTAATTCGTTGTCCCTTTCTTTGCCTCCCTTGGCATCCTCGGTCTTGATTGTATGCGCACGTTGACCTCCAAAACCTTGTACAAGGTGTGCAATGTTCTTACCCCACTCGTCTATGTGCATATACCCTCAAAAGGTTCAAGAAGTGTTGCGCAAGATGGTGGTGGACCTGGTCCTTGCAACTGATATGAAGCAGGTGCGTGTCACTTACAGAGAACTTGATGGCTTCAAAAATATTGCTCAAGAGAACTATTTGACGGCTTATAATGAAAAGTCGTGGGATTTCCGATAGTTGTAGGATTTCTGATAGGAGGGGTGGGAGGCAAAACATGTGCCGACATCTTACCTTTGCAAGCATGTGCATTGATCCTGCAAAGCGTCGAGTTCTTTTTAAATTAGCAGGTGCAAATCAGGAACCTATTAGATCTTGTTATCTTCAGCACAGCACAATGGCATGGAAATTGAGCTGGCTTGAGGCGCAGGCTTGATGGCTCTCACAGCTTCAAAAGCACCCTTTTTCCACTAACCCATTTTCCAAACCCCCCCCTTCCCCTTCTTACTTGTGTGCCCTTTCTACTTTTTGCAGCACTTTTGTCTGTGCTCGCTCTGGGATGCTAAAATTCCTCTCCTACTGGCCAGTGCACAATCTGTCGGTGAGCAAAAGCACGTGGCCGGCCATTAAACAGATTTTTTTTTAGGTTTTGTGGTGTAGCGTAGCGTGCTCTATCGTGCATGCAATGTATCGTGCATGCAATAAGAATCCCAGCTTGGTATTATTGTGCATGTACTTTTCTATGCGTTACAACTGAATTGCCTCTCTGCAAGCAATCACGATGTGAGGGGTCTTGTTAACGAAACAAATGTAACAGAAGGGAAGGGGGGTTCTGTGACCCTTCTCTTCTTTTGGCGAGCCATATGTATGGAATTCAAGTTTAGTTGGCCGTGATAGCAGGAAGTGCAAAATGTATGCATGCAAGTTTAGTAGCGTAAACGTGCAGAGGGAGCTAACTGAGGCCCAAAATGGGGAAGTTTTTATATGCTCTTTGGTTTATATGCCCCCAAATTGGCAAGCTCCAAATTTTACATAATGCTTTGTCTTTGGGTGTAGAATTTGGAGCTTGCCAATTTGGGGGCGCGTGCTTAACTTGCTGTGGCGTGCAGGCCAATTTTTACCGCAAATTCTTCGTACCAGATCACCAACAGCACCAATCTGGAATTTTTTATGGCATGGAATCCTTATTACAAAAGAAAACCATTGCAACAAAAATGATAGAAAACAGCTGAGTGTTGGTGTTTTATGATGATTTGAGCCATTTTCCCATGGAAATCACACATTAGGGTTTACATGCACCATGTGTGCTTACTCCAGTCTATCTCGGCATGCAAAGCGACCCACATAAAACTGGGCACGTGCTCAGGTAGCTCTCAATGCCAGCTACAAATTAGTACTAAAATGGTGTCGATCAGATGAAGTGGCTTTGAGTGGCTGCCTTCTGAATGCAAAGATACGCATTTTCAGGCTTTCCCTCCGTTAGCCCCACCAGACTGGTAAACGTGTATACCTACATAAAGGGCAACACCTTGCTCGTCACCTTATGCATAAAATGTGATTCATATTAGCTGTGTATTAAAGCTCGACGCACCTTATGAAACAGAGCAGCTGGAGGACAGCCGTTAGTACAATGATGTCATTTTCTTAAATTCTTTCAATCGCGCCCTTTTCTGATGTGTTGCTTGCAGAAAAAGATGAACCCACCATTGAGTACCTGAAATCATCATGTGAGTAAATCTTTGCGCTCTTTTCAGCAAGATTTGGTCTTTCGTTGTATGGTTGCAGCCGGCCCATGATGAAAACGAATCTCAGTAAAGAAAGTACGACGCCTTCCTTCCTGTCTGGCTTCGGATATTGCTCTGCAGCGTCTGTCAATTAGCACGCTGTTTGCAGCACGAACCACTGCTTGCAACATACAAACGCTGCACACGTATAAACGCACGTGCCTCACTCACTACCCCCAACACGTGCACATCCAGCCCGCAAAAAGGGCTGGCTAGATGAACCAGTCTCACCGCGTGATACTAAACAACAACTGGGAAGGCTGGTGGTGGAGGATGAAGAACTGCGCTCTCTAGTGCTGCAGGTGTGTTTGAACTTCGATGCTTGTTGCTGGGGTTAGGGGGTTTAGGTGAGCATGGGTGTGTATGTGAGTAGCTCATGAGTTGATTCTGCATGATTCATTCATGTATGAAATCAAGTGAGTAAGTGATAGTAGTGTCTGCATCCTCGCCGCGCTGTTTAGAGGTCAAATAGAATGCTGGCTATTTTTGATGGAAAAGTGCTGCAGGTCGAATAGTGCATGGCACTTTCTTGCGCGTGGTTTGACCTGGTAAGAGGTATACCAAAAACTAATGCATCTACCACGTCCCAGGAAAATGAGCACAATCTGGGGCCCAGATTCTGGGCCAAGGAAACGTCTTTTGTCATTATATACTCACGTAGCGATGGCATGCACACAAATGTGCAGGGGCAAAGGAGCTAGTTGTGAGGCTTTGTTGGACTCACGACTTTTGCCCAAACCTCTCATAAATATTCCAAACATTTGTGCAGAAAGCCAAATTGGGAGCCCCTGAAATGTTGTGTTCAATTGTCTTTTACGTTTGGTTATGGCGGGAGGGAGTAGAGGACATGTCTCCTCCCTCAAAGCACATTTTCAGGCTCTTCGTTTGTCATCAAGGATAGGTAATTGCGCAATTTATAGGGATCCTCAAAAGCATACCTAGCGCCTGCTAATGCCTTCTAATCTGACCTTGCATGCCACAGCAATTTGGGAATATGGGCCAAAGTATGTATTTTATGAGTTGCATACCAGCTTAAGTGCACCATTCATCGAGGCTCCCATTTCTGGTGCTCGTGAGCAGGTAGGCATTTTGAAGGGCCCCCATTATGTCCTGGTAGCCCCCCTTAAAACATTAGGCTTACGCCACAAATACTAAACAGAAAAAAACGAGTATTTTTTGGATTCTAGGCAGACAGGCAGGCCGAGCTGAGCAGAAACATACATATACACACAGCTAGTACTCATGTCTTAAGTACACCTTGAACAAATCATTATTGTTTTGTAACGTGTCTGTATATGACTCTTGAGTTGTAGTGAAAGGAGTGTTCAAATCTCGTGCAGACAGCCATGAAGTGTCCCAACATAAGACGTCTGACACGTTTTGGGAGGTGAATGCAGCATGTGAGGAGGTACACATGACGTGTGCTTTGACATGTCTTACCTACTTCACTCTTGCGCGCACAGACTGCCGTAACGTGTTTTGACAAGTCTTACCTACTTCAATCTTGCGCGCACAGACTGCCATGAAATGTGCCGACATTGGGCATCTGACACACAAATGGGAGACGCACGTGAAGTGGGTGGAGCTTTTAGAGGAGGAAATGTGGAGACAAGGAGACGCAGAAAAAGCACGCAACATGTCAGTTAGCCCTCTCATGGACAGGTATGCGTGGTATGTGTGGTTGAGCAGGTGGTGGGAGAGGTAGCTACGTGGGGCTTGCTCTTGCTCTTGCTGCAAATGGTGTGGGTCTAATACTATGTAACTTGAAGTATGCCTGTGCAGCTTATTTGTATGTGTGTGTGCGTGCGTGGGGCGGGCAAGGGGAGGCTGAGCATTACTACTACAAAAAGTTTGATTGGTAGAGAGAAAAAGAGAGAGAGAGAGAGAGAGAGAGAGAGACAAGAGCTCAGGTGAATGTTTCTTGACGGTGCACTTTTAAGAGCCACCATACACTAGCTGCATGTCCGTGCCTAATGACACACTTTCTAGGCGCGGGTGCACATCAGCTGTCACTGAAAAGGGAGTCTAAGGAAGGGCATAATTATTCTGCTGCTCACGCGTTTCCTAGCATGTGTGACTTAGACAAAGAGGAAACGCACTTGTTGGAGCAGACTTATTCAACAGTTGGCCTCATTCTTGCACCACGCATCAATGTTGGCCTAGAACAATCGCTTTTACACTTGTGCTTAAATACTTGCGCTTTTACATTTGCGCAGCGTAAGTAAGTCGAGGAACCTAGGTAGGTTTCATCATGAATGCGGACTCTTGTTGACGTGGACCCTGTCTTAATATTTGCTCTGGGGCGCACAGGGTAGCGCTTCCTCTTACCTTATTCAAGACGTCTGGCTCGGACATTTGGATTGAGGTTCATGCGCACAAACTTGCACAACCAGGTGCAAGCAACTCTTCCGCAATTTATTTTTTACACACAAATACACCCATACATTCCCACACAAATAATCGCAAAAACATACGTCCATCCGTCGCATTTGTGTTATGCAGGTGTAAAGGCGGAATCACAAAATCACAACAAGGGTTCTTCGATTTTGTGGCGCTGCCTCAGTTGAGGTCCTTCTGCAAGGTAAATGCTTTAATGGAAGTGTGTATTGTTTAGGCCACAGCCCAGACCTGGGGTGCCTGTCGTTGGGGCACTGGGCTAGAATGAATTAAAGGCATGACAGGCTTTATGAGCTGGAGGCGCTGTAGGCTGTGATTAATTGGAGGCACATTAGGCTGTGATGAGTTGGATCTAAGCATGGCAAGTAATGGATGAAACACTGAATCAGCGTGTCTTGCAATGTGCAATGCAACGCATAGAGAGTTAGCCAAATATAAAAACGGTGTAGATCTCAGGTGTACAATGAAGCAATTAGGTAGAAATATGTTTACCTTCAACCTTGTGCATAAACAGAGTCACAGGGGGAAAAGAGAGCAGCGTTTCCACTGCAGCTGAAAGAGATGGGAGAATAAAGTTTGATAGCACCAATTGCAATTCTATTTTCCTTACACGAGGCTGCAACTGCTAATTTTCCAACTTCAAACGTCCTAAACTCTGGCGCATCCATTCCTTGTGCCCCTTGTATGATTGTGCTGCTACAAAGGTATACAGCATTGCATACACACAGAGGAGGGCATAACAGCTTGTGTGTGACACACATCTCATATCGTCTGGCATTGTATCACGTAATTGCAGGTGTTCCCAAAGTGCACGCCCATGCTTGATCAGTGCATGTCCAATTACTATGACTGGGTTAAGAGCAGCGCAGCCTGAGTGTGTGCTACCGTACGAACCTGCATTTGGGTTCTCAGGTGAGGGTCTACAGATCAGACCAGTCGTGCAGGTTGTAGCCACTAGTAACAACGCACGTAATCTGGCTATGGATCTTGAAAGCAACTGGTATTTTTTAAATGGTTTACTTATTGAGGAGTTACAGTAATGCCCTAGAGGAAATAGATGTCAACAAAGGAGGGGGGTGGCGGCATTGAAGAATTCTAGCCCTGACAGCAATTTTCTGGATTTTTTTGGCTTGTGTGCATTTTGATCTCGTATTCTTTTGCAAGCTTGCAGGCGCACAAAATTGGAAGTTGAAACGTGTTCTTCTGCAAGTTTGGAATTTGTCTTAACAAAACTGCTTTAGTTTCGTAATTTCGTAGTACATGTATATGGGAAGCTTTGCGCATGTGATGAGGAGCAGAACTAAGAACAGCGCTGTATTGCGTCAGTGCAGCAAAAATGTAGAATTGTCAAAAGGGCTGCATTAATCTGTCTTTGAAAACATGCTGCGCCCTTTCCTCCATTGTGGCATGAATGATAATTGACCATACCTTTGGCCCTCTGACCTTTTTATAGGCGTCACTGAGAGTACGTGGTAGCATACTCAGCAAGTTCAGTGCTGTAATGCTGGCTGACTGTAAGTATTGAGGCCGGCAATGGCCGGGACGTGCAGTCTGTAGACCCTTAGCTTAGCTCTGCACTTTCTGTGCCTGGCGCTCCTGCTTGCATGAGCCTCTCTTTGCGCCTTTTTTTTTCACTTTCTGGTTGGTCCTACCTCTGACAGAGCCTTTTTTGTCTGCGGGAAAGAAGTTCTACGGTTCTTGGTGCCAATGGCTTCTTCCTTTTCCTTATTAAATGTGGGAAGTGGTTTTCACTGCCTGTGTAGCTAATCTTTTATTCCTCATACACCTTTGCTGCTTTCTTACTGCTTTTCTGTACCTTGGCTTTGTATTGTAAGCAAGGACTTGTCTGCATGAATGCTTGCCTTGCCCGGAAGAGAGAAGATGTTGTCTTCTTGCCTTCCTGCTACAAAGTTTACAAGGTTTCAGAAGAAAGAGGATACATGTGAATGGTACCTGCAACTAATGCAAAAAGTACGCTTCCCCAAACAAAAATTATACCAAGCCACGACCTCTGGACAAAACAATACCTACGTCTAAATGTTAATGGTACGGGGTGCAAGGTTTACAAAGTTTTTACAAAAAAGGCCTTCAGTCAAGAAGTACGACTGCTCGCCTGGTCATAAAGAAGTACAATAAGCTCAAAGATGGAGTTTGCTGTTATCCTGAATTGGTCGGGGTTTACCTCAATGCACCAAATTAAAAAACAGCTCCCACACCCAAACCTCCACCGCCACTACATCCAGGGGGATGTCCTCTGATCCATTGCCAAAGCAATCTACCTGTCACCATCGTCCATTCTTTCCACAAAGAAAAAAAATTACAATTATCGACATGGACAAAACAGAGTTTATGAACAAGTGCAAGGCATTCATCGAGCATGAGGTGGACAAATCGAAGGCCCCTGTGATTGAGCACTTTGACTCACTGAAGAC
>Ga0307947_1000397_pt1:0-27500 | contig 30196 bp, 32 predicted proteins | sample OrgLakmetagen232_FD_201840 | JGI IMG/M metagenome (GOLD analysis project Ga0307947, IMG submission 201840) | Saline water microbial communities from Organic Lake, Antarctica - #232 | ecosystem: Environmental > Aquatic > Non-marine Saline and Alkaline > Saline | place: Antarctica: Organic...
GCAACCCCCCAAAATTCTCATTTGCAAAATCTCCTACATCTTTCTGCCTGATCTGTTACACCTTCCCACCTGTAGAACAGGATCAAAGGATGCACAAGCTTGCAACACCCCAAAATTCTCATTTGCAAAATCTCCTACATCTTTCTGCCTGATCTGTTACACCTTCCCACCTGTAGAACAGGATCAAAGGATGCACAAGCTTGCAACCCCCCAAAATTCTCATGTGCAAAATCTCCTACATCTTCTGCCTGATCTGTTACACCTTCCCATCTGTAGAACAGGATCAAAGGATGCACAAGCTTGCAACCCCCCAAAATTCTCATTTGCAAAATCTCCTACATCTTTCTGCCTGATCTGTTACACCTTCCCACCTGTAGAACAGGATCAAAGGATGCACAAGCTTGCAACACCCCAAAACCCTCATTTGCAAAATCTCCTACATCTTTCTGCCTGATCTGTTACACCTTCCCACCTGTAGAACAGGATCAAAGGATGCACAAGCTTGCAACCCCCCAAAATTCTCATTTGTAAAATCTCCTACATCTTCTGCCTGATCTGTTACACCTTCCCACCTGTAGAACAGGATCAAAGGATGCACAAGCTTGCAACCCCCCAAAATTCTCATTTGCAAAATCTCCTACATCTTTCTGCCTGATCTGTTACACCTTCCCACCTGTAGAACAGGAGCAAAGGATGCACAAGCTTGCAACACCCCAAAACCCTCATTTGCAAAATCTCCTACATCTTTCTGCCTGATCAGTTACACCTTCCCACCTGTAGAACAGGATCAAAGGATGCACAAGCTTGCAACACCCCAAAACCCTCATTTGCAAAATCTCCCACATCTTTCTGCCTGATCTGTTACACCTTCCCACCTGTGGAACAGGATCGAAGGAGGTGCAAGCTCACATCCTAAAATCCTTACGTTTGCAAAACCTGGTCATGTCCCCCCACCTTCATGAAACCATCGTCCGAAGAACTCAGGTCCCCTTCTGTCGGGGTTTCGGACAGGGTGTGCAAATTGACTACTGGAGTACTTAAGGGTTCGAGCTTGGGTTTGAATTGATTAATTCTTTCTATCAATTGCCTCACTCATGTAACAGGCTCAAAAGAAGATGTGCAAGCATCCTTCCCAAAACCCTTTCACTCGCAAAACCTGCTTGCATCTTTCTGCCTGATCTTTAAACCACCTCCTCTTCTTGTGGAACAGGGTCAAAAGATGTGCAAGCTGCAAAGAAGAACCCACAAGGCAAAGCAGGCCAATTCTTCCCACTGACCGCGGTACAGAAGTTTGAGGACGGCATCTTTGAGAATGGCGTGTTTTTAGGTGAGCTGCCCATCTACCTGCATCTGTATTTTCTGTTTTGCATTGGCGATGGCTGTGGAGCTGCAGGTGATATGGCTGTGAAAAAAGTAGTCTGATCCTGGGCACGGTGTGATTGTGTGTGTGTGTGTGTGTTGATGATGTTGATCTCAGCAGTTTTCTACTCCCAGGGTGTGAGCATGAATAGACACCAGCATGCTGTCGTGGGAGGAGAGGATGTATGAGAGGATAAGGCACTGCGTGTGTGTGATTGTGTGTGTGCGTGTGTGTGTGCGTGTGTGCGTGTGTGTGTGTGGCTTGGGAGGAGAGTATGTATGAGAGGATAAGGCACTGCGTATGTGTGATTGTGCGTGTGCGTGTGTGTGTGTGCGTGTGCGTGTGTGTGCGTGTGTCTTGGGAGGAGTATGTATGAGAGGAAAAGGTCCTGCCTTTTTCCTCACCAAATTTGAGGAGGGGGAGGAGGAGGAGGAGGAGGGTAACATGATATCCGATATCCTCGCTTGCAAATGTCAAAGAGGCTTCATTTTGTTTGCAACCACAACGCCTAGGGTTGTTAGAAATTGATGTCTGACCTTTTAGAAGTAGGGTGGGCCAGAACTGTATATGTACACCGTACGTGTACACCTTATATATGGTGGTTTCCCTGCTACAAACGTGGTATAATGTTCACCGTGTATACGTTGGGTTGGCCACTACAAATGTCATATAATGTACACCGTATATACGAAGGGTTGGCCACTACAAATGTCGTATAATGTACACCGTATATACGTAGGGTTGCCCACTACAAATGTCGTATAATGTACACCATATATACGTAGGATTGCCCACTACAAATGTCGTATAATGTACACCGTATATACGTAGGGTTGGCCAGAACCGTATATATACAACGTATATGACCGTATATATAGGGTTCTGGCCAACCCTATATTTTTACATATGTATGGTTTGGTGAACCCTATTTAGAGTGGGGGGGTGTTTGCCCCCGTGGGTGGCACACCCTATACTGCCACTCAGCTTTCTGCCTACTAAATGAGTCCCAATGCCCCCCCCCAGCTGTTCATAAACAAATTCAAGCCTTTACGCATAGGATTTGGCAGGTAGGGCGGGGGCTACGCGGCTTTATGCCTGTTCTTCCGCAATTTGGCAGGAAAAGGGCCCATCACCAAACTTGCTCCTCCTTGACTCCAATCCAACTGTGCTCCAGCATATAAGCTTATTTTGCGTAACACTGCAATGCCGCTGTGTCAAAAATGGTGCTGGAGATCTGGATGGATGGTGTATGCTATGGGGGTGTGACCTGACAGTATGTGAGCGTCGGTACAAAATCAGCAACAGTTCCTCCCAATTTTAATGCATGAGATGTGGAAGCCATTTGGACCTGAGGTGCTCCATTGCAACTTATTTCGTCCAATCGGCCAAGGAATAGGAGATGTGTGGTGCAAAGGTTTTGCCCATTTTTGGGTGAACCGGTCGTGTGGGAACGATTGGGTGTTGGGTGGTGGGTAGGAGTAGCGATGGGTAGCGGTGGGCAGGAGTCCCCTGCCAAAATATGTTGTGTATCTGCCCTAACTAGCTTGCTCTTCCTTGTTTGTACGCAGGTCCAGTGGCCAGCCTGACATTCAAGGGACCGTTCACCATGTCAGGGGTGAGTTGTGAGGGGCAAGGAGTGAGGGGTGTGGTGCGACTTGTCAGGAGTGACTCATGGGGTTGTAGGTTGTAGGGGTGAGGGATGAAGTGTGAGTGTAAGGACACAGGCTGTCTTCAATTGCATAGAATTAATCTCAACGTTTGGCGACAATCCGGTGCTTGGCATGTAGGTGTGCTGTGTGTAGAGACGCATGCATTTCCTTTGCAGCACTGCGTGTGGTATTTGATATTTGCCTATTGTATTGCATGTGCTGCCTCAATAGCAACGTGTGTGCTGTGTGCAGTGCTGCATGTACTGCCTTGTGCTGTGCCTCGTGCTGCCTGTTTTGACACTTGTTCTGCCTGTTGTGCTGCATGTGCTGCCTCAACAGCAACGTGTGCTGTGTGCAGTGCTGCATGCACTGCCTTGTGCTGTGCCTCGTGCTGCCTGTTTTGACACTTTTTCTGCCTGTTGTGCCACATGTGCTGCCTCAACAGCACTGTGTGTGCAGTGTGCAGTGATGCATGCACTGCCTTTACCGCTCTGCGTGTGGTCTCTGTCTGTTGTGCCACATGTGCTCCTTAACAGCACTGTGTGTGCAGTGTGCAGTGATGCATGCACTGCTTTTACAGCTCTGCGTGTGGTCGCTGCCTGTTGTGCCACATGTGCTGCCTCAACAGCAACGTGTGTGCAGTGTGCAGTGATGCATGCATTGCCTGTAGTGGTACTGCAATGGTCTCTGCCTACAGTGCTGCAATTTATTGCCTGTAGCGGTACTGTGTGTGGTCTCTGCCTTCAGTGCTGCAAGTTTATTGCCTGTAGCAATTCTGTGAGTGGTTTTTATGTATAGTGGTGCGTCACTGCTTGCGTGCTGTGCTCCTGCTTGTGCTTGTGATTTTATTTGACGTAAGCACATGAAGAGACGCTGCATGTGTCAATACTGCCTATTTTTTGGAAAATTGCAGAAGCGCCTGACTAATATGTGGACACCATGTCCATCCTGTTTCTGTCAATGTTCTGTTTTTTGTCGATGCAGGAGCGCCTGACTAATGATGTGCACACCATGTCCTTCCTGTTTCTGTCAATGCTACGTTTTTTGTCGATGCAGAAGCGCCTGACTTTTGATGTGGACACCATGTCCATCCTGTTTCTGTCAATGTTACGTTTTCTGTCGATGCAGAAGCGCCTGACTTTTGATGGGGACACCATGTCTATCCTGTTTCTGTCAATGCTTCGTTTTCTGTCGATGCAGAAGCGCCTGACTTTTGATGTGGACACCATGACCGTCCTGTTTCTGTCAATGCTTCGTTTTCTGTCGATGCAGAAGCGCCTGACTTTTGATGTGGACACCATGACCGTCCTGTTTCTGTCAATGCTTCATTTTCTGTCGATGCAGAAGCGCCTGACTTTTGATGGGGACACCATGTCTATCCTGTTTCTGTCAATGTTACTTTCTTGTCGATGCAGAAGCGCCTGACTTTTGATGTGGACACCATGACCATCCTGTTTCTGTTAATGTTACGTTTTTCGTCGATGCAGAATCGCCTGACTTTTGATGTGGACACCATAACCGTCCTGTTTCTGTTAATGTCCCGTTTTTTGTCGATGCAGAAGCGCTTGACTTTTGATGGGGACACCATGTCCATCCTGTTTCTGTCAATGTTACTTTTTTGTCGATGCAGAAGCGCCTGACTTTTGATGTGGACACCATGACCATCGGCCTTGGTCCGCTGCGCCTACCCATTAAACTGAAGGAGTCCGTACCAATCGAGCAGAGGGATGTCAAGTGAGTTTTGGAGGTGGCTTGGTTGGAAATGAGTTCAATTGAGCTGAGAAATATCAGCTGTCGATATTCACACCAATGAAGCTGAGGAATATCACTAGTGTTGATATTCACACCAATAAAGCTGAGGAATATCATAGTGTTGATATTCACACCAAATAAGCTGAGGAATATCAAGTGTTGATATGCACACCAATAAAGCTGAGGAATATCAAGTGTTGATATTCACGCCAAATAAGCTGAGGAATATTAAGTGTTGATATTCACACCAATAAAGCTGAGGAATATCAAGTGCTAACCTGATTGAAAAAAAGTAGGCAGGCTAGCCGCTTTCTTCATCAGCATAGTTAAGCTTCTGCACTAAGTGCGCTTTCTTCATCAGCATAGTTAAGCTTCTGCACCAAGTGCGCTTTCTTCATCAGCATAGTTAAGCTTCTGCACTAAGTGCCGTAACAAACGTCAGTCGTTGATCCAATGGAAAAACGTCCGCTTAATTGTCATGTGATTGCCTAGTATGTCATTAGTCATTATCTAGTATGTCATCAGTTAGTCATTATCTAGTATGTCATCAGTCATTAAGGAAAAACGTCCGCTTATTTGTCATGTGCTTGCCTAGTATGTAAGGTTGGCCGGAGGCGTATACATACACCGTTAATGACCGTGAATTTGGTGATTTTCCCGCCAAATTACCGTATATGCACCGTATATATATATGGTTCTGGCCTACCCTCCTAGTATGCTCGATCATGTGCTTGCCTATCAATATGCAGAGGGCTGATGAAAACCATGTATACTGTGTACAATCAGACCGCATCATTTTCTGGCATCTCGTTCTCGGCTGGGCTCATTCTGGACGGAATCTTTCAAGCTAGGATGATTGGGATCTTTTTTTGCTGGGGAGTTCACCAGCTTGTGTTCATACACAGTGTGTATGTTCACGGCTTCTATCAACCCCGATCTGTGTTGGCTTCATCATCCACAACACATGTAACCCTTCATACTAAAGAAGCAACCCTGTGCCAAATGAACGCCTGAACTGCAGGGAGCAGAAGGAGCTGCCGTTTTTCTTGTATGCTTACCTAGATCAAGACATCATAGGTGGGTCGACAGGTCAAGTGCAGAGAATCTTTTTACAAAGAGCAAAAAGAGTTACAATTTTTCTAGTATACTTACCTAGATCAAGACATCATAGGTGGGTCAACAGGTGAACTGCGGGAGCAAAAGGAGCTGCCGTTTTTCTTGTAAGCTTACCTAGATTAAGACATCATAGGTGTTTCTACAACCCAAGTACAGAGGACAAAAAGAGCTGTCGTTGTCCTTGTACGCCTACCTTATCAAGACACAGGTGGGCCTGCAGCCCCCCTTTTGCAGGAAATAAAATAGTGCTTTCCCAGCTAAATTACTAGCGTAACTATAAAAAGTAGCAGTAACTATAAAAGAGTAAATTACTAGCAGTAACAAAAAAGAGTAACAATAACTATAAAAGAGTGCACTCCCAGCTAAGTTACTAGCAGTAACAAAAAAAGAGTGCACTCCCAGCTAAGTTACTAGCAGAAACTATAAAGAGTAGCAGTAACTATAAGAGAGTAAGTTACAGCAATAACAAAAAAAGAGTGCACTCCCAGCTAAGTTACTAGCAGAAACTAGTAGCTATTAGCTACTAGTGGCTACTAGTTTCTGCTAGGAACTTAGCTGGGAGTGCACTCTTTTTTTGTTGTTACTAGTGGCTACCCTCGCGCCCTGACGTATCCAGCTGGTCGTAAGTGCCAGCAAACAGGAGCCCCTTGACGCCAGAAATATTTAGGGTTGGCCAGAACCATATCGCTGTATGGTGTTACGGCATTTCATTGGCAGGGAAATCACCAAATTTATGGTTATACATGGTGTATATAAACGGTTCTGACTAAACTATGAAATGATTGAACGTGGTTTGTGTCCTCAAAGCTTATCCTCACCTGAAAAGCGGTATTGACGCTGAAAAGGCTGGGGGGCAACAACAATTGAAATGGTCATTTTGTCTCATTTCCAAATGAGGGTGCGCACGTGGGATGTGCTTGTGAGGTACCTCAAATGGGCAGTATCAACATATATATACATATATTTACCCGGTACGCCGGCTAAAATTCACATACGTTCATACGAATACGGGTACGGAGAATAAATATTTATACATCCGTATATCTATGGTACGTATATATACGGCGTATACACTTATACGGTTCTGGCCAACCCTAAAAATGGGCAGTATCAATGCTGAACAGGCTGGTGCGCAACCATAGTCTGTTTTCAAGTGAGGGTGCGCAACCGTAGTCTGTTTTCTAGTGAGGGTGCGCAACCTTAGTCTGTTTTCAAGTGAGGGTGCGCTCGTGAGGAATAATTATGTATGGGCAAGTGTATGTTTTTGTCTCACCTGCAGCACCCTGTTAACTTGCTCAAATCCAACCCCAAATAATTACGTGTTTCTTGCATACAGTACCTCTGTGAGGCTGTGTTGTTCCAGAAGAAAACAAATGCAATTGGATTACATTTAAATTCTGAAACAGAACTGGGGCTGTGAAAGGTTGTAAAAGGGGGGTGATGGGCAGAAAGCTTGAACATGCTCAAGGAAGCTTGAACATGCTCTTTCTTAATTCAATCACAGCCAGTCGTGACATCAACAGACCCACTCCACTCCTAAACCCTTTAATTCACAGTCGTGACATCAACTGACTAACTCCACTCCCAAACCTCTAGCCTATAAAATGATAGAAGTTATATGGGGGGTCAGGGTCAATATAATGTTTGGATGATCCGTTCTGGGACACAGCCTCAAATTTCGGCACAGATCATCACCCTTTTATGTGCTCGTCCCCCCGCAATTAAGACCAAGTCTCACTTCAAACATTATCAAGAATTCTCAAGAGTAAAATCATGCAATCATGAATGTACAAACATTGTTTTCAAGGGTCGACTTTGACCAACCTTGCACCATTTGAGCTTTGGGGTGAGTGGCAGAAACTTGACACCCAGTCAATCAATTATGGTATCGAGAATGAAGTGCCTAATGTGGGGATCATGGCGTGGATAGTCAGGCATGGGCCCTATAGGTAGCGCTAACTTTCTTGCTTAGGTGCTATGGACTGAAAGCTTTCTATTAAGGGGCCCAAACATGTGAAAGTCCGTTGAACAGTTGGAATTCCAATTTCCAGGTATAAGACGACAGATTAAGAGGAGGTATGGGCTGAGGAAAAAGGTGCAAATTTATGCAGGCAGTGACACACACGTTCTGAGCTCTGGGATATGTGGAGAATCAATACAAATACACAAAAAGATGTGACGCCCAATCGATTGACGCCCAAAGAACTGATAGACACTGACCTTTCTGACCACAGTCTGACTGGAGCCTTTGGCTGGCCCGCCAAGTTTTAGCAATTTGACTCACATGCTAACATCCTGCATTTGGCTGTTTGCGTGTGCAGTGGGGAGGGGACGCAGCGGTGGGCTAGCACTGTGGCAGAGAGCTGATGCAGAATGGTTGGCCCAATCAGGGGTGCTGCAAGTGTACAAATAGATTCACGGCGGACGTTGTAAGGTAGATTGAATCAGCGAAGGTAGATGCTCTGAGAGTCTAGTGGTCCGTGGTCAGGCCATGCTCTCAGGGGTTGCAGGTTATAATCCTCATAGTAGTAAGACCATAGTACCTAGCTGGCCGGCGGCTGCGAAGGCCAGCTGAGCTTATATATACAAGGTTTACAAGGAAAGGCCTTCAGTCAAAGCGTACAACTGCTAGCCTGAATGTAGAATACAATCGGTTCATGTAGCAAAAAGTAGACTCAATTATGCCATCACTTGCGTGATATGACATTTTGCGAGGAAGACACGCTGTATGTTGCAAATATTATTTCTACAGCAAACAAAGATGGACATTCTAACACCCGTATGCACAGACAGTGCTGTTGCAAAAAAATAAAAAACTACGCAGGCAGCAGAGAGAAACCACTCCCCACATCAGTAAAGGAAAAGGAACCACGTTAGTTTAGTTGAGTTTGGAATACAAACTTGAATGCCTTTTTTCTGACGTTGAAGGCATTCAACCTGGAATGGCTGCTCAACCTATGAGAACGAGGTAGACCTCAAAACAAACCAAGTAAAAAAAGAACCACAGTAATACCGGGTACCGTAAAACGCCACCAAAAGATAAAATAAACCAATGGACCTGTGGTCCTTAATTAATGTGGGGACTCGGAGTGGTTTTCACTGCCTGCGTAGTATTTTCTATTTTGGAAACCTAGGATTTACAGGATTTACAGATAAGGTAAGGTTACATCACTATATATGCCTCAAAGGGCATCTCAGCGGAAGTTTGGAAAAGGCCTGAAACTACATCTGGCTAGAGAGGTTAGAGGGGTTACAAGGATGGCCTACAGCCCGAGACTCCGGCTGATGGCAATTGGCTGGTGAAACAAAATCAACCAGTGTCGAAAATCGAAACTAAAATCTGACACAAACTTGAGGAGTCTGTATGAGTCTTGATTCAGGAATGCATTGATCTCAAAATCAGTGATACTTTGATGACAAGCCAAGAAAGGAGTAAATTCAGAGCTCGAAGGAGCAAATGCATGCAGAGTCTTAAACATTCCTTCAAAAAGGTCTCTGTATCTCATGCGCAGCTCGCACACTTCAGCACACTTGCAAACGAAAAGCACATGCTTCTCGTCTTGAACTTCTCCACACTCACATTTATCACAAATGCTAGAACCACCATGCCATTTGCAAGACTCCACTCTCAAATGGTGTGCACGCAATCTGAACCTGCTGAAACTCCTCAACACATGTTTGTCCAAATCCTTGTACAAGTAGAAGGGGATAGAAAATGGAGAACCTCTAGTAGGACCACTCTCAGAACTCCCACACCACTTGTGATACGTCACTGCTTTCTTGTTTACTGCGCGAGGACATGAAAAATCAGCTTCCCTCCATACCTTCAAATGTCTGAAACGCAACTCGCAAATGAACTCTTGCATGGGAACCTGTGTGGCTCTCAGCATTTTCTGTTTGAACATTGCACTACCTTGCAGTCCATTGAACGCATTCGAGACTTGAGCAGACGACCAGCAAGAACTATCAAGAAGCAAGATGCAAATCTGCCTTCAGCACACGACGTAGAGTCTCACTGTTGGAACCAAGCATGCCTAAAAAAAACTGATGGAAGCACGGAACCAGAAGAATTGCAAAGGCTCTTGACCGCACTCTCTAAGCACCGCCCAGTTTGTTGTGCTGTTTTTCACTCCAAGAATGCGCCTCAAGGAACACAGATGCCTCTTCTGTAACTGGCTACCAAATTCACTGGCTGCCTTCACTCAGATACACTGCCTTCACTCAGATACACTACACCTGGCTAAACAAAAGAAACAGAAGCTAGAGGAAACATGAATCAGATAAAGCCATCAGTCAAAGCGTGCGACTGCTAGGCTGGAAACCTGTACACAGAACGACATGAATATATTCACATATTCACGTATCCACGTATCCACTTTCAGAAAAGAGAGTTGTGGAAGTCTCATGGAACCCAACCTGGGAGCCAGAAGAACTACAAACCACGTGTGAAAGCTTCAAGCAGAGCCTCAGAAAGCTTGAAGAGTAAATCACCGCACCAAACTTATCTCAGCCTGCACCAGATGAACACCTAAGCAAATGATAAGAAAAAAAGATTGGCGTGAAGTAAATATAGTAGAAAGTAAAATTGTTTCCAAATGGCTCTTCCACCCCGCTTCTCAGATAAAGACAGGTTCACCTCCAGCCGCCCAGATATTGTGCTGGTCATTCCAATCTCTGCAAAACCACGAAAACAACAAACTACTGCAGGGGGGGGGTTCTTCGGAGTGGCAGGGGGCAACTGAGGGAGACTAAGAGCACCCCAGCAGCAGCACCGCCAGCCACCAGTAGAGCCACCAACCCCAGACGGCACCGACCCAAAGACCTCAGCAAACCTCGGCGTGACATCCACCTTGTCGAGATCAAGTACTGTGAGGACACCAGACCTCAGGACCAGCTGAACACCGCAAAGGAACAGCACAAAGACCTTTGCAACATCCAAGGAGCCTCCGTTACTTTCCACATCATTCTTTTGGGTGTGGGCGGCATCATCTACAACAATCACACGCTGGAGCCTTTCAAGGAACTGGATCTTGATTCTCAATGATTTCAGAAGCTTGCCTTCAAGCTCCATGTGCACTCTGTGAACTTCGTCGCTAACCTTGTTCATACCAGACGTGCCCTTTCCAGTATTATTATCAACTCTCATCAGGAGCCGGTTTCAGGCCAAGCCTGCAACCCTCTCGTTCCCCATTAATTTTTCCTTTTCACAGTGGGGGAGCTTTACGGTACTTGGTACCAAAGTGGCTCCTTTTCTTTAATTAGTGTGGGGAGTGCCTTTCACTGCCTGCATAGTTTTTTCTTACATTGTCACGATCAATTGTTGGCAGTGACGATTCGTGTGATTTGGTTAGTTGGTTTTTCAGTTGAGGTTGTTTTGCCTAGTCTCGCTCAATAAGCTGGCGAAGCCAGTTTATTGAAGATAGCATTTTCTGGTTTTGATAATGCGGTATTCAATTAGCTCAGTGAAATACAAAAAGCTCAGCCAGATAATTGAATAAACTTCCCAGCCCTGGGGAGGAGAGGCACGGCAGCCGACTAGAGAGTGTGTGGTATAGTATATGTCAGTGTGTCAAGCAAGTCGGATTTGAGAAACAGCAGAGAAAGAGAGAGAGAGAGGGTATCAGGAGAATTGCAGTCTGTAGTGCAGTTCCCAGACTTTGCTCGAGAGAGACTCGACCCTGGCTTAAAACAATTCTTCATAGATTGTTGTGCTGTAAACTTATAGATTGTTGTGCTGTAAACTTATACTTTGCAGTGACAGTGATTTGCTATGACAACATATTTGGATAAACACTGGCAGACTAAAATGACAGCTTGATGCTACAAGTGATTCATATTTCTACATGTTACCAAGCTAAGCCTTCAGCACACAGCGATGAGAGTCATTAAAGGTCTCTGTAAATGGGATCCATCCTCCATACAGCAAAAACTCGTTGGCATCCTGCACACAGAGCAGAAGCAAAGCAAATAATTGTGAGGAGGTCATGAGAAGGACTTGGAAAGTAATTTGAATCCTGGCCTCCACAATGTGAACCTAAATGATTTACCCATTTCATTCATCCCTATGTATAACCAAGCAGTTGCTGTTTAGGCTGTGCACAGAAAGTGTACCTTTGCACACAAGATTTTGATTCTGCGCGTGGAGGGCTCTTCAGATGAGTTTCAGGTCTGACCGCTGCTTGGGAATTCAGTTGTCTTCATATTTGGTGAAAATAAAACAATGTTGCGATTAGGCGTCTTTCCTGGAGCAATATAATATTAAGCTTTCTTTCCAAAGGACTCGTTAGTGGCTACTTCCTACTTAAAGTGCATTGCTGCCTTTGTTTGTGTTAAGCAACCACGGCAAAAGGAAACACAAAGTATGACGTAGGCAGTGAAACCACTGGGTATAAAGGAAGGAAATCTACGCATACAGTGGAAAATTACTCCATATCAAGAGGTATCAAGAGAAAATGGCGGTAGTACACGCAATTGCATTATAAAGAAAGACATAAAAGGAGTAAAAAATATGCAAGCAGGCAATACAACAAGTAATTTCAGTAGGGTTTAACTACCTGGGAGATGGGCACCAGAGTATGAGCATTCCGTGCACGAGGAAGGGCATTTTCTGCCTCTGCAGCTGTCCATGTGTTGGTGAGCGTGTCATAGCAGAACGCATCCCCCTGAACCTGCGCATTCCAAGGAAATGCATAGGAAAATAAATTGCCTCTGCAGCTGTCCGGGTGTTGGTGAGCGTGTCATACAAGAACGCATCCCCCAGAATGCCTGCGCATTCCAAGGAATTGCATAGGGAAAAAATTGACTCTGCAGCTGTCCGGGCGTTGGTGAGCGTGTCATAGCAAAGCGCATCCCCCAGAATGCCTGCACATTCAAGCAAAACATAAAACATAGTGTTGAAGGCTACCAGCGTGTGCCTAAAGATTGGTGGTCGGGGCTTTTAAAACAGTTATGTTAAACAGCTAACAATATATTTGGTGCAAGGCTGGTTGAGCTGGATGCTCACTGCTCCGTTTCTCGACTGTGTCTGCATGGCCCTTACTCACCATCCTGGACCTATAACACCGATTTCCACCTAAACCTATAACACCGATTTCCACCTAATCGTATAACACCGAATTCCACCTAAACCTATAACACCGATTTCCACCTAAACCTATAACACCAATTTCCACCTAAAAGGATCAACCTACGCATTGGTGGTCACTTGTGCAAATATTAAATGTCGCACAGAAACGATCTACGCAATGCAGTGGTGCTTCCTTGCGCAAAAATATATTGTTGCAAAAGTGAACGGCGACCTCTCGTCTCAATCACGTTCATCTCAATCACGTTCATCTCAACCACGTCCTCATCTCAATCATGTTCACATTTCAATCATGTTCTCAACAAGGTTCATCCCAATCATGTTCACATGCAATAGGAACAAAGGAAAGGACCTCATCAAACAACTGTACTCGCAGGTCTCCTCCTCCTTAATTTACGTGGGGAATGGCTTTCACTGCCTGCGTGTTTCCCTTTTCACATGCTTTAATTTTTTACCTGCAGGCCTCCTCCTCCATTTTCCTGGTCCTTGTAGAATGCCCCTGTGCATCAGCAGGTCGTGGCACTCTACTGTCAGCAAGTAGTGCATCAGCAAGTAATGCATTAGCAAGTCGTGGCACTCTGCTGTCAGCAAGCCGTGCATCAGCAAGTCGTGCATCAGCAAGTCGTGGCACTCTGCTGTTTGTTTCCATCTGCGCGCTCATCAACACACTGTCTTGGGTTTCAAAAAGCGTATGCAGGATCTTGCAAAGCAGAAACTAGTGCAGATAAGCATCAGTGCAGATAAAGACTAATAACCAGGAGAAGCGCAGATAAAGCACCAGTGCAGATAAGCACCAGCGACCAGTGCAGACAAAGCACCATTGCAGATCGCTGTGCTTTGAGGAGGACCAGTGAGTAAAACATATCATTGCTTTAAAGAGGACCTCACAATTATGCTCTGAATTTGAGGAAGGCCCTACACTTGCTTGCTTGCAAGAAAAGCCCTACGCTAGTGCTCACACTAGCCAGGTCCGTGCGCGTCAGCAACAGGTACGAATAAGCGCTGGTGCAGATCGCCATGCTTAGAGGAAGGCCCTACACTCGTGCTTTGAAGAAGGTCCTCACTACAGTGCTACAAAAAAAATCCCTGCACTGGTGCTTTGAGAAGTCCCTACTAAATCTCGTGCTTTACACTTGTGCTTTAGAAAGGCCCTGCACCAGAACTTTATAAGAGGCTCCTGCACTAGTGCCTTGAGGAAACCCCCACTAGTGGTCACAATAGTGCCAGCCCACTAGGAGTCACAATGGTGCCAACCCACTAGGAGTCACAATAGTGTCAGCCCACTAGGAGTCACAAAAGCGCAATAACCCCCCCCACACATAAGCAAGCAGCAGCAGGTACAAGTGAGCACAGAGAGGTATAAATAACACCAGACAGAGCCACCCCTGCAAATCAGCAGTAGCAGGTAAGCACAGGAGAGAAGCAGTATATAGCAGTATAAAGCAGTATATAGCAGTATATGGCAGGTAAGCAGTAGGCATAGCAGTATATAGCAGGTAAGCACAGGAGAGAGAAGAAACTATACGCAGGCAGTGAAAAACCACTCCCCACATGTATTCAGGAAAAGGAGCCACTTTGGTACCGGGTACCATAAACCCCTCAAAACCCCAAAATAAGATACATTAATGGAGATCGGGAGGGTTGCATGCTTGACCTGAAACCGTCTCCTGATGAGAGTTGATAACAGTGTTGGAAAGGGCACGTCTGATATGGACAAGTTTGGCAGCGGGAGCACGGGAGTGGCGATGTATCCCTGCTGTAAGAAAATTAAGCACAGTTGCTGAAGAGTGAAGGCTTGAAGTGCACTAAAGAAAGTTTTAAACAAGTGCTCACACTAGCCAGAGCCTCTGCACATCAGCAGCAGGTATGCGTGAGCACAGAAGAGCTCACGACAGCCAGAGCCTCTGCATATCAGCAGCAGGTATGAGTAAGCACAAAAGCGGAGCTGCCATTTACCAGAGCCTCTGCACATCATCATCAGCAGCAGTAGCAAGTAAGCACACATGTTGCATTTTGCTAAGCTTGTTGGAAAGGTAGGAACTGTTACTGTGTCAGATTTAGTTTCAAATTTCGACACTGGTTGATTTTGTTCACCAGCCAATTGCCATCAGCCAGAGTCTCGGGCTGTAGGCCATCCTTGTAACCCTTGTAACCCTTGAAAGGTAGGAGCTGTTACTAGGAAGGGAGGGCCTATACACTGGCTAGGATGAGCATACAATAAGGAGTAATTCCAAACGAGTGCTCATTCTAGCCAAAGCCCCAACAATGCAGCCGACACACAAATAAAAAGGTAAAGGACAAGTGCAACACATAATAATGATAACAATAATAATAATACCAATAGTAAGAACGAATTAAGAAGGACCCAAATGTATGCAATAAGAAGGATCCGAATACACTAGCCGAGCTCCATTAGAGACAAGTTGCACACTAACAATTGCCTTGGGTAGAGCACCGTAGGCGAATAGGCAAAGCACACTAACAATTGCCTTGGGTAGAGCACCATAGGCGAATAGGCAGAGCAAGCAGGAATAAAAACAAATAAGAAGCCGAGCTTGTGCCTATGCAGTAAGTACTGAAGCCCCTGCCAGTCACAAAATTTCACATTACTCTTGCGCAACCATCTACACCCCAAGCAGGTGTGAACAAGTGCATCATCTTCCCCTCCAAGAAGTGTAAACAGGTTTGAACAGGTGTGAAGAACAGGTGTGAGCAAGTGCATCATCTTCCACTCCAAGAAGTGTAAACAGGTGTGAGCAGGTGTGAAGAACAGGTGTGAAGAACAGGTGTGAACAGGAGCATCATCTTCCCCTCCAAGAAGTGTAAACAGGTTTGAACAGGTGTGAAGAACAGGTGTGAAGAACAGGTGTGAACAGGAGCATCATCTTCCACTCCAAGAAGTGTAAACAGGTGTGAACAGGTGTGAAGAACAGGTGTGAAGAACAGGTGTGAACAGGTGCATCATCTTCCACTCCAAGAATATATTTTCCCTTCCTTTCCCTTAAGCCAGCACACAAGAATGTACACACCTTTACTCCTCCAAGCACACTCACACACACACACAAACACACACACACACACACACAAACACACACACACAAACACACACACATACACACACACATATACACACACACTATAGATGCAGACCTGCACCCGCCTCCAGAGATATGCAAACGTAAATGTAAATGCATACTGAATGCATCATAGCTGCACACATGCTGCTAACCTCCAGAGAAGTGCAAATGTAGAAGCAGAATCGCCGTAGGCGCCGTAGATGCATTATATTTGCACACATGCACCCACCTCCAAAATGTGCATATGTAGAATTATAATCGCCGTGGGGGCCGTAGATGCACCATAACCACACACATGCACCCACCTCCAGAGATGTGCGAATGTACAAACAGACGTGCCGTAGAAGCTGTAGACGCCTTATAGCTACACACATGCACCCACCTCCAGAGAAGTGCAAATGTAGAAGTAGGCGTGCCGTAGAAGCAGTAGATGCGCCATAGCCACACACATGCACCCATTTACAAAAATGTGCAGGGTTGGCCAGAACCGTATATATACACCGTATATATGGTGATTTCCCTGCCAAAAATACCGTATATACACCGTATATATATGGTTCTGGCCAACCTAAAAATGTGAGAACGTTAGATGTAGACGCATGCTGCAGATGTCGTGAATGCACACATGTACCCATGTACAAAAAAGTGAGAACGTTAGATGTAGACGCATGCTGCAGATGTCGTGAATGCACACATGTATGCCCACCTCCAAACATAAGAAGGTGCCTCCCAAGGGGTGCGGCGGCCACGCTATGGGCGCAGCGTGCAGAGGGCTGCGTGCCAGACGGTGCTAGCCTCGTCCACACAAGAGTGCTCAGGTCCAGAGAGTACATGTCGTCGTGCTGCGTGCAAGAATTAATGGAAAACACTTTTGTTTGCGTCGTGCATCTGTTTGAAAAAATGCTTGTTTCAGTTGTGCTTATGTCTAGGGTTGGCCAGAACCGTATCTATACACCGTACATGACCGTATATTTGGTGATTTCCCTGCCCAAAATACCGTATATACACCGTATATATATGGTTCTGACCAACCCTACTTATGTGTCAGGTTGTATGCGTGCTATGAACTCACCATCGGCGCGAGGAAGATGTGTCAGCCTCATCCATACCTTGGTACCAATTACCGATGAACAACAGGGCAAACTATAGCCACTCTTGCATCCTTGCTTGTGCCTTGCATGTTCAATAGGCATATGAGCCGGGTTGGCCAGAACCGTATATATACACCGTATATAACCGTATATTTGATGATTTCCCTACCAAAAATACCGTATATATACCGTATATATATGGTTCTGGCCAACCCTACATATGAGATACTGGCAGGATGGAGCTTCTGCTCAGTATTATTGTCTTCATATTCAGCATTGTTGAGCCCACAATGTGCGTTCCGATTACAATTACAGTACGCAACAAGTTGTTGATCAATAACAGCAATTCAGTACGCATTCAGTACACATACAAGCAATTCAGTACGCATCAGTACGCATAATGTACGCATACAATCAATTCAGTACGCATACAATCAATTCAGTACGCATCAGTACGCATCAGTACGCATACAGTACGCATACAAGCAATTCAGTGCGCATCGGTACGCATACAGTACGCAACAAGTTGTTGACCAACTGCCAGCAATTCAGCACTCAAGGGCGCTTGCAAGCTCGTGCATTTAGAATGAAACACAACACGATAAGAAAGAAAACGCCCTCCTGCATACCACACTCACGCACGTCAAACACAGGTTTGTACATAGATGTGCACTCGCCTGCACATATGCAGATACGTATACACACAAGCATAAGCATACGTACACACACACCCCTAACAGACATGCACACGCAAATGCACACACACACACACATACACACACACACACACGCAAACACACACACACAGAAACGCATAAGCCCCACCACCATTCCCAAATACACACAAATACACACACTAACATGCAGACACAGACACACCTCATACACGCGTGAATACTGCTTCCCCTACCATCGGCCCACGTTGGGGTGCTCCGCCAAATAGAATCAGCTGAGTGGGGGACGTGCCTTGCAATGGAGACACTGCTGTCATTGAATGCAGGCCTCTACTGGATGGGACATCCCCTGTCACAGGCATCTGTGGTGTGTGTGTGTGTGTGTGTGCGTGTGTGTGTGTGTGCGTGTGTGTGTTTGTGTGTGTGCATGCATGGTGTGTGTGCTTGCAAGTGTATGCGTGGTGTGTGTATGTGTGTGCTTGTGTGCGAATGCGTGGTGCATGTGTGTATGTGGTGTGTTTGTGTTTATGTATATGTGCATTTGTGGTGTAAGTCGTTACCTTGGAGAGCGTAGGCCTGTCTGCATGGGTTATGTTTAGAACGGTTATATCTTGGGTATGTGTGTGTATGTGTGTATGTATGTATGTGTGTGTGAATCTGTGGTGCAAGTCATTACCTTGGAGAGCGTAGGCCTGTCTGCATGGGTCACGTCTAGAACAGAGATGTCATGGTGTGTATGTGTGTGTATGTATGTGTGTGTGTGAATCTGTGGTGCAAGTCATTACCTTGGAAATCGTAGGCCTGTCTGCATGGGTCACGTCTAGAACAGAGATGTCATGGTGTGTGGTGTGTATGTGTGTGTATGTATGTATGTATGTGTGTGTGTGTGTGTGTGAAACTGTGGTGCAAGTCATTACCTTGGAGAGCGTAGGCCTGTCTGCATGGGTCACGTCTAGAACAGAGATGTCATGGTGTGTGGTGTGTATGTGTGTGTATGTATGTATGTGTGTGTGTGTGTGAATCTGTGGTGCAAGTCATTACCTTGGAGAGCGTAGGCCTGTCTGCATGGGTCACGTCTAAAACGGAGATGCCTTGGGTGGAACGATGGTGGTGGATGTAGATGCGTGAACCAACAGCCGCTGCTTGGTGCCTGTGTTTTTTGTGTGAGCGGTGCGTACGTTGGAAAAAGGTGCAGATGGTGGTGGATGTAGATGCGCAAGCCAACAGCCACAGCTTGGTGCCTGTGTTTTTTGTGTGAGCGGTGCGTACGTTGAAAAAAGGTGTGGTGCGTTGCGCGTGCATTAGGAAAAGGTGCAGTGTGAACGTGTGTGCATAGGGAAAGGTGCCGTGTGTTGCGTGTGCGTTAGGGAAAGGTGCAGTGTGTGTGTGCGTGCATTAGGGAAAGGTGCAGTGTGTGTGCATGCATTAGGGAAAGGTGCAGTGTGTTGCGTTTGCATTAGAAAAAGGTGTAGTGCACTTGTGTAGTGTGCATTGTGCACGTTAGGACAAAGCGCAGTGTGCATTTTTGAGCAGTGAGCTTGTTAGGACAAGGGCCAGTGTGTGTCGTTTAGTGTGCAGTGTGCACATAAAACCAAAATGCAGTGCGCATTTCTGAGCAGTGAGCAAGTTAGACAAGGGGCCAGTGTGTGTTGTTTAATGTGCAGTGTGCAGTATGCACGTCAGGGCAGATTGCAGTGTGCGATTTCTGAGCAGTGTGCGCATTATAACAAGGTGTGGTGCACAGTGTGGTGCACAGTGTGGTGCACAGTGCACAGCGTGTCCGAGACCAGGCAGCAGCCGATCAGGCAATCAACCTATGTAAGGAAACCGGTGTTTGAATGAGGTGGCCAGGCCTTGAGCCCGTGCCTGCAGCTAATAATAACAGAACCTCTTTTTCCTCAGATCCCCTAATAACAGACATAATAACAGTACCTCCTTTTCCTCAGATCCACTAATAACAGACATAACAGACTCGCCAGACTATTTAGACTTAGCCAGGATTACCTCGAGAGTCTAAATAGTCTGGCGAGTCTGTTATGTCTGTTAGGGGATCTGAGGAAAAGGAGGTTCTGTTACGATCTGGCTGAAGTTCACTCCCGGTCGTTACCATGGTGCCCATTGTGCGATGTGTGCATTAGGACAAGATGTGCAATGTGTGCATAATGACAAGATGTGCAATGTGTGCATTAGGACAAGAGGTGCGATGTGTGCATTATTAGGACAAGCTGTGCGATGTGTGCATTAGGACAAGATGTGCGATGTGTGCATAATGACAAGATGTGCGATGTGTGCATTATTAGGACAAGATGTGCGATGTGTGCATTAGGACAAGAGGTGCGGTGTGTGCATTAGGACAAGAGGTGCGGTGTGTGCATTAGGACAAGATGTGCGATGTGTGCATAATGACAAGATGTACGATGTGTGCATTAGGACAAGAGGTGCGGTGTGTGCATTAGGACAAGATGTGCGATGTGTGCATAATGACAAGATGTGCGATGTGTGCATTAGGACAAGAGGTGCGATGTGTGCATTAGGACAAGTTGTGCGGTGTGTCCATAGGACAAGGGGTGCGGTGTGTGCATTGGGACAAGGGGTGCGATGTGTGCATTAGGACAAGAGGTGCAATGTGTGCATTATTAGGACAAGCTGTGCGATGTGTGCATTAGGACAAGAGGTGCGATGTGTGCATTAGGACAAGGGGTGTGGTGTGTGCATAATGACAAGCTGTGCGATGTGTGCATTAGGACAAGAGGTGCGATGTGTGCATAATGACAAGATGTGCGATGTGTGCATTAGGACAAGAGGTGCAATGTGTGCATTATTAGGACAAGCTGTGCGATGTGTGCATTAGGACAAGATGTGCGATGTGTGCATTAGGACAAGATGTGCGATGTGTGCATTATTAGGACAAGCTGTGCGATGTGTGCATTAGGACAAGTGGTGCGGTGTGTGCATTAGGACAAGGGGTGCGGTGTGTGCATTAGGACAAGAGGTGCAATGTGTGCATTAGGACAAGAGGTGCGGTGTGTGCATTAGGACAAGAGGTGCGGTGTGTGCATTAGGACAGGAGGTGCAATGTGTGCATTAGGACGAGAGGTGCGGTGTGTGCATTAGGACAAGAGGTGCAATGTGTGCATTAGGACGAGAGGTGCGGTGTGTGCATTAGGACAAGGGGTGCAGTGGGCTATTGTGGTGTGCATTGTGCAGTGGCATTTGCATTAGGATGAGATGCAGTGTGTTCACAATAGGTACAGTGTGATCCCATTAAGTGCAGTGATCACATTAGATGCAGTGTGATCACATTAGGATGAGATGCGGCGTGATCAAAGCAAAGCAGAAGCTGCTTGGTGAAATGTGGATGCAAATGAATGGGTACACACTCACACACTTACACACACATAACTCACGTATGGTGTGTAGGAGTCAGAGCTATGGAGATACACAGAACATGATACAGAACAAGAGAGGACGTGTGCATACACCCAAAACCACACTCCCCCACACCCACACGCACACCAACACCCACACCCACACCCAACTCCCCCCCATCCCTTCACACCCACACCCACACCCACAACCCCACCCAACTCCGCCCCCACACACCACACTCCCACCCACACACACCTAGAAATGGCTGGTAAAGCTTCCCCTTCAGGGTGAAGCGCTTCCCACCTGCAAGTTGACGTCCAACATGCGGTAAGTGTTTTGTAGGACTGCCTTCTTCATCACAGCCGCTGTGTGTTCTAGCACCATTGCTCACATTTTACAGGTCTGTAGATGTATGCCTTTTAGGATGCTGTTCATCCTTCAAACTTGATGTTATGCCAATTGCCAAGGCAAGGGGAAGGGGTGCAGATACCCCCTCAAAAAAAAAGGCACCAACCCTGTGCCGCTTCCATGCCAGGTAACAATGGAAACTGCAGAAGGGCATCGCAGTAGTACATCCCATTAGAACATTGCAGTCAGTAAGACACTGCAGTAGGACAACACAGTAGGACACTGCAGCAGGACAACACAAAAGGACACCGCAGTAGATTGGGCATCGCATTAAAATGGACATCACAGTAGATTAACACAGAAGGACATCGCAGCAGATTGAACTTCACAGCAGATTAAGCATTGCAGTAGAATGGACATCGCAGCAGATTGGACATCACAGTAGAATGGACATTGCAATAGACTTCACAGTAGAATGGGCATCGCAGTAGACTTCACAGTAGAATGGACATTGCAATAGGACATTGCGGCATGCTAGACACCGCCTGTGCATTCATCCTGCGTCTTTCCTTTTTAGCATGTCAGCGCCGTCTTTGCACTATGTTTTGGATCGGTGTATGCGCTTGGACAACGTACGCCCTGACACTCAAACTTACACTGGCCCACTTTCCTTCTATCTTTCCTTCTCTTTCCCTTGTTTCTCTTAGGCGTTTCCCCTTTTGTCTAGCTAGGGGTCAGGCTTTTTTCCAAGCTTCCGCTCAGATGCCCCCTGAGGCATATATAGCGTTTTAACCTTACCTTACCTTACACTGGCCCACACGCGCTCACACTGGAGGCTAGCAGTCGCACTTTTTGACTGAATACCTTTTTTTGTAACATGTGTATCTCTTACACTGGCCCACATGCGCTACCATCTGCTTGAGTGTGAGGACGTTCCGTAACAAAAAGTGTGAGGGCATGCTACTACTCACACAAAAATGTTTTTGCCAGCGGGTCATGAGCATGCCAGCAATGGCATGTCAGGCATGTCCGATTGCATCTTTGCTTTTTCTATTTCTTTGCTGCAACTTGCATGCGTAATTTACCACCATAGTAATTTACATGTGCAATTTTTAGGTGGAAGTCACATGTGCAATTGACATGTGCAATTGACATGTGCAATTGACAAGTGCAATTGACATGTGCAATTGACATGTGCAATTGACATGTGCAAAAGCCAATGCTTTCTAATTTGTCCATACGGCAGCGTGCCCTTTCTCAGCAGACCACAAGACTTATTATCTTTATATCTGAGCTTATAAATTTATTTGTGGCTGGCCGAGACCAGTCAGCAGCCGATCAGCCAAACAACCTGGCTGAACGTCAACCCCCATTGTGACCATTGTAACCATTCTCTTTCTTTCTGAGCTTATGGATTTATTTGTGGCTGGCCGAGACAAGTCAGCAGCCGATCAGCCAAACAACTCGGCTGAATGTCACCCCCCATTGTTACCATTGTAACCATTGGTTACTGCTTGCGTGTGTTTGAAGCGGTCTGCTTGAGCTTCGAACACACAAGGTCACCTGTTGTCGTAACCATTGTAACCATCACAGCGTGCCCTCCTTTTAAAATTTATTAATGCAGCTGTCGATCTTTTTGATTGATTTATTTGTTGGGACCTATAGGTTGAGCAGCCATGCCAGGCTGGAGGCCTTTGTCATCCAAACTAAACTAAACTAACCATCACAGCGTGCCCTCCAAGCACTACTGGGCAAGACCTGCATGACACGCCATCACACCTACAACAAGCCACAACGATTGGGATTTTTTTTTCTAGCCACCGCAATTGTCCATGGCCATTAAAGCGCCAGATCAACATCTTCTGTACATTGGAGAACAAAGGCAAACTGCGGCACGGAGCCCTTCAGTGACTTCATTAAAAAGCATTTGTAGGGTTGGCCAGAACCATATATATATACGGTGTACATACGGTATTTTTGGCTTGGAAATTACCAAATATACGGTAAGCACAGAGCCCTTCACTGACTCAAGTTAAAAGCATTTGCCATGCAGACTGTAACAAGACTGTTTCTGTCAGAGTTAGTATGAATTTTCGACACAGGTTGATTTGCTTCACCAGCCAATTGCCATCAGCCAGAGTCTCGGGCTGTAGGACAACCTTGTAACCCTTGTAACCCTTGTCATGCAAACTGTAACAAGACAGCTCCTCTTTGGTGACGCCAGGTTGCAGTGGGTTGCCCGCCATTTTGGGATGCCATTTTGGGATGCCATTTTGGGATGCCATTTTGGGATGCCATTTTGGGATGCCATTTTGGGACGCTATTTTGGGACGCCATTTTGGGATGCCATTTTGGGATGCCATTTTGGGACGCCATTTTGGGACGCCATTTTGGGATGCCATTTTGGGATGCCATTTTGGGATGCCATTTTGGGATGCCATTTTGGGACGCCATTTTGGGACGCCATTTCGGGATGCCATTTTGGGATGCCATTTTGGGATGCCATTTTGGGACGCCATTTTGGGATGCCATTTTGGGATGCCATTTTGGGGCATCTGGTTTTCTTTCAACCCCACCCCCACCGCCGCACCTGTTTGTCTTCAAGTTCAAGCGCCAAATGTCATTCAAAAATGGCACAGGACCTCCTGCAAATGAGTAAACAGGGTATCAACTGCAGCTGAGGGGGTTGGCCAGAAGTAGTATAAACATATATATTAATTAGGTGTATACACAGTACGTTTGACAGAAACATAACAACATATACGATCAAATAGGGTGTAGTATATATACAGTTATGGCCAACCCGACGCATTTGCATGACAACTTGTTATGTATACCTGTATCATAGCAAATAGGAAAAAAAGTCGGGGAGGTGGTGGTTCATCTTCTTGATGTTCAGCAACAATTTCAATCCCTGCCAGAAAATTGGTGCGCTTGCTTGTGGTGCTGATGTTCCTGTGTCAGGAATGCAACGCATAATACATGCTTGTTTACTCCACTGTCTTCTTTCAAAAGTGGTGAATTCATGCAGTGACTTCTTCTTTTGTTGAAGCTCTGGTTATTGAGAGGGAATTCTTCCTCTCCTGTGTGCACGCTGCACCTTATCAGCCTACACCTCCGAACTTACAGGACAAAAAGACACGCACAGTGAGCAGTAAAATAAACAATTAAAGGAATGAAAGGTGTTGAGAAATGCGGCATTTGCATTTCACAGGGTAAACACCAAAGAGCCTTTTGAAAGGCCCCTCTTATCGGGTTACTAATGTTGAAGTGCAAATTTTAGCTTCACCAGATGTTCTGCACCTTTGCGCTCGTCATTGTTTTTTAGCTTGTCAATTTTTTACCCTTGACGGTAAAGAATGAGCTGCCAAATTTGGTTTTCAGTTCCTACCGATTGAAAAGAGACCACCACTCAGATGATTGACTGCCCAAGACACACAGGCACCCATAGGGACCAAAACACACAGGCACCCACAGGGACCAAGACATACAGGCACTTACAGGGACCAAGACACACAGGCACCCACAGGGATTAAGACACACAAGAACCCACAGGGAGCAAGACATACAGGCACCCACAAGGACCAAGACACACAGGCACCCACAGGGACCAAAGACACACAGGCACCCAGAGGGACCAAGACACATAGGCACCCACAGGGACCAAGACCCACAGGCACCCAGAGAGACCAAGACACACAGGCACCCACAGGGACCAAGACCCACAGGCACCCACAGGGCCCAAGACACACAGGCACCCACATGGCACAAGACACACAGGCACCCACAGGGCCCAAGACACACAGGCACCCACAGGGACCGAGACACACATGCACCCACAGGTATGCACAGTACAAGGTGTAAAGTGCGGGAGCTAAAAAGTGACAAAACAAATTATGTTTAGCCATCCGGCCAGAACCTTAAATATCGCTGTATGTAAGTGTAGACATGTAACCCTGGAACTGCACACACGCGGCATACCACATACACGCCACATACCGCATACACTAGCAGTCGCACGTTTCGGCTTTATCTGTAAACTCTGTAAACTCTGTGCGTACACTCACTATAAGTAAATACAGTAAACTGTGTATATGTAGCTGCATACATGTAACTGCATACATAAAACTGTATATACTGACATTTTAGCAGTGGTATTTCCAGCTTTAACAATAAACGTTTACAGTTACCCTAAAAACAGCGCACCAGGATTCCAGCCTCCAATCAAGTACAAGCTATCCCCCACTACCACGGTCTGGGAAACAAGCCTGGGCTGCAAGGAGGAGGTGAGACGGATGGCACTTCGTTTAAAACCTGCTACAAGATTTGGATACCTACTTTAATTCTACTGCAGTACACACTGAATGGGATACATTCCTGGGCTGCGAGAAGTGAGTGAGATGCATGCCACACTACTTTAATCTTAGAGCTGGTATAAACTCCATTTACTTCACTATACTTCAGTCAGCTTAATAAGATTTATTCCTGAGCTGTAAAGCAAGCAAAGCAAAGAACAAATTTATTGATGACAAGCATAGTAAATTTGCCTGTTTTAGCTCAAGATTCTGCAACAGTTTCTGGTTTAAAAGAGTAAGCTTGCATTTTAATGCTATTTTATGGCATACATGCCGGACGCGGGACGTAAAAAACATGTATGGGACAAGCGCTTTACGGTAAAGACGGATCATGTTTTAAGAAGTACCCAAGCTAAGTTCCGCCCACTGCAGTAGTTTTGTTTTGAGTCCAACTTCAACTGAAGGCTGGAGGCTTTCATTCCTTACACCAGGTTGTCGAGGTTCATATTGGAGGACTTACACACCATTGTCAGGCAAGCATACGCGTTGGCTTGCCAATGGTGTGTAAGTCCTCCGATATGTACCTCAACACAGGTTTGATCAAACAGCCAGACAAACCAAGCTAACGGTTAGCCCTAATCAACAAACAGGCAGCCAAACAACCAAACTAACGGTTAGCCCTAATCAACAAACAGGCAGCCAAACAACCAAACTAACGGTTAGCCCTAATCAAACTAACCGTTAGCCCTAATCAACAAACAGGCAGCCAAACAAACCAAGCTAACGTTTAGCCCTAATCAGTGTAATCACCAAGAACTGGGAGGACCAAGATCTTGTACACCATGGTTATAACAGCCGTCATTTCCTCTGTTGCTTTTGCTGGCAGTCAAGCAGGTGACTTAAGGGCCAGCAACCGTACACTTTTACTAGCATGATTTTTTTGGCCACCTAGCCACCTTTTGCTCATACTACAGTCGCCATTCTCCCTTTTGCACCTTACAGCGCGTTTTGCCATTACTGCGGAGCACCTTTGCATGTTTGTTCTATTGTGGCTGTTAATTCCTTTGTTACTTTCCTTTGTCTCCTTAGTCATGTTTTGCTCTCACCGCAGGAACAGCCTCCGCATATTTGTTCTACCGTGGTCGTTATTTTCCTTTGTCTCCTTAACCATGTCTTGCTCTCACCGCAGGAACAGCAGAACCTTCAAACACCAGCGGGTTCCAGCAGCCATGTTTTACACCAGCGGGTGCCGTCTAGCCATCTTGCCATCTAGCCATGTAGTCATCTTCAAACACCAGTGGGTGCCATCTAGCCATCTAGCCATGTGTTACACCAGCGGGTGCCATCTAGCCATGTTTTGCTCTCACCGCAGGAACAGCAGAACCTTCAAACACCAGTGGGTGCCAGCAGCCCTCTCCTTGTTTGTTGTACACCCAAGCCTCCATGCACTCTGCACGCTCCATTGCACCGTCCTGGGTTGCCTTTTCGGTGTACCTGAGAGGCATCATGTTTTTGCCACATAGCTGCACAACAGAGACTGTAATGCAAAAAGTAAAGCCTCCATGCACTCCGCACGCTCCATTGCACCGTCCTGGGTTGCCTTTTCGGTGTACCTGAGTAGGCATCATGTTTTTGCCACATAGCTGCACAACAGAGACTGTAATGCAAAAAGTAAAGCCTCCATG
>Ga0307947_1000398_pt1 | contig 30185 bp, 32 predicted proteins | sample OrgLakmetagen232_FD_201840 | JGI IMG/M metagenome (GOLD analysis project Ga0307947, IMG submission 201840) | Saline water microbial communities from Organic Lake, Antarctica - #232 | ecosystem: Environmental > Aquatic > Non-marine Saline and Alkaline > Saline | place: Antarctica: Organic Lake...
ATATAAATCTTACCTTACAGCCAGTATATATATCTTATATCTTATACAGCCAGTATATATATCTTATACAGCCAGTATATATATCTTATATATCTTATATCTTACTTTACAATCACAGGCTCGCACACCCAGTAGACCGTCCACACCAACTCGTGCCTCAAGCCCTGTTTTCCCATCAGCGCCCACCAGCTTCACAGCCCCAGCAGCAGCATCCGGCAGTGCTTCCGGATTAGAAGGCCTGGCTGCCTGGATCTCCACCAACTACATGGGCATGGGCAAGAGCGCAGCTGACGCACTGCCTGAGCTGCGCCGTAAAGGCATCAGCGCCAGTGGTGATAAATTCAGCATGGGCGGCCAAATCCTGGATGCTGCCGGAATTGCTCAAGCTCTGCGTCTGCAGGTGGGTTTACAGACTTCTCCTTCTCTCTGTAAGTGTGTGTGTGTGTGTGTGGGTGGGTGTGGAGCAGCTAAAGCATTTGCAATCATATTTACTTTGCTGAAGTAACAGCCTTTGTATTCACAGCTCTTAAGTTCTACGCCAATTGCTGTGCTATGCTTACGCATCAAATCCATTGTTTCCGTTTTGAAGCACAGACTGCAGCCAACATAGCTAGGTTGAAACAATCTTATTTCATCGTTTGCACGAGCACGGGGGTGATATCAAACCCCCATCTTCAAGGGTCAATAGTTACTCCAAAGACACATTGATGCCGGCACAACAGATCGAAATGCGACCTGCGTTCAAGTGTATCTCCCTAAAATGATTATGCAATCCCAGGCGCGCACACCTAGCCGTCCAATCGTCCTGATGCCATCCCAACAAACTCCCTCAGCACCAGCAAGCTACTCAGCAGCACCAGCACCAGCTTCACCATCCGGCAGTGCTTCCGGATTAGAGGGCCTGGCTGCCTGGATCTCCACCAACTACATGGGCATGGGCAAGAGCGCCGCAGACGTAATGCCAGAGCTGCGTCGAAAAGGCATCGCCGCCAGTGGAAGTAACTTCAGCATGGGCGGCCAGATCTTGGATGCTGGTGGCATTGCTCAAGCGCTACGCCTGCAGGTAACAAACCTTCGAAATATGCACTTTCAATAAGCTGAAAACTGTTGGACATGGCACTAGACTTGTCCACAAAAGCAGCTTTATTTTTTTGACCATACTGGTCATCACTCAAAATACTTCTCCAGCATTATCAACCTAACTGCTTGTAACTACAGGCTCGCACGTCCAGCCGTCCTTCCACCCCCCAACCTAGCCGTCCAGCTTCTTCTTCAGCACCAGCACCAGCTGCTGGCAGTGCTTTTGGACTAGAGGGCCTGGCTGCCTGGATCTCCACCAACTACATGGGCATGGGCAAGAGCGCCGCAGACGTGATGCCAGAGCTGCGTCGAAAAGGCATCGCCGCCAGTGGAAGCAGCTTCAGCATGGGCGGCCAGATCTTAGATGCTACTGGCATTGCTCAAGCTCTACGTCTGCAGGTGAGGGCGAAGGGTGTGAACACAGAACTTGGCCTTGTATGTATGGCCTGTGTGTATGGCGCACCCTACAGGACGTATTTCTGTGCACCTGCCCCAAGTGGCGGAATTTATAACAGGTGTGTTCAGGTACGTAGACCGAAGAGAGCCTATCAAATACCCCTTATACAGCTATTCCCCTGCTTCGTTTAATTTTGCGCTCTGGATCTTGTAGCAGGAATCTGATGCAGGCCTTAGCCTTGAACGCCTTTTGTAATTTGTGCTCTGGGCCGCATAGCAGGAATTTGATGCAGGCCTTAGCCTTGAACGCCTTTTGTAATTTGTGCTCTGGGTTGCATAGCAGGAATCTGATGCAGGCCTTAGCCTTGAACGCCTTTTGTAATTTGTGCTCTGGGCCGCATAGCAGGAATTTGATGCAGGCCTTAGCCTTGAACGCCTTTTGTAATTTGTGCTCTGGGCCGCATAGCAGAAATCTGATGCAGGCCTTAGCCTTGAACGCCTTGTTTGATTCACCCTCAGCGAGTTCAGTTGCCGACAAGCCAAAGCCAGCGATCTTAGTCTTAAACGCCTTGTTTGATTCACCCCCAACGATATCAGTTGCCGACAAATTAAGGCCAATGATTTGATGGTGGTGCGCCACCAAAATAAATTCGCATCCCTTGTCCTCTCTCATTTGAGATACATATTCTTTTATATCTTCTAAGAATTTTAGCATTCTTAATAATAACTTGCTACTGAAATAGTACTGCTGCTGCTGTTCTCACCATGAAGGCCTGCAAATTCAACCGCTCAGTCTTCCAGCCCGCTCCTCCCAACCAGCGCATGCTGCACATTTCCTGTGATCTGCCTTGAGCTGGTGACAACCGACTTGTGCTGGTAACAACAGACTCAAAACAGTCCTTTTCTTTGTGCTGCACCCCTTGCAGGCCCGCACACCCAGCCGCTCAGTCTCCCCAGCTCGCCCCACCCAACCAGAGCACGCAGCACCGGCCCCCCCTGCCACCCCAACTGGAAGTGCTGCCAGCTTGGAGGGCCTAGCTGCATACATCTCTACCAACTACATGGGCATGGGAAAGAGCGTCACAGACGTGATGCCGGAGCTGCGCCGCAAGGGCATCACTGCCAGTGGAAGGAACTTCAGCATGAGCGGCCAGATCTTAGATGCCGCTGGCATTGCTCAAGCTCTACGTCTACAGGTATGCGCGTGAAATGACGAGTACCGTAGCAACTGACATGTTGTGAATGCAGATTGCTTGTGTCTTACTAATTTCCTTAGAGCTCCTTCCCATTCGTCTGAAGATGCATATCCTCAGGTTATCAGATACGAAAAGATTCCGATCAAAGGTTTTGCCTTGGACACAAGCAAGGCACAAACGAAATAAAACATAGAAGCAGGCTTATCCAAAATGCTGGAAGGGACAAAATAAAACATAGCAGACTTATCCATAATGCTGGAAGGGACAAAATAAAACACAGAAGCAGACTTATCCATAATGCTGGAAGGGTTAAACAAATTGATGGGCAAAATGAGTTGAACCGTCTTGCTACTGTGCTGCAGTATAATTGCTGCACTTCAATTATCTATTAATTACTTCTGCGTGCATCCGGTCTCTCGCAGGCTCGTACACCAAGCAGGCCATCCACACCAACCCGCTCCTCCCGGCCAGCTTTGCCCTCCGCACCATCCAGCTTTACGCCGCCGTCAGCACCAACTGGCAGCACCGCTGGCCTCGAAGACCTGGCTGCTTTCATCGCCTCCAACTACATGGGCATGGGCAAGAGCGCAGCCGACGCGCTGCCGGAGCTGCGCCGTAAGGGCATCATGTCCGTTGGTGGAGGCAACTTCAGCATCGCAGGCAGGGCCATGGACGCTGCTGGCATCGCACAAGCTCTGCGTCTACAGGTGCGTATTGGCGCATTGTGTATTAGGAGGAGATGTAAGGTTATGTGCCTGAGTAATGTTTTAAGGTTGTAGAGGAAGGCACTTCATTGTCGCTGGCATTGCCCAGGCACTGCGCCTACAGCTGCGTATTGGCGCAGCGTGCACTGGGGGCAATTGTAAACTAGTGTGCTCGAGCAGTGCATATGGACGTGGTGGACGGCACTTTTGTTCACCTGTACACCTTTTGGATGCTATTAGTACTTACTGCGTAGCAGCTGTAGGTCCTTGATGGGGGTTACTTTCCAACCGCGCATGCTCGTTTGGAATGCACCTCATAGCCAGGGTTGGCCAGAACCATATATACGGTGTATACCTATAAAGTATTTTTGGCGAAGAAATTGCCAATTTACGGTCATATACGGTGTATATATACGGTTCTGGCCAACCCTACTCATACCTCAATACCTACGCTTGCGCTTGAACCATAGAAGAGAGGGAAGGAGCTCACGGACACTCGTTTGTGGCTCACCCACGCTGCAATAACGATCTCAAGTGTTCCCCGTCCTGCATCAATTTAGAGCGTGTGCACCTTTGCAGCGTGAAAACAAACGTTGGCTCCCTTGCAGCTTGAAAACAAACGTTGGCACCCTTGCAGCGTGAAAATGAACGATGGCACCCTTGCAGCATGAAAACAAATGTTGGCACCCTTGCAGCGTGAAAACAAATGTTGGCACCCTTGCAGCGTGAAAACAAACGTTGGCACCCTTGCAACGTGAAAACAAACTTGGTTCCTTGCCCATGCCAGGTTCTGCACATTATCACGTACAAAGGACAGCTGAAAGCTCTGGCCTTGTTCCCATGCCGCAATCTGCGCTAAACTGTTATTTTATCAATCATTATAATGCTTTTCCAGGTACAAGAATGCTAGCATCTGGTGCACACAAGGACACATGAATGCAAGCAAGCACAGTAATGCTTCCCCAATTATAAGATGCTAGCGTCTGGTGCACACAGGGACACATGAATGCAAGCCTTCACGTTCCTCCCTGAAGGCCCTCTGACTGGGTGTCACACCTTGCATTGTTTTGGCTGGCCACACACCGACACCGACACTACTCCCTGTTATTTAGTTCTCTGCCTCTGCCCTCTCACACACACACTCATTGGCACTCGTCACATTTGCTTATGTTCACGTCAACTCAGCCGTACGGTATGTCACTGCTACCCCGCAGGTACGCTCAAAAGGACGTCCCACCTTCACACCCTGCGCTAGTTTTCCGTTTTCCGCCCCACCCCCCCCAAACCCAGCCCCATCTTCCCTTCCCTCGACCTCCCCCACACGCCCTTTGGTACGTGTGTTTGTCTGTGTGTAGGTATGTGTGTATGTGTGCGTTTGTGTGTGTGTGTGTGTGCTCATCAAACTCTATCCTGCTACTACTTAACCTCCCCTATTCACCCTGATTTATCATTGATGAGGTGGACATCACGCTGATTTTGCGGCTGTTTAGTGTCTCAACAATTGCATCCTTAAAGCTAAGCCGAGTGCGTCATTTCGGTGATCATGACATCACACTCCATGCGGAATGAATAATGAATGATAGAGTGGTTGCTTAATATGTCCCTTTCTTGAGTATAGCAATTGCCTCAAACCAATCCCGCGAGCTCCCTCCCGCGTAGAATATAGTTAGAGTTGGCCAGAACCAAATGTTTATATACACGGTGTATATACGGTATTTTAGGTAGGGAAATCACCAAATATACGGTGCCTGTGTCACCCATTTTGCAGATCCCCCGCTCACCCAGCTCCTGGGATTGGGCAACCAAACAAATGACTCCAGAGAAAGCAATGATGGGAACAAGGTACAGTGAATTACTTTTGTAATATATGGCCAGGACCTGCTGTGCGTAAAAGAGAGCACGTAAGTAAGTAGGTAAAAAACAATATTGCATATGTCGTTGCTTTAAGGACGCGTCAAACTAGCCAGAAAGCTGTTCCAGAGTGCTTTGCCACCTGGACAATGTCAGTTTTGATGGGGGTACAACATGCTACAAGAAGCTTCCCCCCAATGAGCAATTGCTGCCAAGTGTTAGTGTTGTTTTGATTCACAATTAGTATCTAACAGAGCCAACGTCGATCCCTGAATGAAAATAAGTTCCAACATGTGGAAAACATTTTGTCCAGGTGGCTTGCAGCCTGGATTACGTCAAACTACATTGGCTTGGGGAAGAATGAGGCCGATGCTTTGCCAGGTACGTGCGTCAGTGCTTGCAAAGTTCATGCTTTGGTCATCGTACGTGTACCAGGGTGGGAGGATGTCGGTGTGTCTCATTGCACTTGCTTTTCAATTATCATCGCACATGCTGCTAAGGCTGAACTGATGTGTGAATGCACTCTCCTCATTCCTGTGACATACACTAGAATGGAGGTGTGCGAGGAAAGCCAGGACTCCTCCTGTCTGCTGCTAAGGAGTTGTTGAGTGTGGATTGCCGTATGTTGAGTGTGGATTGCCTCCCTTGACCCAAAATGCGCTGTTCAAACAAATGCAGAGCTTCGGCGACGTGGTGTGGTGTGCTCGAGCGTTCGAGATGGGGAGCACTTCTTTGAGGTGCCCAGGACGCAGGGACTAAGTGCAGTGCAGGTTGCGTCCTTATTGAGGCTGCGTGCACGCTAAGATAATCAGAACTCAATTTTTCTACATCAGCATTACACTACCCATCAAGGCCCCTTGTTGAGGAAAGAACCCAACCGCTCGCCCTTTCAGTTTGACCTTTTGTTTTGACTCCACCTTCCAGACACTTCAGTGCTTGATGTGCTGAGTCTTGTACTGTGCTGTGACATTGATTCGCTGCGACGTCGGTGTCCTAGTTTATGGTTTGGCCAATTTCATTTTGTCCAATCATACTCTGCAGTTTTGTTTTTTATCAATCAAAGGGTTTACAAAGGGTTTACAAAGAAGTGTTACACCATGGCGTTACTTTACTTTGTGGCAAGCTACGTATGGCACTGGAATGCGCCAGTAGTATGTTGCTTTTTTTGTTGCACATCATTCGTTTTTCAAATGTTGGTTCCTCTGAAATAGCTATGCAGGATTTTGCTGGAATACTGATGTAAATAAATGGTAGCAAACGAGCTAGAAATGACAAGGCTATGCTGGCGGAAAGCCTCCACCATGGTCAACGACAGCCTAGCCCCACACCTCGTACTAGAGACCCCTTACTGCTGAAAGTAATGAAGTCGTAAAGTCGAGAATTTCCACACCTGGTGGAACCCGAGCACGTGCCTTGCTCGTATTGACGTTGGATACTCATGCTTGTTAAACCGCTTTTTTCCTTTGTGTCTGAGCGCATGGAAATATTGCCCAACTCATTGAGGACCTTCTTGAATCAATCAAATGTGTCTAATGTTGTCTCTTTTGTGGCTGAGTGCATAGCCCTTTTCCCTTTGTTTTTATTTTTTAGCGCCTTTTTTGTTTTGACATGCTTTTTCCAAGCTTCCGCTCAGATGCCCCGCAGAGGCATAGCGATGTAATATGTAAAATCACCTCAGTTAACTGGTAGGGACCAGTCACAAGCCGGTCAGCCGAACAATTTGGATGAAGGTCCCATATAAATCAATTAATTATGCTCGTTATACTGCTGGACACCCCCATACTGTCATGTCACTTGGAAACAACTAATTGTGCCCAGCAACTAACTAGTTTATCGATTATGTTTTGACAAACCTTTTGATTGCGGGCTGAGAGGCCAATTTCTTGGTTGACGTGGTTAGCATGAGTATCGACTTCTTGTTGTGACAGTCTCACGGTGATTCGCACTGACAGCAGTCATCCTGACTGAAAATACCCTTATGAATTAAGACTGAAAATGACTCTGTCTGTCGAACAGTATTGCGTCTCTTACAGCCACGAATACACAGCAGGTGTTTTAAATAAAATGTACTTGAGCCTTGTCACAGAGAATACCTAAAAAGGCACACTTGCAAGGAATCAATATCGCAAAATGGCCAAGAAAGCAACAAGCATTAAGCAAAACAGGAAATTGTTCAGCGCGCTTGTTCAAGACTTCTGCTGTCAATTGATAAAGGCCACACAGGTCATTTTCCTCATCCGAACGACCTGCCATACGGTAACATGTGTGCTTCCCACGCAAGGTGTTGGCCTGACTCCCTGACCACGCACAGGCCAAAACAAAGTCGTAAACCAAGAAACTATGGTATTATGGTATTATTAACATGACTAACTCACTTCTGGTCCAGATTTGGCATCTGGTACAGAACAACACACATGAAATCTTTCAGCCAAGAGCAAGAAACACCCTGTAGCTGTCTCCCCCTCTTCATCGGATCCCTTCAATCTTTAGCGCAAACGCAGCTTTAACAAGCTAGCAACCTCTGTAGCCGACAACTCGGTGGGCTGGCCTGGCATCTCAAACAATTGTTGGCCCCCCCTGACTGAGGTACACACCACACCTCTACGCTTGAGCTCTGCACAGGCAAACGATACACAAGTAGTGAACAAATAGACCAGCAAGGCCTAAGTAGGCTTTGGTGTTCTGTACCAACCGGCGGATGCAGAGAGCCACATCAAGCCGGGAAATCAAAGGAGAAGCACAAGCCGACTGCACACCAGCCAATGCAGCCACTGCTGGGTAGACAGAAGTATAAAGCAGTCAGAAGTATAAAGCGGTTGGAAGGAAATCGAGAGGAGTGTATCTCAGTAGCATGCAGAGTACATGGCATGTTGTAGAAGGAACTGGGGGGAAAGCTGAGGCAAACGTTGTATTGTGTATGTTTTGTACATGTGAAATGTGAATGGAAGAACAAGCTTATATCTGTGTTTTTCGGTTGGTATTTCTCTGGAGCCACTCGGTTTTGCTGCATCGCACTGAACTAGCGTGTGTCTCGTCTCGTAACATGGTGCAGACCCACAGTCCTTAGTCTAGCCAAACATGGCGCCATGCATGGCACATATGTATAAAGTCTCACGCTGCCCTCGAGAGGAGGGGCGGCAGTGATTCCTGCTCGCTTTCAGTGACATGTTGCTATTCTTGTGTGTTTTCTGGCAGTTTATGCCACTGTTTGAGACATATTACAGCTCAGGATGTGGCCGTGATCGTGACTGTTGATTTTTTAAAGGCCTGTTTGGGTCCTGTTGCCTCAGAACCTTCCCCTGTGTACACAGTTTCATCTTTAAGGTATTAAAGAACTGCCTTTCCCCCCAGTTCCTTCTACAACATGCCATGCCCACTGCAGCCACTGCAAACCAGCCACAGATGCAGAGCTTAGCAAGGGTTCAGTGTTCAGCAAAAAAACAGTGCTGGTTGTTGGGGGCCAGTATGTGTAGGGTTGGCCAACCATAACCGTGTATATACACCGTATATGACCGTATATTTGGCGATTTCCTTGCCGAGTACCGTATATACACCGTATATATATGGTTCTGGCCAACCCTAGGAATGTGATGCTTTACATGCAGAGTGAGTTGCATCACGCTCACCTGGGTATGCCTCAGCCTCTGTCTTGCCCATGCCCACGTACTTTTCCGCGACGAAAGCAGCAAGCCACCTAGGAGCACAAGTCGTACACAAATACTTGGGGGGTCGAGGTTTTTAAGGCAGAAGAGGAGGGCTCAGAAGGTCAGGAAACGTGAGCATAGGGTTTGAAAATCCCAGGCGCAACAGGGACCCGAAAGAGCAGGGGTTCATTCTTGAATTTCAACGTACCCCATCCTGGAACATCGTTATAACGCACGTTGCAGATAGTCCTCTCTTTCAACATTGCTGGTCATCAGTGGAGGAATTTCTTAATCACAAGACAATACAAATTCACACATGCATACACACATGCTCACCCACACCCGCACCCGCACCCGCACCCGCACCCACACCCACACCCACACACGCACACGCACATCCAAACACGGCCATCCGCACCCACGCCACCCATCTGCCCACCCACCTGCACCCCCACCCCCTGTGCAAACGCACTGCTCCTGCATCCTTACCCCCACTCATCTCCGCAGCCACGTAACCAACCCTACCTGGTGCCTGCCTCTGCAATCTCTGGGGCTGCCACTCGGTGACGGCCGGTGCTGTCTGAGGGAGAGAAGCTTGCCTGCTTTGCGCAAACGGAGAGGAGAGTAAAGTGTGAACAAGAACGGGATGAGTGGGTGGCCTCTGTTTGAGCATGCTAGTTGAGTGAGTCTAGCGTGGATTCCAATTGATTTCAAAAGCAGGAAAGGATCCGAACTGACAAAAGGATAGGATGAGTAGGTGGCTGCCGTTTCAGCGCGCCAAGGAGTGAGAGGTGCAGCGCCGTGGTCGGAATACAGCACCATCTCCGTTTTAACATTATATAAAAAAGGCGAATGAGCATTTTACTTCCACATTCCACCAAAAGCCCATCCCTGACCTTCCAAGCCCTTTCTGGGTTCTAGCCAAGGGTTCTAGCCAGGGTTCTAGCCAAAGGAAGAGCAGATGCACTATATTACGTACCACTGCTGCTCTCATACACACTCTCATATACACGAACAAGTGTACAAACCGAGGGCACACCTTGAGCAAGTGCTGCTGCGGTTGTGTGGTCCCCCCTTCTCCCCCCCTCCCACACCCTCCCACACAGACACACAAATTGTAGACCCACACCCACATCCACACTTGCGCACCCACACCCACATCCACACTTGCGCACCCACACCCTCCCACACAGAAACGGACATAGACAGACACAGGCACAGACACAGACACAGGCGCAGACAAGGAAACAGAAACAAACAGACACAGACGCAGACGCAGACGCAGACACAGGAACAGACGCAGGAACAGACGCAGGAACAGACGCAGACGCAGACGCAGACGCAGACAGACACAGACGCAGACACATACAAGGACACAGACGCAGACACAGACGCAGACACAGACGCAGACACAGACGCAGACACAGACGCAGACACAGACACAGACACAGACACAGACAGACACAGACAGACACAGCCACAGCCACAGATACAGACACAGACACAGACACACACTTGACCCATGACCGCTCTGCGAGTGCTCACCTGAGGGGAGGAAGCTCTGCTCTTGAGGGCAGCTACCACGGAGTTGCTGCCTAGTCGGACCTAAGGGGATGAGGGACACAACAACAGCAGCAACAATTAATCGCCGCAAGCCCAGGCCTGACATTGTCTGTATCTTACTCAGCATGACGAGTGCACTGGGATGTGCCACAGTAAGCACAACCTGTGCTTTTTATTTTACGTTTTGATGGTCCGATTTTTGTTTAGTCTTTGAAGTTAGTCCAGAAAATGGAGATGCAGTGATGCAACACAGCAGCATCCAAAAGCCATCACTGCTGTTACCTCCTGATCTAATCCTCTGAACAAAACTTCAAAATAATTGGGTCTGCCTACTGGCACATGCTACGCCAGCAAAAGCCCACTAAAGGATATGCAACGAAGAGCAGAGCATTGGGCATTTAACGCCTATGTCCAAGATAGGTCAAACACACACACACACACAAAACACTGTTGAGTTCTTACACTGACACGTTTACGCACATAGAAGTAAAGACACTTGCATACACAAACCTCTTCTCATGCCAGAAACGCAGCAGAGCAGCACCTCACCTTCAAACGAAGCAGGTCCGCAACTTCAGGACCGCTCATCTGCAACTTTCGGCCTTGGATGCTGTATGAGTTACTTCCTCCGGCCACGATGCCCTTGCGGCGCAGCTCGGGCAACACGTCTGCTGCGCTCTTGCCCATGCCTTCGTAGTTGGAGGCGATGAAGTTGGCCAGGCCCTCCAGACCAGATGCAGCAGAGGACATACCAGGAGCGGGCTGACTGCTGGCACTAGCGGCCTGTGAGTGTGTGTGTTTGTGTGTGTGTTTGTGTGTGTGTGTGTGAGTGTGTGTGTGTGTGCGTGTGTGTGTGTGTGTGTGTGTGTGTGTGTGTGTGTCGCAATGGACACGCAGGGTCACTAAAAGGGAGAGACATGCACGGTGCTACCGAAAGAAGAAAATAGGGCAGGCACTAACGATCTATGTGGCACAATGGGGACGCAGGGTCACTGACAGAGTGACACGTGCAAAACCCTACTGAGAGGATTGCAGAGCAGGCACTAGCAGCCTGTGTGGCGCACTGGATAGATTGCAAAAGGGTGGACTAGTGCTGCCCAAAAAAGAAGAGGAGCAGGAAAAGCGCTAGGGGTTGAACGGCAGAGCGTGTCCTGATCAGCTGAGGAAAGGCAGAAAAGCGCAGCTCATTGTGCAGCATGGGTTGCATCAGGTGCGGATTGTGAGCAGCTGAGGAAAGGCAGAAAAGCGCAGCTCATGCTGTTGAGGTATGCAGTTGTGCAGCATGGGTTGCATCAGGTGCGGATTGTGGGCAGCTGTGTCGCAGTGGCTGTCAACACAGCTGCTGCCACGGATACAACGGATACAGCAATCACTGCAGGCGTTGTGGTAATTTACTAGCTAAAACACAGGCTCTTGTTTCCAGCACCGCACTAAGCATGGACCAACAACACTGCACTTGGCGAGTCATCATGGAAGAACGACACTGCACTTGGCGAGTCATCATGGAACAACGAGACGCAAAAGGCCGTTCACGTCGACTGCATGGGGAGGTGACCATCCAGTACTGCTGCATCAAGTGCCCACCTGCATTGGGGAGGCTGTACTGGTGGGAGGGGGGGCAGACCTAATGGGGGAAACTGGGCGGCTTGCTGGACGAGCCTGTAACAGTGATGAAGAAACATACATATGGTTATTTTATATAGGACTGGTCTAATGCAATTGCATTGGACCAGATCTGAAGCGTTGAGCAAAATATGGCTATTTTTTAGAGGACAGGTCTAATGCAATACGCATTGGATCAGATCTGAAGCGTTGAGCAAAATATGGTTATTGTATATAGGGCTGGTCTAATGCAATTGCATTGGCTCAGATCTGAGGTGTTAAGCAAAATATGCAATACGCATTGGCTCAGATCTGAAGCGTTAAGCAAAATATAGTTATTGTATATAGGGCTGGTCTAATGCAATTGCATTGGCTCAGATCTGAGGTGTTGAGCAAAATATGGTTATTGTATAGAGGACTGGTCTAATGCAATATGCTTTGTCACATGCAGGATACATACAATATGGCACGCAAGCATCAGGGACCTTTCAATTCTGCTTGCAACCCCTATGCATGATACAACAAGCTTGAATAACACTATGGCTCTGCATCCATTGGGCGGTGCAGGACACAAAACAACACACTTTCCAATTTATTAAACTGCTAGTGTTAACACTAATTAAACTGGTAGTGTTAACACTAATTCCTGATTCCTCTCTCAAGCTTGAGCAGCCCCCCCCCAAAACAAGGCAACACTCTGTGCTACACCTCAGGTGCATGCTGCCAAGCTGTGCCCTTTACCTGCAGCCGCAGTGCCTGTGCAATGTCAGATGGGCCCATTTGTCTGCCGCCCATGCTGAAGCTGCTGCCGCTGGCCGTGACTCCAGCACGGCGCAGCTCAGGCAGCGCATCTGCCGCGCTCTTGCCCATGCCCATGTAGTTGGTGGAGATCCAGGCAGCCAGGCCTTCTAAGCCAGAAGGGTTGCCAGATGATGTCGCAGCGGGGGTGGGTGCCGAGTAGCTTGCTTGCTGCGCTTGTGTAATTGATTGCAGGGAGAGACACTTAGTGTTCAGGACTCACAATCTGGAGTAAATCCACAGATCGCCATTCTTCAATCACATGTTGACGATGCAGTGGCAGCTTGAAAAGAGGGAACATAAGGTTAAAAAGTGAAATGTGATTGTTGTGTGTATGTGTATGCGTGTGTGTGTATGTGTGTGCGTCTGTGTATGTGCGTGTGTGTTTGGTGATGCTGAATGAGAAATACTTGATCCAACCTTTGTGTCGAAGAATGCTTGGCCACTCAGACACGATTTAGAACTAGATGTTGTGATTACTTGCTGATGACTGCTTGCTGATGAAGATGCAGCAGACCCTGTAGCCTATAGCTACTTCATGCGCCTCACACATGAGTAGCTCCTCAAGTGTGAGGCGCATGAAGTAGCTATAGGGTAGGCCGCATCATTCATATAATTCTGTACAGGCGTGCATGATGTATGGGGGATTACACAGGGGACTCAGGGCACCCAAGACAGCAGGCACTGGTACGGACAAACAAAGCTGTATGGCTCAAAGCATGGCCGAATAAATCTATATGTGCTCAAGCCTTAAGGGAGCTCACGCACCGGTAGAGGGGAGGTTGGGCGTGAAGACATGGGAGAAGTTGGTCGGCTGGGTGTGCGAGCCTGCAATGTGTGTGTGTGTGTTTGTGTGAGCGTGAGTGGGCATGGATACATGTTTTATACATAAGCAGTTCGCCAAGCAGCAGTACGGTCTGAGCATTTAAGCATCAGGGATCCCAGTTCATGAATTGACAGCTCCAGGCCTCTGGGCATCTACATGCCAGGACTTTGAAGCCGCAGCACATCGTCGTTGCAGCACATCAAAGTTGTATCCATTGCTCAGGGCACTCAGCAGCTTTTATACAATAACTGCCTCACCTGCAGACGCAGAGCTTGAGCAATGCCAGCAGCATCCAAGATCTGGCCACCCATGCTGAAGTTACTTCCACTGGCAGTGATACCCTTGCGGCGCAGGTCCGGCAACGCGTCAGCTGCGCTCTTGCCCATGCCCATGTAGTTGGTGGAGATCCAGGCAGCCAGGCCTTCTAATCCGGAAGCACTGCCGGATGATGCTGCCGGTGCCGGTGCCGAGTAGCTGGCTGGTGCAGAGGAAGCAGATGATGGAGCCTGAACGGAAGGTTATGAAGCACGTTTAGAGGGGACAGCAAAGCATCATGTTTGCTGTGCAACGCAGCGTACTCAACCCCAAGTTTATGCTGCCTTCCTCTGGTCAGATAAGTAGTAGCAGATTAGTAATGCCAGCTATGGAGCACATTTCAGGAGCAACGCACAGCTTGAACCAGACAGATTTCGGGTACTGGACTTTTAGGCGGTGAAGTTGATCAAGCATTGCAGGCGGTTTGCCTGATGAATTTGGTAGGAACAAGCAGGCAAGGATGAGTGCCTTTTCAAGAGGCGCTGGAGGCGCCCGGCAGGTATGCAAAACTCCTGCTGATTTTGGTGCAGGTGCAGATGAGGCTCGCCAAATGGTGGTCCAGATGAGACATCAAGGTCACACAATGCATTTGTGCAGTCATGTAGGCAGGGAATGAAGCAGGCGGACATCTAGATGACATCAAGGTCACACAACGCATTCATGCAATCATGTTGGCAGGGAATTGAGCAGGTGGACAGCTATCTTACACCAAAAGTTAGGTGCAGGTACGAGTAAGGTCAAAACCAAACAGTCTGACACGTCCTTTGCTTTTGTTGCTTAAACACTGAGATCACAGCAAACAAATGAAACAACGCAAGTCACTCAATTGCGTGCATCATGCTGTGCTTGATTGATCTAGGGAGACATGAAGATTGGGCTACTCACCCGTGCAGATGCGGGCGAGCCTGATCGCGAGGACATAGGAGAGGTCTGTCGACTAGGTGTGCGGACCTGTGTGAGCAAGAGAGGTGAGTGAGTGCATGCAAAAGAGTGTGAGCAAGAGGGGTGAGTGTGTACGTGCTTAAGAGCGTGAGCAAGAGAGGTGCGTGAGTGCACACAAATGTGAGCAAGAGAGGTGCTTGAGTGCAAAGATTTGGTATGCTCGTGCACAAGAGGCCAATGAACACACACACACAAACACACACACATGCACACGAACACGCAGGATCAGCACGTGTTTGGAAGCTTTGCACTTGTGCTGTGGGGTGCTGCTTGCACGTGCTTCCTGCACCACTCCATACGCCCACCCGCAACCAAGGCACGAGGTAAGTGGGCGACAATGAAGTCATGTTCCTTCGTCTACTACCGAAAACATTACTTCGCCACATAATCTTACATCTCCTCCTAATACATAATGCGCCAATACGCAGCTGTAGGCGCAGTGCCTGGGCAATGCCAGCGACAATGAAGTGCGTTCCTCTACAACCTTAAAACATTACTCAGGCACTTCTTAAACACAATGCGCCAATACGCACCTGTAGACGCAGAGCTTGTGCAATGCCAGCAGCGTCCATGGTGCTTCCTGCGATGCTAAAGTTGCCTCCACCAAGGGACATGATGCCCCTGCGTCGCAGCTCTGGCAGCGCGTCTGCCGCACTCTTGCCCATGCCCATGTAGTTTGAGGAGATCCAGGCCGCCAGGTTCTCCAGGCCAGCAGCACTGCTGGACGATGCGGCAGCTGGGGCAGAAGGGGCTGGGTAGCCTGAGGGTGCAGAGTAGCTGGAAGGGGCAGCAGGGGCTGAGGCTGAAGCTGGGCGGGTTGGCATAGGTGTGGATGGACGGCTGGACGTACGTGCCTGCATGTCAGTGAACCATTGTACGGTGTACTTGCTGGTGCTATTTGGAGTCTGTTTGGTGACAAAGTAGGTGACCAACGCACTGAGACGTAGCAGGGGGAGAAGGGCAAGGTTAAAGTGGTGGCATTAATGGACAATGGTACACACATGGACAATGACACACATGTGCACATATGGCTGGGCTGTAAAAGGGGGGAAAACAGCACGTGGGGTTTCGGCTTTGTTAGTGTTAGTGCAAAGCCGTTATGAGGGGTGCATTGCGCCTGTTTGTCCTAGCAACGGTATGGACCCTTCTTGGTTCATTCAAGGTCATTGTGCATAGCATCCACAGTGGCATGTCATGCCAGGGCTCGAGAAGATGTTAGAGATGTTCAAAACATGTCCAAGCTCCTGTGTGTGTGTGTGCTTGTGTTCGTACATTCCTAGCACCATTTTTGCAGCCACCATGGTCTGCTCAACATAAGGTCCAACCGCACAAAACCTAACACTGAAAACTCACCTGCAGACGCAACGCTTGTGCAATTCCATCAGGACTCATAACTTGGCCACCCAGGCTGAAGCTGCTGCCGCTGGCTGTGACTCCAGCACGGCGCAGCTCAGGCAGCGCATCCATGGCGCTCTTGCCCATGCCCATGTAGTTGGTGGAGATCCAGGCAGCCAGGCCTTCTAATCCGGAAGCACTGCTGGCGGGCCCTGATGATGGGGCGGAGAAGCTTGCGGGTGCTTTTGATGGGAGTGATGAGGCTGGGCGGGATGGCATGGGGGTTGATGGACGGCTGGGTGTGCGAGCCTGATAGTAGTGAGCGAAATGAGGGCAGAATGTTACCAGCGCAATGTAGAATAAATGTATGTAGAATAGATGTGAGCAAAATAAGAGCAAAATGTTACCAGCACAATGTAGAATAAATGTATGTAGAATAGATGTGAGCAAAATAAGAGCAAAATGTTACCAGCACAATGTAGAATAAATGTATGTAGTATAGATGTGAGCAAAATAAGGGCAAAATGTTACCAGCGCAATGTAGAATAAATGTATGTAAAATAGATGTGAGCAAAATAAGGGCAAAATGTTACCAGCGCAAAGTAGAGCATGAGAATAAGGGCAAACTGTTACCAGCGCAAAGTAGAGCATGAGAATAAGGGCAAAATGTTACCAGCGCACTGTGGAGCATGAGCATGCGGGTGTGCAGGCTTGCACGACATCAATGGTGCTAGGTAGGCTGAGGATTGTCGTAGCATCAGGAGCAATGGTTTTTAAAAGCATGAAACGACCCTCAATTTGACATGCAACAGTGGTCGTCCCCACGCCAAAATAAAGTCACCCAAACGGTGCCAATAGGCTATCCACTCAATTCAAAGCCCTCTCTACCTCATCTGAATGCAAGATACTTGATGTTATATCTGAACCATTGACATTTGCTGGAAATTTGGCATTCTGGGGGGGTCTGTGGGGCCCGGTACGTATTTTGCACCCACTCTGGCAGGGAAAGGTGTATTTCTGAAGTTGCCCCAATCGACCTCTGCTTCAGGATATAAGCATTATAAATGCTATATAACAATGCTGCAATGTCGAGTTTGGGGCAGGGGTACTGGGAATGTCGGCAAATGGGAGGCACTCACACAAGGGACAGGGGAAAAAGACATAAATCTGTTGCTCCATACCTGCTGCGAGTTTCAGCCCGATTTTTGTTCCCAGAGTTGCGGGGATGAATATAGCTTAATATAAATTTATATTGGAGCCAATCTGTGGCCTGGGTGGGTTTTGGAGCAAATCTGTGAGCGTTACATGCAAGCAATTTTGGCTGGAACTTTTTCGGCTCAATTTCACATCCTGAATTTCACACCAGAGTTGTGGGGTGAAATGTCAAATATAAGATTTCTAGCAGGCCACCCACTGGGTCTTTTTGCCTGCTTCCTTTGTAGACATGTAAAGGAAAAATTTAGCTATCCAACACAGCTTTCAGGTCCCAGATTGGTGAAGTGGATGGGGAGATACGGCTGATTTAGGCTTGTTGGCACTGTTTGGCCGGGGAAAGGGGGGGAGGTGCATGGGGACGACCCGGTGGCATTAAACAAAAGCAAGTCACAAACAGATATGACAGTTTAGATGGCAACCACCACGACATAGCACTGCTGCTTACATGCTTGGCTTACATGCTTGCCCCCTGTGTGCAGCAAAGCTGCGTTTGATGCTTGCTTCCAGTGCCACAACTGCATTGGTGCTTAACACACGTGCACTTACACAACTGCATTGGTGCTTAACACACGTGAACTTGCACAACTGCATCGGTGCTTAACACACGTGCACTTACACAACTGCATTGGTGCTTAACACACGTGCACTCACACAACTGCATTGGTGCTTAACACACGTGCACTTACACAACTGCATCGGTGCTTAACACACGTGCACTTACACAACTGCATCGGTGCTTAACACACGTGCACTCACACACCACACACATACACGAACCTGCAGGCGAAGCACTTGCGCAATCTCGGGTGCTCCCATCAGCTTGCCGCCCAGGCTGAAGCTGCTGCCGCTGGCTGTGACTCCAGCACGGCGCAGCTCAGGCAGCGCATCTGCCGCGCTCTTGCCCATGCCCATAAAGTTGGACGAGATAAAGCTCGCGAGATCCTCCATTGGGTCCATGGCTTGAAGTCTATCCCCCTGTAGGCAGGATGGACAGGACAGAGCTCACACACATAGTCCATCCCCCAGTAGGCAGGATACAGAGCACACACACTATGTCTATCCCCCAGTAGACAGGACAGAGCACACACACACACACAATTCTTCCAGTAGGAAGAATATCTATCCCCCTGTAGGCAGGATACAGAGCACACGCATAACTCTTCCTACTGGAAGAAGAGCTACCCCCCTGTAGGCAGGATACAGAGCACACACACGCCTATCCCCCTGTAGGCAGGATACAGAACACACACACACACATAGACACACACACACACTTCTTTCAGTCTCATCTCAAAGCGCCTGCCTTAACAGAGTGCTGAGTGACTGGAGAGGTAGGAGGAGCAAAAGGTCAAAAATGAAATGATTGGCTCAAATCTGATACAGAGGCTTCCTTTGACGGAGGCAGCAACAAAAGCGACATAATGACATAATGCATAACGTTTACCAAAGTGCTCTCAGCCACTCTTGCTTAACAAACATCAGTAGGAGTAGCAGCTGTGTTATACGCATTGGCAACACAGCCTTAGCATACAGGACGTCAAGAGCTGGGTACAGCATCTGATATGAAGGTATGAAATATATACATGATTTTATGGGTAGATCAGGCACAGAGTTGTTAATGACATAAAGGGTTTGACACTCATTGACGACTGCCACATGGACAGTGGGCTTTACCTGAGTGGGTGTCCGGATGGGAGAGGCAGAGCGCGTGGGGGAGACGGAGCGGCTGTCGGGGCGAGCCTGTGTGATGTCACAAAGCCAACACCATTCATGTTGACCAGACCAAACATGTCGACAAAGCCATAACCAGGCAGATGAAGCGTGAGGACCAGGCAGACTGGATCCATTTGCACACAGGTCATGGGTTGCGAATACATTGCTTTGTACACAGATATTAAGGGTTGGCCAGAACCGTGTATAGGCACCGTATATGACCGTACATTTGGTGGATTCCCTGCCAAAAACACTGTATATGCACCATATATATGGATCTGGCCAACCCTATTGTACACCAAGTGATTGGCGGGCAGCGGCGGTTCCGTTAAAGGTCAACAAGCAAGGTTGCACACTGATGTAGATATTCAAGCTGGTAGCCCTACTTGCCCTTCTGCAGCCGTTGCAGATTTATGGTGTTCATCTGCAGTTTTTACTGAACAGACATCTTCACAAGTGTAATACACAGTGATCTGGGTTGGTTAATAGAAACGGTCATTTAAGGTGGGAACAAGTGTTTTGTATGCATTCCATGATGTACTATTCCTTACCTTCCCACGCTCATATGTATGCACTCGTTTCCAGCTTCACACACACACACGCACACACACACACACTCACCCGTAAGCGTAGCGCTTTGGCCACACCATCAGCGTCCACCTGCTCTGGGTGGCCAGGCACCGTGAATAAGTTCCAGCCACTGCTCATGATACCCTGGCGGCGCAGCTCTGTATGAACAGTGGAGAGAGTGTGTGTGTGTGTGCATGTGCATGTGCATGTGCGTGTGTTCATGTCCGAGAGCTCATATGTTATCTGGGCACAGGCTTGCATCCAGATCAACTCTTGCGCCCCTCTATGCACCACTGCCCTCCTCCGACTCACAACTACTTGAACGGCTTGCGCTATTATGGCGGCAGAACTCAGTTTAGGCAACTGGGAAGCACTGCCAGCTTTGCTTAGCAATAACAGGGCACATTCTACATAGCAGCATAGCTTGGTGAGCAGCACTACCAGTTGCGCTGGGGTAAAAGAAGGCACATCGACGAAGGTACACCCACCTGGCAGTGCCTCTGCAGGGCTCTTGCCCATGCCTGTACTTTTCTGAGATCCACGTCGCCAGGGCACCCAACTCAGTCGACAAAGGTGCACTCACCTGGCAGTGCCTTTGCAATTTGCAATGCTCTTGCCCATGCCTGTGTACTTTTCTGAGATCCACGCCGCCAGGGCACCCAACTTAGTCAACGAAAGGTGCACTCACCTGGCAGTGCTTCTGCAGGGCTCTTGCCCATGCCTGTATACTTTTCTGAGATCCACGCCGCCAGGGCACCCAACTCAGAGTCAAATGCACGGGAGGGGGACACCGAGCGCGAACCAGCAGGGGATGCCCTGCCACGCACATCAAACCAGTACAAGGTTTTTTGGACGAGTTTGTACATGGTAAAGTTGCATGCACAACAGGAGAGAAAGGCACGGGAGGGGGACACTAAGCCTAAAAAGGCAAGAAATGCCCTGCCACGCACATCAGACGTGCATATGGTGATGTGTATGTGATGCGCTTGCATGCACAATGGTAGTGAGATCAGGGACTTTGTAGACAGGTGCGTAGCGAATATGCTGGGCGCCTACGAGTTTAAGCCTTCAGGGCAACCGTGTCAATACCCATGCTTGCCTGTTAATTTAGGCAATACATGTGACAAGAAAGCCCATGCAGCATAGAATGCAGCTTACATCACAATACGAGCAGGGACGATTTGTGTGAAACAATGAATAGCGTCCGGCAAAATGCACCTAGGAGGAGAGGCACCGCGCATGGCAGCACGAGGAGCAGCACGAGCCACAGAGGAGGGCGACACAGGGCGAGAGGAGGAGGGGGAGACGGGCTGGCTGGGGGTGCGTGCCTGTGTGCATGTACGTGCTTTCTTAGGGCATAACGGATGTTTGGGTAGGCACATGTGCGTGTATGTGTGTGTGTGTGTGTGTGTGTGTGTGTGAATATCCTAATTTGTACGCCACCTGGCTGACACACTCAACAGATATTTTAAAACGGCGTGTGAGTGAGCGGGAAACAGGCATTTAGAAAAAACATTCAAAAGCTAGAAGGCGTATCCAGTGCGTCCGGCACACAAGTTGTATCACGGCACGTTATTATAATCCTTCAATGCATCATATATCGCAACTTAGCACACAAGTCTACGGTGCAACAGACCAAAATTTTATTGCAAGCACGTCCATATTACATTGTCGTGTGCCCTCATTGAATAGCCCTCACAGCTGCACATGCATCACTCCACTGGATCTCTCAACACCAACTTTCACCCACACATACAACACCAACCAAGCCCTGTCCGTTCCTTCATCTCACTGCGATGTCGTACGCCCTCATTGTACTGCCTTCAAAGCTACACATGCCGCACCCCACCAGAATCCATCACTCCTTTCTCCACACATACGACGCAAACCATAACAGAGAGGTCCAAGTACTACCTGCAGGCGCATCCGTGCTGCTATGTCGTGTGCCCTCATCGTACTGCCCTCAAAGCTGTACAGGCCACGGCCTGCGGGCACCACTCCACGGCGGCGCAGCTCAGGCAGAGCATCTGCTGCGCTCTTGCCCATGCCCATGTAGTTGGTGGCGATGAAGTCTGCTAGCTCCTCTAGCCCGGCACTGCTGCAAGTGGGAACGAGCAGGGGCAGGCTCGTTGATATGGTGTACATGGCACATGTATGCACATCTGCTTGCTCCTCTAGCCTGGCACAGCTGCAAGTGGGAACGAGCAGGGGCAGGCTCATTGATATGGCACATGCGTAGGGTTGGCCAAAGTCATGTATATACGGTGTATATATGATATCTTTGGCAGGGATTTCATCATATATACGGTCGTGTACGTTGTATATATACAGGTTCTGGCCAAACCTACACATGCGTAGCTAAGTTCTGAACAGAACAGATTTTTTTTTTGTGCGTGCGAGTGTGTGTAGGTGTAGATGTACGCGTGTGTATGTGTGTGTAGGTGTAAATGTGCGCATGTGTGTGTATGTGTGTGTGTGAGTGTGTGTGAATGTGTGTGTGTATGTGTGTGTATGTGTGTGTGAGTGTGTGTGTGTGAGAGAGCCCTCAGGTATGTTTTATAGCTTACCTTCTGGGAGGTGAGTAGGAGGAGAGAGCACTTGCGGATGCTGCTGCAGGGGCAGGTGGGCGGGACGGCATCGGTGTGGATGGCCGGCTGGGAGTGCGGGCCTGCAAGCGTAACACACACAGAGCAATGGTAGGGCAGGCCTGCAAGCGTAACACACACAGAGCAATGGGAGTGCGGGCCTGCAAGCGTAACACACACAGAGCAATGGGAGTGCGGGCCTGCAAGCGTAACACACACAGAGCAATGGGAGTGCGGGCCTGCAAGCGTAACACACACAGAGCAATGGTAGGGCACACAGAGCAATGGTAGGACACACGGTAGGACACACAGAGCAATGGTAGGAATGGTAACACACACAGAGCAATGGTAGGGTGAGAAGGTATGGGCTGGGTGACACAAAGAGCCATCCATGGCAAGTTGAGGCAGAGTATGATTGGACAGGCCAAACAAGTCCAACCCTGACTCGCCCTAGACTCAAAGACCTTTGAGACTCAGAAAGAGATGGGTTGAGTGCATGGAGAAGACTAGGAGCACAAAAATCTACACAGCAAACAAGCCACAGCAGGACGAGATAGGATAATAGGCTGGTCTGCATGAGCCGGGCAAAACAGACTGGGAGGCCTGTGCTGATGAGTGCAACAAAGCAGCACGAGTCGCAACAACACCTCGGAAATGTTCATCACGAGCATGGGATATGGACACACCTGCAAGCGCAGCACTTGAGCTAATTCGTCGGCATCCAGCTGAGCGCTCTGGTTGGGCATGCTGAACAAGTTCCTGCCCGTGCACACGATGCCGCGGCGACGGAGCTCTGCGTGTGTGTGATTGTGTGTGTGTATTTGTGTGTGTGTGTGTGTGCACGCTTGTATGTGTGTTTGTGTGTGTGTGCACGCTTGTGTGTGTGTGCATGCGGAATAAGGCTGATTACAATAACGAACTCTATATAATGCAACATGGATGAATGAGCGGCAGGCAAAAAGTAAGGGCATGCACTGCTTAAGGCGTAAAGTAAGGGCATGCACTGCTGAAGGCGTAAAGTAAGGGTATGCACTGCTGATGAATGAGCGGCAGGCAAAAAGTAAGGGCATGCACTAAAGGCATGCACTAAAGTAAGGGCATGCACTGCTGATGAATGAGATGAATGAGTGGCAGGCAAAAAGTAAGGGCATGCATTGCTGATGAATGAGCGGCAGGCAAAAAGTAAGGGCATGCACTGCTGAAGGCGTCAAGGGTGGCTAAAACAGTGATTGCTGTGGAACTGGGCGTGGGTGTGACTTTCTTACCTTCAAAAACCTTTCAATGCACCGGGTCAGCACACACGTACAAATCTGCCCGTACCCGCAGGTAGACACTAGCAGCAAAACCCTTCTAATAGACTCAGCAACCGCAGACGCGTGCACAAACAAAATTTTGGACACAAGCCAATAACAAACGCACCTGGCAGCGCATCTGCCGCGCTCTTGCCCATCCCCATGTATTGTGAAGAGATCCAAGCAGCTAGGCCCTCGAGGCCTGCACTAGAGCCACTTGAGGACACCGGAGCTGCCTGTGTGTGTGCGTGCGTGTGTATAATGTATGTGTTTGCGTGTGCGCGTGTGTGTTTGTGTGTGTATGTGTGCGTGTGTGTATGTGTTTGTTTGCATGTACGTTTCTGAGTTTTTATTGCACTTACAGAAGGGCAAGGTTGAAGGGGAGGAGGTGGAGTGCAATGACATTAGACAGGATAGATGTGCATAAAACTGGAGGGCTTGAAGATTGCGTAATTCACGATGGTAATATTGGCCTCCTTCCGAACGTGACCAGGCTCGTCGTGTTCTACTGTTGATGACGCAGAGAAACTGCTCTGAATAGGTTGCTCTGCTACTGCTGCTGCTGTTGTTGCTGCTGATGCTGCTGCTGCTGCCATTACCATTGTTGTTGCTGCTGCTCACGCTGCTGCTGCTGCCTGTGCTCTTGCTTCAGAATGCTGCACACCACCTCATGGGCCTACTACATGAACGATTGCACTCCCACAACCTCATCATCTCCACCGAGCAACCTACCTGCGCCTTCTCCTACAAGCAGCTGCTGTCCCTTTTGTGAAAAATGCACACAAATACGCTCACACATACACACTCCCCCACAGCTCTCTCCTGCTTTCATACCGAACTTTCCCTCCCCCCCTCCCATATATTTAGGGTTGGCCAGAACCGTATATATGCACCGTATATGACCGTATATTTGGTGATTACCCTGCCAAAAAAACTGTATATACACTGTTTATATATATGATTCTGGCCAACTCGTCATATATTCACCGAACTCCATGTACATGCAAGCTCCCCCTCACCTGCTCCTGCTGCTGCTCCCTCTCCCGCTGCTTCTGTGCCTGTCGCAGCTGCGCCTGTGCCAGCTGCTCCTGCACCGTTTCCTGCCACTCTGCTTCCCGCTGCTCAGCCTCTGCAAGGGCCTGCACAATCTCCATCTGCTTCCGGTGCTCAGCCTCTAGGGCCCGTACCTGAAAATGTGCAAGGCCAGCCAGCACATGGGTGGGCAGAACGTACGGCGCCAACTGGTCGCATTGGGAGTTGCTTGCGTACATACCTCAGCACAACCATAGCACCCCACTGATAATCGCAGCCCACTGACAGCTCACTCGCAGCTTGCCGACAGCTGCCTCACGGTTCCTTTTGCTGCACCTGACGCACACCCGTGCACACAGCCTCTCTAGTCTGCTCGTTTGCTCCCTGCTACTGCTCCCAACCTCTCCCCTGCGCTCTACCGCGCAGACCGTATCCTTACCATCGCCAATACCACGAATTTAACGCTGCACACGTCAGACAAAAGGCTATTTCTCACCCGCTCCTCCGCCTCCTCCTGCTGTTGCAGTTGCAGCGCCGCAAGGGCTTTGGCAGATGGATCCGAGCCGCCTCCGTTACCGTGGGCTGCATATGGTAGTTCTGAGGGGTCAGTGAAGCCGTTGAGGCCCGAGGGGTCGTCTGGGGCGCCATAGTAGTCAGAGTAGCTGGGCTGCGAAGAGGAGGGGGTAGTTGAAGGTAGGTCAGGGTTAAGGCTAGGACTAAGGGTAGGGGGTTGGGAGGCCGGTACTAAGGTGGGGGGGAAAACAGTATGCTGGAACTGAGGTGGTCATTCAAGGTTGATTATTAAGGAACGCATTGACATGGACTCTCCAGGCTGGCCAGGAGGGGGGCACGGCTTATAAGGGAGGGGGGAATGAGAAGGGGGCACTGCTTATAAGGGAGGGGGGAACGAGGTGAGAAGCGGGGAACGAGGAAGTGCGAGATGCATTGCGTGCAGTGCGTCAGGGGAGCTCACTGCTTTGGAGACATGCAGGAGCTCAAAGCAACAGCGGAATGAGCCGACCAATTACAAGCAAGCGGCAAATTATAACACTTGTTGGAGCGCGTGCAAGTATGGTGACCAGCCACCAGGCCTGCTTGCGCTGTGGTCTCCTGTGCAATCGTCCTTCAAAATCAAATTCCAGGCCTATACGTTTACGAACGCGCGCGCGCGTAAAAAAAATAAAACTGCGCAACACGCACCTGGCTCCCTAAGTTTGTTTGGGCAAGAGGGGGCAGGGATCCTGTCAGGAGGCTAGGGAGGGACACCTGCACAGGCAAGGGGAAAGTTAAAATTTCCTTTGCGACTGACGTAAGTGCTGTGCAAGCAGGCTCAGAACTTGGGCAGCCTGTCTAATGACACTTCCTCTCCCTGCATCGACCTCGCTGCCTCTTTCTTTTTACACTGCCACCATCACCTTGTACGTAGGGTTGGCCAGAACCGTATATATACACCGTGTATTAGACCGTATGTTTGGTGATATCCCTGCCAAAAACACCGTATACACACCGTATATACATATGGTTCTGGTCAACCCTACTTGTACGCCGTCTCCGCTCACGTCTCTTTTCCCCACCTCAGGGTCAGGAGTTTAAACTATGTGCCCACCCCATGCCAAGCTTGCAGAGATTGAGTGCGTTTTTGCAACGCTGCTGCATGCACCTTTCTTGCTGGCTAACTTGTTTGTCATAACATGTAAAAGACTGCCGGCACTTATCTCGTTTCTGCTAAGATACATTTTTGCAACGCTGCTGCATGCACCTTTCTTGCTGGCTAACTTGTTTGTCAAAACATGTAAAAGACTGCCGGCACTTATCTCATTTATGCTAAGATACGCTCACCTTCCCGGCCTCTGTCGGCAGCGCCACCATATTGCCTGCCTCGTAGGATTGGTCTCCCAAGAGGGCCTTCAGCTCCTCCACCTTGCCCTGCAGGCTCGTGCAGTCCGCCTCAAACACACTCAGCTCGTCCTCCAACTCCTGCACATCACAGGCACACCACACACACACACTCATTTCAAATGCACATCACAGACACACACCCTGACGCGACTGGGAAGCCTGGCGTGGCACGCAACTTGTCTCCCAGGGCCTGGATCGACACACACACAGGTGGGGCATGCATGCTCACACACACAGGCACTCACATACACATTCTGTCTCAAATTTGAGGCCCTGTCCTGCAAATGCGCGCACTTCGCCTCAAAGGCACTCAGCTGGGCATCCAGAGCTTGCGTCAAGGGTCCCTGCTGCAATAGAAGTATGCAGCAGCGAGGCCAAAAACGTTCAGGGCCAGAGGTGTGAGGATGTGTGACGGCAAGACACAGAGACGTCAGCACAGAGCGAGAAGCGAACGCTGTGCAAGCACGCACAACTTGCCGCATTGATCGGCTCCCTTGATATTAGAAATTAAGTTCTTAAGATTTCTTCCGTTTGTCTGCTCCAGCATCCAGATGCATTGTTTGGCTTGTTTGTTGGAGTGTTAGTATTCCAAAAGCACACAAAACTGGAAAATGGGTTGACATTTTCAGCCGGAACGGGCAGCCACCACTTGACGTGCCTGCCGTGTGTATGCCTCCTGACTGGGGAGCAGTGGTTGACCCCCATCATGTATATAACACAAATGCACAGTAAGGGTGGCAAAACTCACGCTTGCAGTGAGCCTAAAAAAAGGCTGACTTGTCTACCTCAGCACACGCGTAGTGAAGGCCATGGACGCTCGATGATTTTTTTTCTATTGCACCACCGCCGTGGCTGCACGCATAGAGCCGCCACATGATTGACCTTGTTTTGTTCTGTCAAAGCCACCTCTAAGCAGTGAGGTGACAACCAAGATCAGGCCCTACACCCGTCCAGGTATGCAGCTCTAGCCCAAGAAGTGAGAAAAGGAAATTCGCGGGATGAAGCCACTCCACTCCCCACACCTATAATGATAATAAGGCGCTTACACACCCCAAGAATCTCCTCCACCATGGACATTGAAGAGGAAACAGCTTTGGTGATCACGGGAATTGCAGGGCAGAGGCACTTGAAACAATTCCCCTCTCACTTTAACCTCCCTAGGACCTTTTGGCCTCCCCACCAACTGCCCTCCAGCCTTTTGGCCACACCTCCAACAAATCCCGCTCACCTTGGCCTGTGGGGTTCCTCCAATTCTGGACAGGGCCTCCTGAAGCCGTGCCCTTCTTGTGTCCTGCAGTTCCAGCCGGGCCTTGGAGATCTCCATGGGGCCTGCAGCATGTCCAGGTAGGTAAAAAATTCCATGGGGCTGTGGGAGAAGGGGCGGGGGGGGGAGAAGCATGCAGGGGCAGTACTTGTTCACTTGCACGCAGGCATGGGTGATTCAAGTAGCGCCATGTCATTCCTCAAGCAGTGCCCTCTAAAACCTAGAAAAATCCTGCCCTGGCCAGTGTTGCAACGCACCTTGCACGCTCTCTGGGTACACTAGGACCTTTGCGCGCGAAGCATCCGTCTTCTCAAACTCTAGCCAGAAGTCAACGACACAGTCCAGGGGTGCCTCCAAGAGCTCAGGGGTGACCTCCACCACTCTATTTGCTCCTTGCTCCCAACGGCTTCCTCCTTTGTCTGACACCACCACCACCTGCCAAGGAAAGACAAGAGGGAGGATTTTCGCAGAGTAGGGGGGCGTCAATCCGTGATGGCGTTCATGTGTATCCCTAACAACACAGATGTCTGTAGGTACATAAGGCAACAACAGGAGCATTACAAACAGCTTTGGCTGCATTCAGACACGTGGAGCAAGCTGCCCACCTTGAACTCAAAGTTGCTACGCTCTCGGGGGAGGGGGAACTCAAGCTTCCACAGGTGACCCTCGTTCCACTGCAGTTCCACCGCATTTTCCAGCTTCCAGCTGCCCATTTCTGGCAAGCTTCCCACAAGGCAGATGCGCTACATTGAGGCAACAAAATCGCAGGGTCAAATCGGTTCCACACCATACTACATGTACATAGGCAAGCACTTGCACAAATGGTTTGGCTTCTTCCAGCGATTGCAAGACAAATCAAGTGGAACGGGTGAACGTGCATACAAACCCGCAGCTCCCAACACCATCACCTTTTTTAACAACGAGCTGCAGCTATGCTAGACCCACATTTTTCCGCCACGCAGGACAATGCATGAACACCGCGGACACACACACACACACACATACACACGCATATACGGGCGCACACACACACACACACACACACACACACACACACACACAAACACACACACAAATACAAACACACTAACATACACATGCGCACATATGAATGCAGGCACAAACGCAACGCGCCCACATCCGCACACGCAAATTCACGCACCCGCACACACAAACACACACAGTGAAAAAGCGCACATGCGATAAGGATGTACGTAAAGTGCAAACGTACCCATACCACCTGCTGTGTCCCTCTCCTAACACACACTTTTTGGCTTGCATTGATGATGCCTCATTGACGCATGCAGTGACCCACACATGCAGTGACCCACCTCTCCAAATGCGGTCTCGTAGGGGCAAGTGAAGCTGAAGGTGAAATTGTCAGGCACGAAATTGAGCTGCCCTGGCTGAGCCTCCGCCTGCAAGGAACAGGAGATATCAGCCCCACTGCTGTCTCAATCCTTGAACCTGCCTGTGTGCGTCTATTCAGCTGGGGGGTGCTGACTGAGTAGATTCCTGATTGACCTTGCAAGCCTGCCACGCCCCCGTACCATCTGGACCGAGGACACCCGCGTGGCTGGCATCCTCCGCCCAATGAGCGTGCTATGTGTGCGGATGCATGCAGGCGACGGACTCGGGATGCGGAGCTCGCCCCGCAGCTGCAACGGAAAGGGTTCCCTCCCTATAGCTCCGGGTAAAGTACGCAGTCGCGCTGTTGTCAATGGATATCCCGTTAAGGAAATACCCGGCCTTCCAGACGACCGGACGACCCCCCCGATGCCTTGCTGCCCAAACCTCATCCTCTCGGAAAACTCTCCCCAAAGACCAACACGGCACTAAGCGCGAAGATCTTCAACCCGCGAGTCAAACCAAAAAAATAGTAGTCCCTTCCTTTTTTCAGCCCCTGCGAGACGGGCAACCGGGGGTATAAGTATATTAACAATACCTAATTAAATTGGGTTGGATTTCTTGGGCCCTTGTCGTCATCATAAAATCCTGGTCAATGGTAGCAAACTAATGGTAGCAAACTAATGGTAGCAAACTAATGGTAGCATACCATTGACCAGGATGAAAAGGATGACGACGCCCATGAAGAGGATGAATGGTAAGTCATATGAGTAACACACACACACACACACACATACACACACACACACACACACACGCGCGCGCGCACACACACACACACACACACACACACACACACACACACAAACACACACACAAATACAAACACACTAACATACACATGCGCACATATGAAAGCAGGCACAAACGCAACGCGCCCACATCCGCACACGCAAATTCACGCACCCGCACACACAAACACACACAGTGAAAAAGCGCACATGCGATAAGGATGT
>Ga0307947_1000403_pt1 | contig 30076 bp, 34 predicted proteins | sample OrgLakmetagen232_FD_201840 | JGI IMG/M metagenome (GOLD analysis project Ga0307947, IMG submission 201840) | Saline water microbial communities from Organic Lake, Antarctica - #232 | ecosystem: Environmental > Aquatic > Non-marine Saline and Alkaline > Saline | place: Antarctica: Organic Lake...
GCAAAGCACTCTGCCGTACAAGAAAATTCAAGGCACCCTGCTGAGCAGGAACCCCAAGGCACTCTGCCGTACAAGAAAACCCATGGCACTCTGGCCGTTCAGAACATTCAAGGCAAAACACTCTGCCGTACAAGAAAATTCAAGGCACCCTGCTGAGCAGGAACCCCAAGGCACTCTGCCGTACAAGAAAACCCATGGCACCCTGGCCGTTCAGAACATTCAAGGCAAAACACTCTGCCTTACAAGAAGATTCAAGGCACCCTGCTGAGCAGGAACACCAAGGCAACCTGCCGTACAAGAAAACCCATGGCACTCTGGCCGTTCAGAACATTCAAGGCAAAACACTCTGGCTGACAAGAAAATTCAAGGCATCCTGCTGAGCAGGAACCCCAAGGCACTCTGCCGTACAAGAAAACCCATGGCACTCTGGCCATTCAGAACATTCACGGCAAAACACTCTGCCATACAAGAAAATTCAAGGCACCCTGCTGTGCAGGAACCCCAAGGCACTCTGCCGTACAAGAAAACCCATGGCACCCTGGCCGTTCAGAACATTCAAGGCAAAGCACTCTGCCGTACAAGAAAATTCAAGGCACCCTGCTGAGCAGGAACCCCAAGGCACTCTGCCGTACAAGAAAACCCATGGCACTCTGGCCGTTCAGAACATTCAAGGCAAAACACTCTGCCATACAAGAAAATTCAAGGCACCCTGCTGAGCAGGAACCCCAAGGCAACCTGCCGTACAAGAAAACCCATGGCACTCTGGCCGTTCAGAACATTCAAGGCAAAACACTCTGGCTGACAAGGAAATTCAAGGCATCCTGCTGAGCAGGAACCCCAAGGCACTCTGCCGTACAAGAAAACCCATGGCACTCTGGCCGTTCAGAACATTCAAGGCAAAGCACTCTGCCATACAAGAAAATTCAAGGCACCCTGCTGTGCAGGAACACCAAGGCAACCTGCCGTACAAGAAAACCCATGGCACTCTGGCCGTTCAGAACATTCAAAGCAAAACACTCTGCTGTACAAGAAAATTCAAGGCACCCTGCTGAGCAGGAATTCCAAGGCACTCTGTCATACAAGAAAACCCATGGCACTCTGGCCGTTCAGAACATTCAAGGCAAAACACTCTGGCTGACAAGAAAATTCAAGGCATCCTGCTGAGCAGGAACCCCAAGGCACTCTGCCGTACAAGAAAACCATGGCTCTTTGGCCGTTCAGAACATTCCAGCAAAACACGCTGCCATACAAGAAGATTTAAGGCACCCTGCTGAGCAGGAACCCCAAGGCATTCTGCTGAACAAGGAAATTCAAGGCACTCTGGCCGTTCAGAACATTCAAGGCAAAGCACTCTGCCTTACAAGAAAGTTCAAGGCATCCTGCTGAGCAGGAACCCCAAGGCACTCTGCCGTACAAGAAAACCCATGGCACTCTGGCCGTTCAGAACATTCACGTCAAAACACTCTGCCTTACAAGAAGATTCAAGGCATCCTGCTGAGCAGGAACCCCAAGGCAATCTGCCGTACAAGAAAACCCATGGCACTCTGGCCGTTCAGAACATTCACGTCAAAACACTCTGCCGTACAAGAAGATCCAAGGCACTCTGCCGTAAAGGATATCAAAAACATCCTGCCATGCAACACTCCCCTTCCTATCTTACCAAGCACAACCCCGGCCGCGCACCTGAAGCTGCGGCGGCTGCGGCGGAGTCAGCAGTGGCAGCCCCCTTGGCCCCCTCCGCTCCACGGTCTGCTTGTGTGGGTGGATTGAGAGAAGGATCAACGACGGAATCACCCAACGCACCACTCCCACTCCCACTCCCGCTAGCGCTGCCTCTGCTGCTGCTGCTGCTGCCGGTGCTGGTGCCGGTTTCGCTTAAGCTGCCACTGTGGCCTGTGCCAGTGCCCCCGTCGGCGTTGGTACTGACACCCTCAGTGTTGGTACCCACACCCACACCCACACCTGCAGCACTGGCACCAGCACTGCCAGCAGCAGCATTACTATGCAGAAAGTCACTAGCAGAGGGGGTGCTGCCCTCGTCCTTGCTTCCACCAGCGGCAGCTGCAGCATTTCCTGGGCCTACGTTTGCACCACCACCGTGGATGCCAGCGGTCCCGGTAGCGTCGTTTGACTCTGGACTGGGCTCCATGGTTGAGGACGAAAGGGGAGGGGGAAGCCTGTGCGGAAGTGAGTTGGCACGTCACGCTCTGTGCGAGAACACTGATGGCAGTGGTGTAAAATACTGGACCGGCCTCTGTGGTCGTGGAAAAAAAGGAAGGAGGAAGCTTGTGAAGGAGTGGGTTGGTATGTAACGAATCTAAAGTTGGCCTGAACCTTATACACACATTGTATATGACCGTATATTTGGAGGTTTCCCTGCCAAAAATACCGTATATATATTTTATATATGGGGCCAAAAGTACGTGTATATGACTGTATGTATATGACAAACCTTGAATACGTCTCATTCAATCCATGCTTCAGCAACATGTACAAAGCCACACACACGCACACACACACGCACACGCACACGCACACGCACACGCACACACACGCACACACACACACGCACACGCACACGCACACGCACACACACACACAAACGCGCACACGCACACGCACACACACACGCACACGCACACGCACATGCACACGCACACGCACATGCACGCGCACACGCACACACACATGCACACGCACACGTGCACACACACACACACGCACACGCACACGCACACGCACACGCACACGCACACGCACACACACACGCACACAGACATACGTAGCACCAAATGCAAACACATCACTGCTTTTAGTCACGCCGTTGCCAGTGCACGCTTTGCTGAGACATGCTGTTGCCATACTCCTAGGGTTGACCAGAACCATAAATATTTACGGTGTGTATACGGCATTTTTGGCAGGGAAATCACCAAAAAAATACGGTCATGTACGGTGTATACATACGGTTCTGGCCAAACCTACATACTTCCCTGCTTTGCGCAAGCGTGGCATACAGACGCATTCCCTACCTTGCCTCTTAGAAGACCCCTCCCAACACAGAAGCTTGCTTCTTGGGAGCAAAGCGGCTAGAGGCGACCAAACAAAACATGGGCATGCTCATACGCTGGGCGCTCAGGCCAAAGTGCACACAGCACGCAAGCACACACTCACACACACACACACACGCAGCAACATACACACACAAACCCACGCGCGCGTGCAAATGTGCAAATGCACCGCTCCTAACTTTACCCAAACCACCACGCACACCACCACTCACGATGTGGACTGCTCGCTTTTAAGGGCAGCGATGGTCGTGTCTACCATCGACACGATCGTGGCCATACTGGCTCGCGTAGCGCTCATGCCTGAGTGTGCACTTTGCAGTAGCGCGGATACGCGCTGCAGTGCTTTGCCCTCGGACACGTACTGGGAATGGCCCTTTGGTTGTGAAAAGTAAGTGACTGAAAGTAAGGGTTGTTCTACGTTTACGTTGATGCACGTGTGTGTGTGTGTCAGATGCAGGGTTATGATTCAGTGTGTGCTTTGCTGCAGCACAGATACGCAGATACGTGCTGCAGTGCTTTGCCCTCGGACACGTACTGAGAATGGCCCTGTGGGTGTGAATAGGAAAGTAAGTGCTGTTTTATGTGTATGTGGATTCGTATGTGTGTGTCAGATGCAGTGTTATATTTCTGAGTGTGCGCTTTGCAGCAGCGCAGAAATGTGCTGTGCAGTGCTATGCCCTCGGACACGTACTGGGAATGGCCCTGTGGGTGTGAAAAGGAAAGTGAGTGCTGTTTTTATGTGTACGTGGATGCGTATGTGTGTGTCAGATGCAGTGTTATGTTTCAGAGTGTGCGCTTTGCAGCAGCGCAGACATGTGCTGTGCAGTGCTCGAACACGTACTGAGAATGTCCCTGTGGGTGTGAGCATGAGTTTGTGCTGGGCTCAAATGTGGATGCGTGTGTGTTTGTAAATGACAGCGAGTTCCCTTTATGTATCCGAGCATGCACATGTGTGTCAGATGCGGTGCGATGATTGGCGGTGCCATTCGGAGTGATCTCCAACGGTGCCACGCGGTTCCGTGTATGTATGCAAGCATGCACATGTGTGTCATATGCGGTGCGATGATTGGCGGGGCATTGCGGAGTGATGTCCAACGGTACCACGCGGTTCCGTGCATGTATGCAAGCATGCACATGTGTGTCAGATGCGGTGTGATGATTGGCGGTGCCATGCGGAGTGTGGTGTTTGGCGGTGCTATGCAGTACGTTTGCAGTGCTTTGGTGTTTGCTTCAGAATGGTTTGTGTCCTCCTACAGGTGAAGATAAGCATGCATCACATCAAAAGTGTTTGCCTCAGATTTGGTTTGTGTCCTGTGAGCAGCGATAGATCCAAAGGTGTTTGCTTCCAATTTGGTTTGCGCCCTATAAGTAATAAATCGAAAGGCATCTGCTTCAGATTTTGTTTGTGTCCTGAAAGCAGTAATATATAAATTACTGAAGATGTTTTCTTATGGATTGGCTTGTGTCAGTGAAGTTCACCCTGCACGGGGACCGCAATTAAATAACTAAAATTTCGGGGGAAATCCGGGAAAACCGGAAATAATTTCCCGTTCATCCCAGGCTACCCACAACTAATTTAATTTTGCTTCCGGGCTGCGGGCAGGCTGAGCCAAAAGCATGAATCCGACGAGAGCGCATGTCAGGCACGCGCCCAGGGAGTTAACCCAGCCACTCCACCTCGGCTGCCTGTGTACTCTGCAAGCTCAATTGGACGCACGTTTGATGCATGCATTCATGCTGTTGGATGATGATGAGGGCAACTTCGAGTTTGAAGTGCATGGGGCTGGGCTGCTGCAAGTGAGGAGCCTACTGGAGGAGGCTGGGCTGCTGCGCGTGAGGAGCCTGCTAGAGGATGCTGCTTGGGAGGCTGCAGCTGCTGGGGTTGGCAGGGGGAGAGGACTTCCATGATGCGAGGGCCCCCATTCAAAGGACCCTGCTCCCCCCTAGCGTGCTCCCTTAGCACTACCTCCCCCTCCCAGCTGAGCCTGCACCAGCAAGCTCAAGCTCTGCATGCTCTTTGATGTTATATGTTATGTTAGTGTCTTCCGTCCTGAATATGAGCTCCCTTGAAAACCATAACCAAAACGCGCCTGGGGCGTTAGCTCCAGGCGCAAAAAATGTTTCTGCCTAAAAACCCGCATACATTTAAATAACCCTGTGCAGGCAACCCGCATTCAACCTTGCTTGCGAGGCACCTGCAAACATTAAAAAGCTCCTGAACTTCACTGGTTTGTGTCCTACTGGTTGATTAGAGCATGCCTCCAGATCAAAAGGAATCCGCTTCAAATTTGGTTTGTGTCCTGTAAGCAGTAATAAATTGAAAGGTGCTTGCTGACAGAAAGGGGATTTGGTCCTACTAGGGGATGCAAGCATGCATCAGATTACAATGTGTAGGCTTTACATTTGGTTGTATCCTGTGAGCAGTAATAGGTTTCTGAAAGAAAAGAAAAAACTCACAGACGTGAAAAAACACTCCCCTGCCCCTCCCCACACATTAATTAGGAAAAGGAGGAAAGATATTTGCTTTGGATTTGTTTGCATCCTATTAGTAATAAATTGGAAGGCATTTGCTTATATTTGCAAGCTGAAACAGATCAAAAGGTGCTTGCTTCAGATTTGGTTTGTGTACTACAGGTGAATGCACGCATGCATCCAGATCAGGAATACACTTCATATTTGGTTAATAGGCACATTCCAATAACACATGTTTGTGTGCAGCAAATGTTGATCATATATGTGCACGTGACTCACTTTGCACACACTTGTGTTAAGCATACCTTGATCATGGCTTCAATTCCCCACAGTTTAGGTCCCTTAATTTACATAAGCATCCAACCCTCGACTAGATCTGATTGCATGCCGCATACCTTGATCATGGCTTCAATTCCCCACAGTTGATGTCCCTTGAATAATGTAAGTTTCAAACCCTTGACTAGATCGCATTGCATGCAGCATACCTTGATCATGGCTCCAATTCCCCACAGTTGATGTCCGTTATTAAGGTAAGCTTCAAACCCTTAGCTAGATCTGATTGCATGCAGCATACCTTGATCATGGCTCTGATTTCCCACAGTTTATGTCCCTTTATTTACGGAAGCTTCAGACCCTTGACTAGATCTGATTGCATGCAGCATACCTTGATCATGGCTCTGATTTCCGACAGTTTATTATGCCCCTTAATTTACGTAAGCTTCAAACCCTTGACTAGATCTGATTGCGTGCAGCATACCTTGATCATGGCTCTGATTTCCCACAAATGCTGGGGTGAAATGTTGGGTGCCTGCGCCACACGGTTCAGCTCCCAAGCAGCCTGTAGGTATATTTGCATGTTGTATGAGCATGTGTGTGTGTATGTGTGTGTGCGTGTGTGTGTGAGTGTGTGTGTGTATGCGTGTGTGCAATTCCGTACTTGCGTACCCACACAGAAGACACAAGCGCAAGTTTATTTAGTAGGCCTGCACATGCTTGAGTGCATGCAAGTAAGAAGTAAAGCGTGCTCGCACTTGCATGATGTGCAGGCATGCCTTTGTGAGTCCCTCCTCACTCATCGCACACGTCTAGGGTGGGCCATATATTTATGTGTTTTTACAGTTACATATATTGACGTGTTTATACAATGTACATAGTATGTACTACATACGGTAAAAATAGCAGGGAAATCGGTCAAATACAGTGTGTAAATACGGTTATGGCCCACGCTACACAAGTCAAAAAAAGTTAGTGCAGGCAAAGCTGAAAAGGTCTTGCATATCAAGCAGCTCATAACAAAGATCAAGCAAGTCCTTGTGGGTTTTCTCACAGGCTTGTTATAACCATTTTGTGTGGTGCCTTCTCTGAGTTTGATGTGGGGAGTGACTTCAATGCAGCAGCTTCGATGCTTGTGTGCGTTTTCCAAATATTGTTTGTTAATTGTCCATTCCCCTCTCCAAAATAAAGAGATAAGGCCGACCACAGACACATACAAAAGTACACACATGTACATTTATTTTTAGGGTGTGTGTACGTTGTAATTTAGAAAGGAAAATTCTCGCAAATATTTTTTGATTTTGCCAGAACCAACTACATGAAATGTGTATACAGAAAGATTGGCAGCAGATTTTATCAAAGAAACAGAGATTGCACACATATGGTTTGAGTTGGCCTGAAACCAATGCAAGCGATAAGTCCATCCATCATTCCTTTTCCTGCCCTCCGGTTAAGAGTGCTTTTGAAGGCTCACCAAAACCAAGAAACTGTGTGCACTTCATGGCTGAAAGACCAAGAAAAAGTACTGCTGTGTTTGCAAAATTCAGGCAATAAAATAAATGCAGCGCTCACATTGTGCAGTGTCATCATGGTTTGGTTAGTACCAAGCCGCGCCCCCGAAAGTTGGCCTGCTGCTGCTTGGACGACAGAAACGGCCGCCACCGCATCTTGGGCTTGCTTCTGTGCCCTGCGATGCAATTATTGTTCATCAAAGACAAGGAATAAGGAATGCGCATTTGGTCTCCATTTAAGTGAGCTGCTGCCTGGATATCAGAACTGGCAGCCACCGCATCTTGGGCTTGCTTCTGTGCCCTGCGATGCGATTATTGTTCATCAAAGACAAGGAACAAGGAATGCGCATTTGGTCTCCATTTAAGTGAGCTGCTGCCTGGATATCAAAATGGCAGCCACCGCATCTTGGGCTTGCTTCTGTGCCCTGCAATGCGATTTTTGTTCATCAAAGACAAGGAATAAGGAATGCGCATTTGGTCTCCATGTAAGTGAGCTGCTGCCTGGATATCAAAAATGGCAGCCACCGCATCTCACCTAGATCACTCAAACTCTGACCCACCTAGATCACTCAAACTCTGACCCACCTAGATCACTCAAACGCTGACCCACCTAGATCACTCAAACGCTGACCCACCTAGATCACTCTACTCTGACCCACCTAGATCACTCAAACGCTGACCCAGCTAGATCACTCATACTCTGACCACCTAGATCACTCATGTCAGATGCACACACATGTCAGATGCGCATCTACCCTGACCCACCTGGTGGGGGAGACTCACAGCACTTCAGGCCAATGTGTCTCCTTTTACTTAATTGATGCAGGGAGTGTTTTGCTGCCTGCATAGATTTTTCTTTTCTTGTCTTTTCTACCCTGACCCACCTGGATGACTCTTCAACAACAGCTTTGTGAGCCACCAGCTGCTGAGCTAACTGCACCACGGTGTTTTCTTCCTTCACGGCACTCAGTATGGCGTTGGTGCTGCGTTTTTAAAAGGTTATGGTGTGTGTTTGTGCGTGTGTGTTGCTCCCTTCCTTCACGGCACTCAGTATGGCGTTGGTGCTGCGGATTTAAAAGGTTGTGGTGTGTGTTTGTGCGTGTGTGTGTGTTTGTGTTTGTGTGTGTGTGTGTGTGTGTGTGTGTGTGTGTGTGTGTGTGTGTGCTCCCTTCCTTCACGGCACTCAGTATGGCGTTGGTGCTGCAGTTTTAAAAGGTAATGGTGTGTGTTTGTGTGTGTGTGTGTGTGTGTGTGCTCCCTTCCTTCACGGCACTCAGTATGGCATTGGTGCTGCGGTTTGCCTAAGGTGGTGGAGTGAGGCATGCATACATCTGTTGTGTCACACCATCGGGCATGGACGAACATGCGCGCGGTTCGTCACGGCACTCAGTATAGCGTTGGTGCTGCGCCTGTACAGAGTGGTGGAGTGTGGTATGCATCTGGTATGACAAGCACACTGTGTTTGCAAATTTGACAGCACACGCAAAATGCGACAACTTTACCCTGGGTAACGTAGACACAAGAAAGTATGCTAACTACCCCAACCTCCTTGGCCTGAGTGAATACGTAGGCATTGTTAATCACTGATTATTAATTTATCGTTGATCTCATTAGTCAACCCTACACTTTCCAGTCTGATCCCGCTTGGCATTGCTGCTTGGGATACGGACAGGTGCAAGTCATTCAATTCTGTGGTTGCTGCTTGGAATACGGACAGGTGCAAGTCGTTCAATTCTATGGTTGCTGCTTGGAATACGGACAGGTGCAAGTCGTTCAATTCTATGGTTGCTGCTTGGGATACGGACAGGTGCAAGTCCTTCAATTCTGTGGTTGCTGCTTGGGATACGGACAGGTGCAAGTCGTTCAATTCTATGGTTGCTGCAAGTTCTTCCGCAAATTTTTATACAATTCCCCTTGGCATGTTGTGTTTGTAAGAGTTCTATTCGGTGCAAATAAACACACACACACACACACACACACACACACACACACACACACACAGACACACACACACGCTTGTTCCTCCTGGAAATGCTGCTGACGTTGCCTTCAGGAGCAGGACTCGAGTTCGTCTGACGATACGAAAAATACCTCTCACAATTTTGCTCTGACAGGCATTGTGATTCGTTAGGAATGCATGACACCATTCGGCATCATCATCTGCAAGGAGCGCATGTTCGCTGCCATTTCTCTTGCAGCTTCTTATCCAAGGCCTCCTTGCAGTATGCATCCAAGCGTTGGAAAACACGGGGGACAACCCTTTCTAGCAATGCTGCAGAGGATGCGTACAAGTTTAGGAAATGACACTCTTCTAATTTCACAACTTCCGTTGCGTTTGATGGTCCAGAGCGCCCTGGAAATTCGTGATGATAGCCATATACAAACGGGTGCTCAACCCATCTAGCAATGCTTCTGAGGATGCGTACAGGTTTAGAAATTGCACTCGTATAAATTCGCAGCTTCCGTTGCTTTTAATGGTTTAGAGCGCCCTGGAAATTCCTGCTGCTAGCCATATATAAACGGGTGCTCAACCCATCTAGCAATGCTGCAGATGATGCGTACAGGTTATGGAAATTGCACTCGTCTAATTTCACAGCTTCCGTTGCGTTTGATGGTCTAGAGCGCCCTGGCAATCCCTGCTGCTAGCCATATATAAACGGGTGCTCATCTCATGCGTTTCTTGGTTAAGTGCGCTCTGGCAATGCAGCACGTGCTGCTACAGATATTAATATATTAACGGTTACTTGCCCCACCTGGCAATGCTGCTAAAGATGCCAAAAGCGAGCAGGAGGTATGCAAGCCGCCTGCGCCAGATCCACTGTGTGCGCACCTGAATCAGGGGAATCAAAAATTAGATACAATTGTGAGCAACTTTGCCAAAAGCAAGCCGGAGGTATGCAAGCCGCCTGCGCCAGATCCACTGTGTGCGCACCTGAATCGGGGGTATCAAAATCAGTTACAAATGTGAGCAACACTGCCAAAAGCAAGCTGGAGGTATGCAAGCCGCTTGCGCCAGATCCATTGTGTGCGCACCTAAATCAGGGGAAATTCAAAATTTAGTTACAAATGGGAGAAACATTGCCAAAGGCAAGCAGGAAGTTTGCAAGCCGCCTGCGCCAGATCCACTGTGTGCGCACCTGAATTAGGGGGAATTTCAAAAATCAGTTACAAATGTGAGCAACATTGCCAAAAGCGAGCAGGAGGTACGCGAGCCGCCTGCGCCAGATCCACTGTGTGCGCACCTGAATTAGGGGGAATTTCTAAAATCAGTTACAAATGTGAGCAACATTGGCAAAGGCAAGCATGAAGTTTGCAAGCCGCCTGCGCCAGATCCACTGTGTGCGCACCTGAATTGGGGGATATTAAAAATCAGTCACAAATGTGAGCAACATTGCCAAAGGCAGGCAGGAGGTACGCAAGCCGCCTGCGCCAGACGCACTGCAAGTGCAACTAAACCGAAAAGGAAGACTCAATCATCAGGTTTGAACCAAAATCCCAGAGGCTGGCTAAAAAACTGAGAGAGATGCTAGCCAAGCCTTCTGGAAATAAAACGACCTTAAGAAGAAGGAACCTTCATATGTATAGTTTCAAGGTGGGGGGGCATTCAGGTGCCTGCACCTTGATGCTCTGCCCCTTTTTCACGCTGGATGTATTAGCACTATTGACGTAGTCCTTTTTTTTCGAGAAATAGTCGCTATACTACAGTTCCCATAGTTTTGTGTTACAGTTCCTATAGTTTCAAATCCAACCTCATAGTTTTGGTCCCCTAACCCCCTAATCCTAACCCTAACCCTAAACCCTAAAACTATGGCCCTAACCCCTAAAACTATGAGGCTGAATGGAAAACTATAGCCAAAACCATGAGAACTACAGGTATAGCGACGACTATTGTTTTTTCCCCTCAAAGCTAGCCAGCAGAAAGTGTCTCCGTCTTTTGTTGCTTGGTCCCAAGCAGCAATGCAAACTTTAAAGGCAAGAAGGCACAGAAGAAACACCCAAGCCGCCTCCACAACACTGCTTGGGTGGACTGCAGCCGTATTTCTAAGTTTGTGTGTGTGTGTTTGTGTGTGTGTGTGTGTGCGTGTGTGTGTGTGTGTGTGTGTGTGTGTGTGTGTGTGTGTGTGTGTGTGTCCAACGTTACAAGCACGCACACATTCACAAACCACACGACGGACGTTGTCAACAATTTCTCCAAACAACTGAAGCGTGCCTACCTCTTCCACTGCCCCCCTAGATGTAAGGTCAGGATTAGCAGCGAGGAGCCTGACAAACGTGAGCGAGGGCATGACGTATGCCAGCATCACAGACGCAGTTGCGCCTACCAGACCTGTGTGTGTGTTTGTGTGTGTGCATGTGCAATTGTAAAAGGTAATAAATAATAAAGCATGACGTAGGCCAGCATCACAGACCCAGTTACGCCCACTAGACCTATGTGTGTGTGTGTGTATTTGTGTGTATTTGTGTGCACGTGCAATTATGATTATAGGTGACAAATAATAAAAAATGATTTAGGCCAGCATCACAGACGCAGTTGCGCCCACCAGACCTATGTGTGTGTGTGCATGTGCATTTGTGTGCATGTGCAATTATAATTATAGGTGACAAATAATAAAGCATGATTAAGGCCAGCATCACAGACGCAGTTGCGCCCACCAGATCTATGTGTGTGTATGTGTATTTGTGTGCATGTGCAATTATAATTATACCGTCTTGCGCTTTTAGTATTGCGAGGCCTCCTTTTTGCGAGGGGCCGAAATAATTAGAATAATTAATTTGCGAGCATTAAGCTTTTGCGAGGCCCCTGAAAAGTTAAGGAAATTTGCGAACTTTGCGAATTTGGGGATTTCTTGTGCTCTCCTCTCTGTATCTAGTGTTGGTTTACATTAAAGTCTGAGACGAGTTTTATGGCTCCTAATTTCAGCCTGAGGAGTTCCTCTTGCATTGCCTCCCCCCCCACCTCCTCCCCCTCGTCCTCCTCCGTGGTGGTCTCTGAAATCTCCAAGGTTTCAAGGCCCCTGCCCCTGCCCCTCCCCCTGCGACCCTGCAGGTGCATCCTAACCCACACTGCCTGCTTCTTCAGCTTCTGGACTTCTGCTGCCGCTGCTGCTGCTGCTTTTGCTGTGAAGTGCAGATACAAGCGCACCTGATGCTCCCCCCCACTCCACCTGAGTTGCAGCTGTGCCCACACATGCCTCTCTCCTGGAGGGGCTTGCACCTCCAATGGTGCAAGCACCTTGGGCCTCCCCACTGGCCTCTTAACTGGGGCAGGGCGAGATGCAATGCTGGCTGCAATGGCTGCGGGACCCTGGCTGCTACTGCCTGCTGCACATCATTATTATCTAGATAAGCTTCCGAGCGGGACCATCGTCCTCTGTGCGCTTCCGTTTGGTGCAACCTAGGTCATTTAGTGATGCTTGCCCCTTAGGGCGATGGGGTTCCATTGGGGAGACCCAGAAACTACCGTTAAAAAGTCTAAGTATTGCGAGGTCTGAAAAAACTATTTATTTTTGGCTTGACTTATTGCGAGGGGCCTCAATAATTATTTAATTACTCGCAAAACAACCAAGCGCAGTACGGTAGGTGACAAATAATTAAGCATGATTTAGGCCAGCATCACAGACGCAGTTGCGCCCACCAGATCTATGTGTGTGTATGCGTATTTGTGTGCATGTGCAATTATAATTATAGGTGACAAATAATAAAGCATGATTTAGGCCAGCTTCACAGACGCAGTTGCGCCCACAAGACGTATGCACGTGTCATTGCGTGCATGTGCAATTGAGAACAGATGGCTTTCCAATTATACAGAGGTAATTGTATCACCATATGGCCTATGTGTGCGTGAAAGTTGTGCTCAGGCGATGTTTTGTGTGCTGCACCAACATGGTCAATGTGTGCAAATCAATTATACAGAGGTAATTGTATCACCATATGGCCTATGTGTGCGTGAAAGTTGTGCTCAGGCGATGTTTTGTGTGCTGCACCAACATGGTCTATGTGTGCAAAGAAATGAGTGTCTGTGTCTGACTCATCTTGTATATGCAAATCTCTGTTAACCTTTTGTTTAACAAGGGTTTGCTTTGAGCGTGTTTTTTGGGATGCAATGCCTATTGTATGAAAAAAGGTTTATTAAAACAAGACTTCGAACACGGGTTCTGGATGGATTCGGAAACAGGTTTTATAATTTATTGAGCCTACCTTTTACACCATTAAGAAATGAACACTTCAAATTACTATCACTTCAAACACGGAATCAAAAGCGAGTTCCACAGACATTTGAGCCTTCTTCCAACACCATTCCATGAAATCCAATCAAGCTACTACGTAATCAATAAAAGCTCCCAATTAACACCAAATAGTGTCAGCCAACATCATATATGTAATATGTAATATGTATATCCGGTGTGGATACCATTTTGGTTGACCTTAACAACACACACACATACACACACTCACAAACACACATACACACATACACACACACACACACCCACCCACACACCCACACACCCACACCCACACACCCACACACCCACACACCCACACCCACACACACACACAAACACACACACACACATACACACACAAACAGAAACACACCGAAAATGAACTCCACGTTTGGCAGCCACAGTGCAGCCGCCATGGCCACGCTCAATACCATTACGACGATGACAGCATGTTGCGTGTTGGAAGGAGTGTCCTGTGTGCAAGGGAATGACAGAAAGATGTGAGTACATGCACACACACTTATGGGTAAGGGAATGACAGAAAGATGTGAATAGATGCACTCACTTGTGGGTAAGAGAATGACAGAAAGATGTGAATACATGCACACACTTGTGGGTAAGGGAATGACAGAAGGATGTGAATACATGCACACACTTGTGGGTAAGGGAGTGACAGAAAGATGTGAATAGATGCACACGCTTGTGGGTAAGAGAATGACAGAAGGATGTAAATAGATGCACACACACTTGTGGGTAAGAGAATGACAGAAAGATGTGAATAGATGCACACACTTGTGGGTGAGAGAATGACAGAAAGATGTGAATAGATGCACAAACTTGTGGGTAAGGGAATGACAGAAAGATGTGAGTAAATGCATACTAAGTTTTAGCTGGACAGGCCAACACTGCTGAGTTCAGTGTATACTAAATTGTGTCAGAACCATATTTATTTGGTGTATATGCAGTATTCCTGGCAGGGAAATCACCAATTATATGGGGTATGTATATGGTTCTGGTCAACCCTAGATGTACGGTGTACATACGTAGGGTTGGCCAGAACCATATATATACGGTGTATGTACGGTATTTTTGGCAGGGAAATTACCAAATATACGGTCATATACGGTGCATATATACGGTTCTGGCCAACCCTATACATACAGTATTTCTGGCAGAGAACTCGCAAAATGCAGGGTCATATACGGTGTATATACACTGTTCTAGCCAACCCTACGTATCAGGGTGTCAGGCTCTGTCCCATACATGCCCCGGCTGGTTGTGAAACGCACTACCAGCGCAGCCTTTTCTATCCTTGCTTAGCTGCTTGCCAGCACCATGGTGCTCTGTCCCATACATGCCCCAGCTGATTGTGTAACGCACTACCAGCGCAGCCTTTTCTATCCCTGCTTAGCTGCTTGCCAGCACCTTGGTGCTCTGTCCCATACATGCCCCTGCTAATTGTGTAACGCAATGCTATTAGCACAGCCTTTTCTATCCTTGCTTAGCTGCTTGCCAGCACCTCGGTGCTCTGTCCCATACATGCCCTGCTAATTGTGTAACGCAATGCTAATAGCACAGCCTTCTCCTTTGCCTGGTGTAATGTGTTACCTCGCACCCCTCTATGCTTGCAGGATTATTGTTTAACCTCGCGCCCCTTTTTGCTTGCAGGAATGTGAGGGCCATGAGGCACTTTATGCACTCACGTGTGTTGATGGCCTTTCACTTCGGATAAGGGAGGAAGGAAGGTGAGGACAATCACACGCTAGGTGAATCTAGCTAGGCGAATCTAGCTAGGTGAGAATCACACGCTACAAAGCAGTTCTGTCGACACTACAAGCGCAGCGATTGTTGATGTCAAAATTTTAAGCAGCCTCAATGCTGCGAAATAAATGTGACAGAAATGGGAGAGAGGTCCAGGCGCGGCAGGGTAATTTATTTGATAGGTAGAAATATGTCAATGTTTGCAAGCGGTGTGACAGAAATGGGAGAAGAGAGGTACAGGCGCAGCAGGGTAATAAAATCGAAAAATAAGGTAAAAATATGTCAATGTTTGCAAGCGGTGTGACAGAAATGGGAGAAGAGAGGTACAGGCGCAGCAGGGTAATAAAATCAAGAAATAAGGTAAAAATATGTCAATGTTTGCAAGCGATGTGTCAGAAATGGGCGAAGAGAGGTACAGGCGCGGCAGGGTAATAAAATCGAAAAATAAGGTTAAAATATGTCAATGTTTGCAAGCGATGTGACAGAAATGGGAGAAGAGAGGTACAGGCGCGGCAGGGTAATAAAATCGAGAAATAAGGTAAAAATACGTCAATGTTTGCAAGCGATGTGTCAAACCATTTATCTCTGCCTCAAAGTCAATGACCGTATCCAGCAGGACTTTCCTGCCGCGCACAACTTTACCTTGGAGAGGTAAAGCGAGGAGGAATGATACAGTGCCCCTGTTGCAGACCCACGATGCTAAATTGAGAATGAGCTTGTAAAAATGCATTTCACACCGCAACACAATGCAACAAATCACACCACATTACCAGAGAGGGTCAACTAAGCAAATGTCCTGAAATGTTACATTTTTGTTGCAAATCATGTTTGAATGATATAACTAGATGGTTAATGAAGTTTGGGGCCAAAAGGATCACCCCAGTGGTCTGGACAGAAATACAGTTCAAATTGTGGCACTGAGTTTCCACATTACAGGCCACCACGCCCCAACCAGAGCCTCTTTTCATCCCAAAACAAGACAGGAGGACTTTCTTTATGACATCAAATCATCCTGGGGTTTGAAAAGTATATTTGGTCAAGGTTGATTTTCCACCTTTTTGGCACCCTTTTTGCTGATTTTCTTAATGGTGAAATGGGCCAAAATGGGGTATCTGGCCAAGTACTGCTCCGTTTTGCCCCATTTTTGTTGCAACGGTATTATTATATAAGATGTAGACGATTCATATAAAACGACACAAATCAGGTTAGTGGGTGGTGAGATATGAGAGAATGGTGGTGACCGATAGGGTTCACGCCGCGCAAAATCGGACATTGGTCCCCTGGCTGGCTACAATCAAGCTCAAGTGCTATCAGCAGTGCTACCTCTAAGTCCTGAGCTTGATTGTAACCAGCCTGGGGATCAGTACTCAATTCACATTTCAAAACTACCAGAGGGGGTAAACTGAGGCCCCAAATGGGCAAGTTTTGATATGCTCTTTGGCTTATACGCCCCCAAATTGGCAAGCTCCAAATTCTTCACCTATGGACATATTATGTAGCCAGCCTGGGGACCATTACTCAATTCAAATTTCAAAAACACCCCCATTTGGGGCCTCAGATGACTACCTCTGGAAGAATTCATGGAAAATAACAGAGAAAAACATTTCAAAAACACCTTCGCCACATAACAACAAATAACTGCAAACTTCAATGCTATCACTCCCATGATGCTCAATTGAGAATGAGCTCATAAACATGTATTTCACATTACAGCACAATGCAACAAATCACACCACAGTACAATAAATAACCGCAAACTTCAATGCTATCACTCCCATGATGCTCAATTGAGAATGAACTCATAAACGTGTATTTCACATTACAGCACAATGCAACTAATCACACCACAGTACAGCAAATAACCGCAAACTTCAATGCTATCACTCCCATGATGCTCAATTGAGAATGAGCTCATAAACATGTATTTCACACCTCAGCACAATGCAACAAAAAAATGTAAACTTCAAGCCTGTCACGAACAGTGTTGTGCACATACGGCGTCATTCAAAAATGGCACTGTAAGTAGCGATCGTAAATAACGGCGTTACCGTAACTAAACTCTGACGATTGACGGCGTAATTTACTATTTTTCACCGTTAGTTTGACATAAATTATGCCGTCAGCGTCATTTACCATTGACGCCGTCAAGCGTCAGGTGCACAACACTGGTCACGAAAGGTCGGGGATCACGTCCAGCAGAGCCCCACAGCTACTCAGCACATTCCCCTTATGGAAAAGACGCAGTGGGGGGGAGACACCACCCTTGCTCTAGACCAAATGCAATATTTCTGTGATACATCAACAGTGATACATCAACAGTGATACATCAACAGTGATACATCAACAGTGTTACATCAACAGTGATAATTCATGACACTTTTTTCACACTGTATCACACATCAGCACCACACGCCTCACCTCTGCTGCGTGGTCAAAGGTCACGTCCGGCAGAGCCCCACAGCTGCTCAGCACATTCCCCTTATGGAAAAGAAGCAGTGGGGAGGAGACACCACCCTTGCTCCAGACAAAATACAATGTTTCTGTGTTACATCAACAGTGATAATTCATGACACTTTTTGGCGAAGCCCCCTCCAGGGGCGTAGCCCCTACGTTTGTCTCCATCCTGCCAATGTTCTCATGTGGCCTACAGCCTCACCCAGACCACCCCCCGCCCTGAAATTCTGGCTAGCCTCCCAAACTAAACTGCTAGGAGGGTAGCCCAAAGCTGGAGTGCTAAGTGAAGTGGACCAAAGCTGAAACTTGGCAAAATCTTGGCCAAAGCTTTGATGCGCAGCACTCAGCCCACCTCCCACCCTGAAATCGTTATAGACAGTAACATTTGACCAGCCTAGGAACTCAGCATAGACCCCCTGGGCAGCCACATAATTGATCATCTCCGTCAGCATGTATTCCTGGGCTCGTATGTTGAGGCGGGGGAGGTCCGTAAGCAAAAAGTTTTGAACCGGAAATATCGAACATTATATATTATTAAATTTTTTCATGTAATACTGTACAGAGAAGAGGTGTCTCTCTGTGCTCAATGTCATTGATGGCTGTGCTCTCCGTGCTCTGGTGCGTATGTTTGTGCAGCTGCTTATGGCATGTCAATTGCTGTTTGCATATCCAAACTAAAGCGTCCTCGCTTGGCCAACTTTTCAGCGTTGCTTGCAACGCTTCCCCCACTTGTTTCACACTGTATCACACATCAGCACCACACGCCTCACCTCTGCTGCGTGGTCGATGCTCACGTCCGGCAGAACCCCACTGCTGCTGAGCACGTTCCCCTTGTGAGACAGAAGCAGTGAAGAGGTTGGAGACAAGGCTCCTGCTCTAGATCCAGGGCTGCTGCTCCCACCCACCCCGCCACGCCTGTGTGTGCTGCGGGTGCCATTGCTTTTGTCCTCGGAGTCTGACATCCTGGATTTGTTCCTGAACAGGGAACGGGGAAGGGCCAAGGAGAGGGTGCAAATGGAAAAAGGAGAAGACAGTTCGCAAACAGGATGAAAGTAAGGATTGTAGCGTTGGTTTTGCAGTCATGTATTTTGACCTGGAGCCGCTGCCCTCACATGAGGCAGCAAAGGAACCACCCTCACAAACTTTAGCACTGAAACACCTACTCTAATACTTCAGCCCTATAACCACCCTCGCATACTTCAGCCCTTAAACCACCCTCGCATACTTCAGCCCTATAACCACCCTCGCATACTTCAGCCCTAAAACCACCCTCGCATACTTCAGCCCTAAAACCACACTCGCATACTTCAGCCCTAAAAACAGCCTCTAATACTTCGGCCCTAAAACCACACTCGAATACTTCAGCCCCAAAACCGCCCTCGCATACGTCAGCCCTAAAACCACCCTCGCATACTTCAGCCCTAAAACCACCCTCGCATACTTCAGCCCTAAATCCACCCTTGCAAACTTCAGCCCTAAAACCACACTCACATACTTCAGCACTAAAACCACCCTCGCATACTTCCGCCCTAAAACCACCCTCGCATACTTCAGCCCTAAAACCACACTCACATACTTCAGCACTAAAACCACACTCACATACTTCAGCGCTAAAACCACCCTCACATACTTCAGCCCTAAAACCACCCTTGCATACTTCAGCCCTAAAACCACCCTCGCATACTTCAGCCCTATAACCACCCTCGCATAATTCAGCCATAAAACCACATTCAAATACTTCAGCCCTATAACCACCCTTGCATACTTCAGCCCTAAAACCACCCTCGCATACTTCAGCCCTATAACCACCCTCGCATAATTCAGCCCTAAAACCACACTCACATACTTCAGCCCCGCAGCCATCCACCCTCACATGATCCAGCCCAAGTGGAATGTCAGGGAGTGGACAATTAATAGGTGAGAATGTTAAGACGGCAACAAGAGCCATAGTCCTTCTTGTTACACTGAACCCAGCAGATTGCATACTACAGCCCCGCCCCCACCCCCACCCGCTCCTCCACCCGCACCCGCGACCGCACCCGCACCCGCACCCGCACCCACACCCCCCCCCACACACGCGCCAGCACCTGTTCCAGCATCTGTCCCAGTAACTATCCCAGCACCTGTCCCAGCAGCTACTTCTGCATCTGTTCCGGCACCCCGACCTCGTCCCCCTTCCCCTCTCAGACGTTACCCTGCAGTTCCTGTGAGCGTCCCTGCCCAGCCTCCTCAGCCTCACAGCCCAGCCACGCACGCAGCCCAGCCACACGCCCAGCCACAGCCCCAGCCTTCCTATGGCAGAGCAGCTGTAGGAGGTGTCACTGAGAGTGGGTTCTACAGGTGTGTGCATGTGGCTCGTGTGTGCCAGTGTTTGTCATATGTTTGCTGTCGGTGGACAGGAGGCTTACCATTGAGCTTCGGCACTAAAGGTGCATGCACGTGAATGGTTGTGCGATTGCAGCCGTATGCTTCAGCTGCAAAACCATGTGTAACTGTATACTCACAGTCTAAGTACACAGATGCGTGCACTTGCGTGATTGTGTGGCTGCAATGTTGCAACACAGGTGCGTGCATTTGTGTAAGTGTAATTGCTTACTAAAAGTACGTGCACATGTGTAGATACGTACCTACAGGTGCCTGCACATGTGTGATTGTGTAAATGTAATTGTTTACTAAAAGTGCGTGCACATGTGTAGATACGTACCTACAGGTGCCTGCACATGTGTAATGTGTAAATGTAATTGTTTACAAAAAGTACGTGCACATGTGTAGATACGTACCTACAGGTGCCTGCACATGTGTGATTGTGTAATTACACCTATTTGCTGTCGCTGACCCACTGGCCAGGAGGCAGAGTGGATTTATTTGATGTACTTTGAGGTGTGCTTGCAGAGGTGCATCAAAGATTATGCATCCATGTAGAGGCGTTGTGCAAGCGTTATGTATCCATGTGCGTATTTAAAGTACGTCTCCAGACTGTATCCATGTAACTAGAGGCATTGTGCAAGCGTCCACACACCGGAGTGCATAAACAAACGCAATCCATCGGATTGCTCGGATTAAATAGGGGGGAATCGACAGGCATGCACAAGCAGCCGCCGCTTAAGAGTTGCTGAAGCTACAACAGGAGAATATAGATTATGCCATTGAAGGGGGAGATTGTGTAATGCGCAGTAGTGGCCAGATGATTTTAAGAGCATCTAGGTTTTTCTTTTGCCGCTCTTTTTGCTCTTTAGGGACGGTGCTCTGCGCCATGAGCGTTAACAGCTTCCATTGCACATTACTTTCTTGCTGTTCACAAAGCAGCTTAAAGTATTCTTCGCCCCATCTATGAACACTGACCGCTTTACATTTGCGTCCATGCTAACGACAGGCTCTGTTACGCATGACAGCAATTTGCCATTAAAACCGTGCTTTAAATGATGACCTCTGGACAGTCACTTTGGCGTGCATGCGCACGCATTGTTCTGGTTGTATAAATATGTGCCCGGTACCCACGCCCTATCTGCTTAAGAATAATCTGTCCTTCAGATGCTGGCTAACCTCTGCGCCACAATTTTCCTGTGTGTGTTTGTGTGTGTGTGTGTGTGTGTGTGTGTTTGCGTGTTTGCAAGCAGGGTCCGTCCTCGTGAGGAAGCGTCTGTCCCATCTGTGCCACCGGCCATCCCTATTGTGCCACCATTCGACCCTATTGCACCACTACCACCAGTCTCATTTGTGCCAGGTGCGTACCAATGATGCGATTCCTGAGTGGTGTTAATAAGCACTGTACCGCTCTTCTGTATCTGCTATGCTGTCACGGCAGTATGCTGCTTTGGTGCATGCCAATGATGCAATTCCTAGTACAGCAATTGCAGCAGTATGCTGCTTTGGTGCATACAATGATGCAATTCCTAGTACAGCAATCGCAGCAGTATGCTGCTTTGGTGCATGCCAAGGATGCAATTCCTAGTACAGCAATCGCGGCAGTATGCTGCTTTGGTGCATGCCAAGGATGCAATTCCTAGTACAGCAATCGCGGCAGTATGCTGCTTTGGTGCATGCCAAGGATGCAATTCCTAGTACAGCAATCGTGGCAGTATGCTGCTTTGGTGCATGCCAATGATGCAATCCCTAGTACAGCAATTGCGGCAGTATGCTGCTTTGGTGCATACAATGATGCAATTCCTAGTACAGCAATGACATGTAGGGCTGGCCAGAACCGGACTTATATCCACCGTATATGACCGTATATCTGGTGATCCCCCTGCCAAAAACACTGTATACACACCGTATAAATATGGTTCTGGCCAGAACCGTATATACACACCGTATATGACCGTATGTATGGTGATTTTCCTGCCAAAGATACCGTAAATACACCGTATATACCTATAAATGTAAGGTTCTGGCCAACCCTACGTATAAATATGGTTTTGGCCAACCCTAATGAAATGTCCTGTTTAATGTATGCTTTCTAACAAAAAGGTCCTGTTTAATGTATGCTTTATAACAAAAAGAGGCAAACATATGGCAGCGTGCTGCATCTGTGCATCCCAGGAGTGGGATGCCTCCTGTGTTCTGATCTTGCTGTGCTGTTGCACCCGCCTTAAGGTGCAGGCCAATGCACCTTACAGGTGTGCCTTAACGCACGTAATCGCGCCCTGCTTGACCAGGTCTGTATATGTATATGTATACTTATTATCTATAAAAAAAATTACTTTTTTTTTATGAGTGCGAAGCGTAAGCAGGTATAGTCCTTGTCTGCAACACGCGGTGGGATGCCAAGAATCTGAATCAGGGTTCTATTACTGTCGTGCCATTTAACAAGAGAGCGCGCAAGCTGTCACGCATTAAATGTCACTGACACCTGCTGTTTTTTAGCAATTCAAAGTCCGTCAATTCGTATGTTTGCCTCTGTTTGTTTATACTGTGTGCCCCAAATTTCGTCAAGCCATGTGTTTGCCTCTGTTTGTTTCTTCTGTGTGCCACAAAGTCCATCAAACCGTATGTTTGCCTCTGTTTGTTTCTACTGTGTGCCCCAATGTCCGTCAAACCATATGTTTGCTTCAATTTGTTTCTACTGTGTGCCACAAAGTCCGTCAAACCATATGCTTGCCTCTTTTTTGTTATACTGTGTGCCCCAAAGTCCGTCAAACCATGTGTTTGCCTCTGTTTGTTTGTACTGTGTGCCCCAAAGTCTGTCAAACCATATGTTGGCCTATGTTTTTTTTATTGAAAGCAGGAGGCTGTTTTGTTAATTTTTTTGGACGACACGTAGGGGTGGACATTCCTGAGGGAACCCCCCCCCCCCATATCCCCCTTCCAGTGCCCCCACCCAAACAAAAAGGGTACCAATCCGCTCCTTTTTAAACAGGCATCCATACTCATCAAGACCTGAAACTGAAGTGTTGCAGAGTTATGGGGCAAAAACTGAGTTACGGACGCCCATGCACACGTGACCTACCAGGCACCCATAACTGGCTTGCACAGTCCCACATTGCTTCCATTTCTTCAGAATTCCACTGTCTATCTCATGCTGGCACAATCCTGTAAATTTGGGGTTAATTGCTGCTTCATTGGCTTGACTCACCCCGCGGCCTGCACCCGAGTCTGTGTGCCTCTGACTTTTGGACATGTCCACAGACCCCCCCTTTTACCCAATTTACTCAAAAAGGGTGCCAATCGACTGGGCTTGAGCTGAGGATTCCGATGAAATATTTAGAAACTCGTAGGAGTGACCCAGCAAATTTTTGGAGGGGGGGTAAAAAAACTCTGGACCCCCCCGGGACCCCCCCCCTCCAATTGGACCCATTTATATACCAATCAATAGCTCTCGACGCCAGGATTCCAAATATATAAATTTTAATCGATTTGACACGTGTCGTCCAAAAGTTATGCTTTCTGCAGCCTCCTGTTGTGAGCCACAAAGTCTGTCAAACCATATGTTTGCCTCTGTTTGTTTCTTCTGTGTGCCACAAAGTCCGTCAAACCATATGTTTGCCTAGGTTTGTTTCTACTGTGTGCCACAAAGTCCTCAGTTTCACGAACCTAATCAGAAGCATAAACTACTCCTACAGCTGATATTCTCCCAACAAAGTGCTCTCCACACACACACACACACACACACACACACACACACACACACACACACACACACACATCGCACACAGAGGTTTCAGCCCCCCCAGCCCCCCTCCCAATCACACCTGACCAAGTGGTGGGAGCGAGAGGCTTGCAGTCCCCTGCACGGGCTTCCCCTGTCCCAGACCCTGTCCCTGCCCCATCTAATCCAGGCCAGAACTGCTGCATCTGTTGGGACTCGCCCATTACGCACGGCTTCATGGTGTGCTTGTGTGAACGGAATTTGAGTGTTATGGCTGTATGGGTCTGTGGGTGGGTGAAGGGACGGGGTGCTGTTTTTTATAGGGATGGGGTCGGGTGCTTTTGCAAACGTACGTGTGGTGTTTGTCATTACTTGTGGGTTCTCTAACTGGCGCACGGCTGTATGGTGGGTTTGTGAGGATGGCCAGGCTCCTTTTTGGAAATGAATAGTAGTGAAAGCCGCTCCCCACGTAAATAAGGTTGAGTGGCCACTTTTGGTACTATTAATAGGGGGGGTGTACGGGAATTATTATATATTCTGGTGGTAGGGATTCTGTGCGCCATCACATCGATTAGGACAACCTCTTGTAATTGTGTGAGCAGGTTTTAAGTGGGGCATGTGTGGGCGGGTGGGCAGGGTGGGGGTGAGTGCTTAGTGCCGCAGGTATGTGTATATTTGTGAGAGGGTACTGGCAAGCACATTGTGTGCACGCTTGTTTTGTACACCCATGCTGCCCTGTTAAATTGTTGCACCCATGTTGCCCTGTTAAGTGTTGCACTCATGCTGCCCTGTTAAATTGTTGCACCCACGTTGCCCTGTTAAATTATTGCACCCACGTTGCCCTTTTTAGTGTTGCACCCATGCTGCCCTGTTAAATTGTTGCACCCACATTGCCCTGTTTAATTGTTGCACCCATGCTGCCCTGTTAAATTGTTGCATGCCTGTCTGATTCCCATGTTGCCGTATGTAATTGTTGCATGCCTGTCTGATTCCCATGTTGCCCTATGTAAAATTGTTGCATGCCTGTTTGATTCCCATGTTGCCCTGTCCGTATGCATGACCTGATCGATGCCTAGGGCTGGCCAGAACCGTATATACACACCGTATATGACCGTATGTATGGTGACTTCCCTGCCAAAAATACCATATATACACCGTATATACCTATAAATGTATGGTTCTGGCCAACCTTACCGATGCCTGTGCGTTTCACCCCAAATATATGCAAGTTGCCACCCTGGCAGCTCATCCTTTCGCTCTACTACCAGTCTTGTACGCTTTCTGGCATTCCACCCTTTCCCTCTAAGTCCACGGCCCAGATCAACCACACACTCCTGCATTTGCTAGAACGACTTTCTCGCTCATAGTGCGCTCTTGACCCCACTAGCTCCTACTGTCTTCCATTCTTGCAGCACGGGTTGTCCATGCATTCCTGCGTTTGCCAAGGGTGTGCTGCAAATTTCAGAGTGGGGGACAGCTGCCCCATGTGCCGGTAAGATACTTTCAGTGATGCAGGGGGAGTAGGGACAGGGGGGTGCGCTGCTACATGTGTTGCAAGATTTAAAGTGGGGGACAGCTGCCCCGTGTGCCGGTAAGATATGTTTCAGTGAGGCAGGGGAAGTAGGGACAGGAGGGTGCGCTGTTACATGTGTTGCAAGATTTAAAGTGGAAGACAGCTGCCCTGTGTGCCGGTAAGACGTGCTCCAACAGGCTAGGATAAAGTAGGGGAGGATACATGTCTTTTTAGGTATGTTTAGGGTTGGCCAAAACCGTAGATGTACACTGTATACGGCCGTATTTCCGGTGATTCCCCTGCTAAAAATACCATATATACGTATGTATGTACGGTTTTGGCCAACCCTAGGTATGTTGCCACATGCAAAGTGGGGAACAGCTGCCTGTATGGATATGGTGGTGATTATGCTGCTGAGCGCTACAGCAAGGGAGAGTAAGCTGCTGCCAAATAAAGGCTTCTGGCATTGACCATCCCCACCGGTGGCAATCAGCTGATGGGATGCGCACTTCAAACAGAGGGGAGGCGCTGCTTCATTTGCTGCCAATGGGCTGCAGCAAGAAACACACGCAGGGGTTGGAGGGGGGTACCTCTCTGTCAGCAGCCGTGCACGGATAGCAGGAAGAAAGTTCTCCCGCGTCATGAAGTGGGACGTTATGAAGTGCCAGTGTATATATGTGCCATATACTGCCATATACTGCCATAAACTGCCATATAGGCACCCAACGGCATAAGGCGGTGGGGTGGTGTGTTGTCTTACTTGTATCCTACATTCGAACTGCCTTCTGGAGTCAAGCCAGATCTTCACCAGTCACTTTTGGGCCACCTCCAGTTACTTGTACATAGGGTTGGCCAGAACCATATAAATATGGTGTATGCACGGTGTTTTTGGCAGGGAAATCACCAAAAATGCAGTCACATACGGTGTATGTATACGGGTCTGGCCGACCTTGCTACGCACCTTTACATTGAGGATGTGTGCACAACGTAACTTGGGAGGCCTTGCGTTTAGAATCATTGTCAAGGGCCGGTTGCAGTGAGGATGTGAAGGAGAGAGGATGTGAAGGAGAGCGCAGCTGCTGTCCCTGTACTGTTTCAGCTGCCAGTGTGATGTGCGCTTAATGGTTACAATAGGGGGTAACCTTCAGCCAGGGTGTTTTGCTGATCGGCTGCTGACTGGTCTCAGCCGGCGACGATAAAATTCCATAAACTCAGATATATAAAGAAGAAGTTGTTGGGTGACGCACGCTGTGTGTTACGATAACGTGTGGATGTGCCATGCTGGAGTGTATGTGCCTCTTGTTGGCTGCAACAGACGACAGATAGTGTTACACAATGTGCGTGCGCACGTGGACAGAATGTGTGTGACAAATAAAGGGCAGGATGTGTGTGACGAATAAAGGACAGGATGTGTGTGACAAATAAAGGTCAGGATGTGTGTGACGAATAAAGGACAGGATGTGTGTGACAAGTAAAGGACAGGATGTGTGACGAATAAAGGACAGGATGTGTGACAATAAAGTCGAAGCACGTGACACATTGGTGTGTTTCATGGTACATTGTGAAACACTGACACACACGGAGGGTGGGCCAATAGCATTCATATGTAGATGGTGTAAGCATAGTAGCTGAAACCTACTGCATAGTCCTACACAGGGTTGGCCAGGACCTTATATATACACCGTATATGACCGTAATTTTGGTGATTCCTGTGCCAAAAATATTTTATATACACCATGGTTCTGGCCAACCCTAGTCATACATGGTGGGTATGTCCGGTTCTGGCCAACTCTGCGCAACTATGAAGATGTTAGTTGGAAGCGAAAGCGATACAGTCGTGAAAAGTCAGTTACAACCATGAAGATTCCCGTCACTTCACAATACTATGATGATGAGAGAGTCTTTTGCAAAAATTATGTGAGGCAAAAACGAACATGGCCATGCTTATTTGGAGCTGTGCCGTTTGTATATCAACAGTTCTATGGATTGGGATGTTTGTATTGACGGCAATGATTTACAAGACTCCCTCTCCTGTTTGCATACACATAGACATGCACACACGAGCACACACTGACAAGCGCACATGCACACACAAGCACACACTGACAAACGCACATGCACACACAAGCACGCACTGACAAACGCACATGCACACACAAGCACACACTGACAAACGCACATGCACACACAAGCACACACTGACAAACGCACATGCACACACAAGCACGCACTGACAAACGCACATGCACACATTGACAAACGCACATGCACACACAGTGCCCCTGTGGAGCAAATATTGAGAAACTTTGATGCACGTACGGATGGCAACCACTTCACGCCCCCCCCTGCACAAAATAACCCTCAGCCTCTCACTGTGGGGAATGAGGTGGATGGGCACACAAAACAAGTCACGAGTGTGGCCTTCAGTGCGGATGGCAAGTGGCTGGTGTCTGGATCAGAGGACAAGACTGTCCGGTGAGTGTGTGTGTTTGTGTGTGTGTGTGTGCGTCTTTGTGTTTGAGTGTGTGTGCGCGCGTGATGAGAGGGGGGGAGGGTTGGGGACACTGGTGTTTTAGCAGGTGTATATATTTAGGAAGGAATGGGTTCAGAGGACGAGGCCGTGTGGTTTGTAGGGCTATGGAGGGAATTTCCAGTCGTCATATAAGAGCTAGAAAAGGAAATGTCGTGGAGGGTTTTCTACCATGCAGGCGAGGTGGAAACCACTCAATACACTAACAACACACACATACACAGGGTCTGGGATGTGAGCAGCCTACGATCAACGTGTCAGCTATCCCACGGAGCAAAAGTGAAAGGCGTCGCCTTTGTGCCTGGTGCCTCCCTGTGTGTGTCAGCCGCAGAGGAAAGAGGGGTCAGGTGTGTGTGTGGGTGTGTGTATGCATGTGTGTGGTTGTGTGTATGCATGTGTGTGTGCCTGGTGCCTCCCTGTGTGTGTCAGCCGCAGAGGAAAGAGGTGTCAGGTGTGTGTGGTTGTGTGTATGCATGTGTGTGGTTGTGTGTATGCATGTGTGTTGGTGTGTGTATGCATGTGTGTGTGCCTGGTGCCTCCCTGTTTGTGTTAGCCGCAGAGGAAAGAGGGGTCAGGTGTGTGTGTGGCTGTGTGTATGCATGTGTGTGTGCATATGCTGTAGGGCTGTATGTATGTGTAAACATGCGTGTGTACGTATGTTGTATGTGTGCGTTGCGTGTGTGTGTGTCTTTGTGTGTGTGTTTTTGTGCATGTGCACTTGCATTGGTGTTTGTTAAATGTGGACTATACGTGTCATAAAGATGATGCGCGTGTGCAACCCTTAAAACATCTAAATCTTACATTACGACAACCCTTTAAAAGATCTAAATCTTACATTACAACAAAGACAGTTGACAGACGAGGCATTATTGTGGGGGCTACGTTGCTTTCAACTTCATGTATTTGGTGTATTTTGTGGGCTTCATCTTGCATGAACCCAATCACCTACTTAATCGCCATTACAGTTGCACAAACAAGAATGGGGTGCTGACTCCTTTACTAAGCTTTCAGTACCGTACAACATAACCTGACTTCCCATGTTCGGTCATCCATGCACACATGGCATGAAGCAAAAAGTCTTTCTGCAGTAACTAGCTCTCAATTTTGCGCTACACAATCTTACTGCTTGTAACAGACACACACACAGACACACACACACGCGCGCACACACACACACATATACACACACATACATACACACTCACACCTACTGTCTGTACTGTCTGTCATTGTTGCCTGTAATTGTAACAGGGTGTGGGACTTGCGTGCTGTACGTCCTACTGGAGTGAACTTCATGGGGCATGGAGACAGCTGCGTCAACACGTGTGTGGTGGCAGCTCACAGGGGCACCGTTGTGTGTGTGTCGGGCGCCAACAATGGGACCGTCAAGTATGTGCGTGTGTGTGTGCTGTGTGTGTGTCAGGCGCCAATAGCAGATTAGTCAAGTATGTACGTGTGTTTTGTGTGTGTTGTGTGTGTATGTGTGTGTGTCAGGCGCCAACAACGGATTGGTCAAGTATGTACGTGTGTGTTTGTGTTTGTGTTTGTGTTTGTGTGTGTGTATGTGTGTGTGTTGTGCATCTGCAGTTTTTGGGGTGGTGTGTCTAAGCTGCGGTGAGCACTCCTCACTGCAATATTTTATTCACGCATACATATCCGGCGATTCTCACAAGACTCAATCAATTCCTGCCTTGGCACACCTGACAGATGACCTACTTGTACAACTGAACCTGAAACACAAATGCCTGGGTTGGCTGTAACAACACTCGTCGAGCTAAAGCGCTCACAACTGAGCTCCCTTGGGCACAAAGCTGCGCTTTCAGATGCTTGCATGTGTGATACTCAATTACATTTTCCCAATCCAGATGCTTGCGTGGGTGATACTTCTTTACCTTTTCAGATCACTTTCAGATGCTTGCATAGGTGATGCTTGTTATATTTATAAATCATTTTCAGATGCTTGCATGCGTGATTTTCCCAATCCAGATGCTTGCGTGGGTGATACTTCTTTACCTTTTCAGATCACTTTCAGATGCTTGCATAGGTGATGCTTGTTTATATTTATAAATCATTTTCAGATGCTTGCATGCGTGATTTTCCCAATCCAGATGCTTGCGTGGGTGATACTTCTTTACCTTTTCAGATCACTTTCAGATGCTTGCATAGGTGATGCTTGTTTATA
>Ga0307947_1000404_pt1:0-5000 | contig 30065 bp, 29 predicted proteins | sample OrgLakmetagen232_FD_201840 | JGI IMG/M metagenome (GOLD analysis project Ga0307947, IMG submission 201840) | Saline water microbial communities from Organic Lake, Antarctica - #232 | ecosystem: Environmental > Aquatic > Non-marine Saline and Alkaline > Saline | place: Antarctica: Organic...
TTATAAGTACAGCAACCTGTACTGGGTACCTCTTACTGCATTTCTACACTTCAATTAATGACGCTTGAAACGCACAGGGCTTCACCCACTTCTTGCCCAAGAAGGATCAGCCGTGGGTGACAGAGGTGATCAAGACACACACGGATGCAGCAGCAGCGTCAAAAAGGCAGCAGCAGCTGGAGCAGCAGCAACAGAGACCAAAGCAGCAGCAGAAGCTGAACTTTGGAACCGGGCAGCCTCCAGGGCAGCAGCAGCAGCAGCAGCAGCAGCAGCTGCGACAGAGACAGCAGGGGCAGCAACATCAACAGCAGCAGCAGCAGCAGCAGCAGCAACAGCAGCGGCAGCAGGGGCAGCAGCAGCAGCGACAAAGACAGCTGCTCCCCGTAAAACGCGCACACACAGAGTTAGAAGGGGATGTATTTGACAGTGGGGGCAGGGGCGCAGGTACTAACCACAAAGCTGGTGGATTTGAGAAGGGAAACGGATCTAGTGCCCTGCTTGGGGGCACAGGCCGGCATCCCTCTGGTATGCCGCCTCGCAACCCTCAATTGAGTGGGGTAGTGAGCGCGGGTCGTGGAAATGGAGCTGGGAGGTTGGGGGAAGAGTGTATGCGTACAAGTGGGGGTCCATTGCCGTCAAGACAGCCCACAACTACAGCATCAACCGGGACTTTAACAGGACGGCCAGGGCTCAGTAGTAAGCCAGGTGCACTCGCAAATGCGCCAGCATCAGCAGCGTCTCAACCACCTGCAAAGCGCCCGTGCGTCGGTACTCCCATCCCGGCGTCAGGTGTGCCCTGCGTGTGTGCGTGTGTTTGTGGTTGGGTGGGTGGGTGGGTGAGTGTGCGTAACCCCAAATAAATTAAAATATAAACAAAAAACAAGTACTTACTCCCTTCTGGCTTGTACCTGCCAAATGCTCCATCTTTTTGTTGTGACATTCTCCTACCTAGTCTTTACCGCTCAATATCTGACTGACTTCTTTTCCGTGTGCCCAGCGTTTCAGCATCCAATGTTTCATCGCCCTCTGCCTGACTGCCTTCTCTCCCGTGTGCGCAGCAATCAGCAATATAGGATCCCGTGTGCCCAACATTTTAGCATCCAATGTTTCATCGCCCTCTGTCTGACTGCCTTCTCTCCCGTGTGCGCAGCAATATAGGATCCCGTGTGCCCAACATTTTAGCATCCAATGTTTCATCGCCCTTTGTCCTGTGTACACCGCAAATCATTCGAATATATCAAGAGATGTTATCCTGAGCTCCCTCTTACACTCTCACGGTTGCATACAGCATGCGTGGCATACATGGATTCACACAAATTTAGTCACAAGCCTGTTTCCCTGAAACACGTGCAGCTGCTTGCGGCATGTGCGGCGCAAACCCCATGGCACAACCCCACCAAGCTGCGTGCGGTCATCTGGGTTGTATGAATTGCTGGACCATGCAGCTCGCACAACACTTTTGCTGTGCAGTTTGCAATCGCCCTTCAAGGCGTGGGCAGCTAGTTAGAAAGCACTACAGCTAGTTAGAAAGCACTACAGCTAGTTAGAAAGCACTACAGCTAGTTAGAAAGCACTACAGCTAGGTAGATCAAGGTTGAAGGAATAGCTTAGACTCTCGTGGCTGCTGAACTGTTAGAATGAGCTGAGCAGAGGCCGGTTGGCATTGTGCGTTGTTTTCTCTAAGTAATACAAGGTAGAGCTAAGCAGGGAAATTGAGCGTCACGTACAGCAAGGCAACTGACACTAGAATCCCACTCCTGTGTCCTACCTTAACACATCAGTGCAGCACTGTAACAGTGAGCCACGGTTTCAAATGAGAAAACGGCATGTGCTTTAGACTAGAATCCCACTCCTGTGTCCTACCTTAATACATCAGTGCAGCACTGTAACAGTGGGCCACGGTTTCAAAAAAAGAAAATGGCGTGTGCTATAGACTAGAATCCCACTCCTGTGTCCTACCTTAACACATCAGTGCAGCACTGTAACAGTGAGCCACGGTTTCAAAAGAGAAAATGGCGTGTGCTTTAGACTAGAATCCCACTCCTGTGTCCTACCCCAACACATCAGTGCAGCACTGTAACAGTGGGCCACGGTTTCAAATGAGTGCAGCTCTGTAACAGTGGGCCACGGTTTTACAAGAGAAAATGGCGTCGTGTGCTTTAGACTTTGAACCTGAAAACTCCTCATATTGGAGAGACGATGCCGTGACCAGGTCTTTGGTGCCAACTTCAAAACACATGCCCCCGAGTTTACAGGCTTCTCAATCTGCCACCCAGTATACCATGACACAAAAATGCTCAAGTGCGAGCAACACTCCCTACGATCTGCGATGTGTAGCGAGCTGCCATCTGCCACCTTCCTGTTTCTGCCAAATTGGGAAAACAAGAGGTGATCAAGATAACCCCAAAAATCTGCACTTCGCTTAACTTCATGTGTGCACTATTAGGAAAGCATGGGCCCAAGACTTTCCTGGAGCCTTGCTTAGAGCAGACACAAACAGCTTTATTGAAATCCCATCTGCAACTGTAGAAAGAACAGAAAAAGAACGCAGACAGTGTACACTATCGGCATGGATTAGGACCTGGGTGTTGTTTGTATTTTGCACCACCCAATGGATGCAGAGGCACACAACATCCCACCTGGAGAATGAGAATAAGAGAGCTTGTCTTTGGGGATCAGGTGGTTGAAAGGCAGAAGCCTGCACACCACCACGTTAATGCTCAAGTATTTTTGGGGTTTGTGTTCAATGTCTCGTCTCATCTATATTATTCTTGTTGTGGATCTGATTACATGTAGGCTTACTTTTTTCATGAGTGCTGTGGTGTAGACAGGTAAATCCAAGGCTGTGGAGTGGTTTCCTTGTGTGTTTGCTGTAAATGGTGCCTGTTGCTTTTAGCAGGATGGTGTGAAGGGTGGCCGAGTAAGCGGGGCATTAGCAGCTTGGCAAGTTGTTGTTCTTTTGCCTTTTCTGTCTGTTGAGTAGGGGATGTGTCTACCACAGTAAAAAAGTAAAGTAAAATTCTACGCTGGAAGTCACCTACCAAAGTACCTACTTAATTTCTATGAAATGTATATCGTTTGTTTGGTTATATGTCTCTTAGTTTCATAACCAGGGGTATGGATTGACAGCGTAATCTGCTATGTTATTTCGGGCAACTCCTCTTGCATAATTGGCAGACCTAGTTTGATAAGTGTTTGTTGGGTTTCATTTGGTGCGTGGTTGCTGTGTTGCCATCTTGATTGCCATGCATCAGCCAGAGACTCGGGCTGTAGGCCATCCTTGTAACCCCCTTGTTGGGTTTCGTTTGGTGCGTGGTTGCTGTGTCTGAATAACTATGGTTGCATCTGGCTTGCTGAATTCCCGCTGCTGTTATGTGTGCATTGAGATTGGAAGGTAAGAGCCAGGTTGGAATCATTCCTATCTGTGTCTCCTCGGAAGGGCCCTTTTCCCTGTACTTTTTCTGGTGCCTTTATTTTGATTTGGTTACAGGCTTTTTCCAGACTTCCGCTCAGATGCCCCCCAGAGGCATATATAGCCTCTGGCTTAGGTAACCTTACCTCACCTTACGATTTCCTCAGGCACGCTGCTGCCTCTACTCTCTAAGAGAAACGTAAATGCATGTAAACAGCAAGCTAGGTCACATTTGTAACGTGAACAACTCCTCTCTTGTAAGCAATAGCATAATGTAAAAGAGTCCCAGCAAAAAAGGAAGAACTACTGTGCAAGTAGTAGCATACTCTTCACAGGGAGAAAACCACCCTAGTCCGTCCTTCACTCAACAAGCTCCAAGGGAAAAAGAAAAAAGAAGATACAACCAATAAAGTAAAATAAAATAAACAAAACAGTCTACGTCTGCCCTAGCTGCAGCACCTTCTCCCTGCCTTGCGTGCGTGCGCATGCTTGCACGGGGTTTAACGTGACAAAATGAACATCAAACCTCCCCCAAACGATTCCAGCATGCGAAAAATGAATCTGCTGCCTGGACTATGAAATTACTCTAAAGTTCGTGCCAAATAATCTAGTTGCTGTGCATCCACAAATGATCTGCCAGCCGTTGCGGGTCCTTGCCAGTCACCTCGTCCACCTTCCGGCCTTGTGGGTTGAAGAAGGCAAAAGTGGGGCTGAAGCGCACACCCTGTCAACAAATACGACGGGCATTAAAACAATTTCATGAGGCACACACACAAAGTTACAAGTGGGAATGCTGAAGGTGTTCAGCAATCAAAAATAAATCTTGGCTAAGGGTGTTCAAAATGTATGGATAGCAACAGCATTAGCACGACTGGTGCACACACAAGAATTGAAGTGAGACAAGGCATAATGCATTGAGGGACGTATTGGTTTGGACAGCTGTGCACTTCTACTCATAAACAGAATAAAACCATGTACCTATTTGAGACTAGAGTACACTACACCAACGAGGCTAACGCGGCCACCCCTTCTGCAAAGGACACACACACACACACACACACACACACACACACACACACACACACACACACACACACACACACACACACACACACACACTTCACACTTCCTGAACTGCAACTTGTGCTCAAAATTTAAAACCATACCTTTGCTCATGCATTCAGTGCCGCACTCACTTTAGTGCCTCATGGCGTCTGACTCCCCACCACTGCACTGAGCAAGCACGGATTTTCAAGCCAACAATTGCCATGCGAAAGCGAGTGCCGCACTCACTTTAGCGCGCTCCTTCATGTAGTCTAATTGCGCCACTGCGTACCTCAGCTGGTCATGCTGCAGAGGGCAAAGCATGACAAAAAGATTACGCTACACAGGCAGTGAAGTACTCCTCACTTCAAGGAAAATTGTCATTTGTGGCTGGCCAATACCTGTCAGCAGCTGGTCAGCAATATAACCTGGCCAAAACCTGTCAGCAGCCGGTCAGCAAAACAACCTGGCCAAAACCTGTCAGCAGCTGGTCAGCAAAACAACCTGGCCAAAACCTGTCAGCAGCTGGTCAGCAAAACAACCT
>Ga0307947_1000404_pt1:7500-30065 | contig 30065 bp, 29 predicted proteins | sample OrgLakmetagen232_FD_201840 | JGI IMG/M metagenome (GOLD analysis project Ga0307947, IMG submission 201840) | Saline water microbial communities from Organic Lake, Antarctica - #232 | ecosystem: Environmental > Aquatic > Non-marine Saline and Alkaline > Saline | place: Antarctica...
CCAAGGATGAAGGTCTTTCGCGATGCTTACTCCTACCCGTGGGTGTCAGCATCGCCAAAGACCTGGAGCTATCGATGACCGACAAGTGTGAGCAGTGCTCAATGCTCAACACCGATCAACGGGACTTGGTCTTCTGTCTTGGGAAGTTGCCCTGGGGGCGGGTGGAGCCACGCAATAGCCCTTTTTCACTCCCATTGATGCATTGATGCAAACCTACATTCTCAATGACCATAAGTGCATTGCGCGCGCAGTTACTTGATAAATGCATATATACACGGGTAGGAATTGTCCATAGACCTCAGTTCTGAATTTCAGCAAAACTAGTTTTATTCCATGGATGGTGTCCTACTAACACTGTACATTCCTTGCATTATTGCCATGCAAGGACGAATGGTCGGTGCTTGTTTGGATGCTTGTTAGTGGGTTGGTGGGTGGCTACCCATGGATAGTGACAAAGTGAATCAGCAGTGTTGCGTCGTGGAAGGAACTTGCAGTATGGTGGGCCCGGGCATTCATTGATCCATTGTATTAGCTTAAGCCTGTGTACACATGATTTAGTAAGGAAACCAACATCATCGTGTGATGAGGTTCGTAAAGGAAGGTGTTGAACATTCAAATGAATAATATTGCAATGTTGGGAATGAATAATATTGCAAAGCAGGAATTACGTTGTGTTTGAGGCCGAAGACTTTGAGCCAGCGGTATTGTTTTATTCCTTACTGGACTCTAATTGCTCAGATGCCCTCAGCGTGTATCCTAGCGTGCTTGTATTGCACTATCAATACATATAGTTTAAAACCAGGAAAGTTCCAAGTTGGTCAAAATTTGAGGAAGAATAGCCAATTGCAATCAATGCTGTCTGCGACATTCCGAACACCTTTTCAAATCTTTATTTTATTGACCATTCTCTTTGTAAACACAGGGGTACCCTTAATAAAGAAAAAGAAGAACAGTTGATACGCTCAGATTGGCATGCACTAGTGCAATACCCTTCCTTTGACCAAGTGCTTGAGGCCATGGGCCAAACTGCGTTATACGCAGATGTAGGCACCTTTCTGAAGCAGTACCATAGCTCTGACTTGCAGAGGGAGAGGGAGGCGATCCTGAGGTAGGCCAATCCAATATATACTCGCACTCAAAATTTTCCCTTCTACATGCCCTGCCCGCATAACATTATGGGGTACAAGTAGGATAAATCAATGTGTGCATGTAGGTAAGTTGCGTGCGTTTGATTGCCTTTGAGCGAGAGCGCCTACTGCTAGGTGCATGTGTGAAATAAAGAGTGATGAGAGGAATTGAAGGTTGCGTGACTAGACAAGTGTTATCGCATAAATCTCTGCCGCATGACATAAGGACATTAATTTAACCTCATGCAATGAAAAAAACATCTCTCTCTCTCTCTCTTTTTTCTCTTCTCTTATATGCAGGCCACAAAAGCGCCAGCGTGCGCTAATTAACTACTTCCCTCAGGTGTGTGAAATGATGACTAAACAAGTAGCAACCCACTTGCCACTGATCAGCCTGTGAAGTTCCCGCAATGCGACAGGTTGCAGCCTTAAGTGCACTGATCACCGCACTTGTCAAATCTGGAGTCACACACGACATTCCCTTTCACTTTCTCCCCTCTTGCAGGCCCTGATATCAGGCCCGCCCAGCCAAGGAGCGCCCCTGGCAGCAGGCATCTTTGCTGCTACCTCTCAGCAGGTGCGTGTGCAAAATCTGTGGGGTGCGTGTGCGTAAGATGTGCACAGCAAGCACTTGCGTGTGTTGATGGTGAGGGATAGGGTATGTGATGAGAGGGTTATTGACCGGGCATGGCGGTAGACCTTACCGAGAGCACCTGATTGACAGGAGAACTCTTGTCAATCAGCACTGAGGTCCGTCAGCATCTGCGCAGCAAACAGCACGAGCGCCAGCCACAAGCGCTTTGTGACATCATCTTGCTGCCCTCACGTCTTTATTGCATGTTCTCGTCTGTGCTTCAAAATCTGCACCCCTGTGCACTGCCCTCTGAATTCACAGTCCGGACATTCAAACATGCGGGTTTTACCACCACCCCCTCCACCGTCGACGTCTGTTCCCTCGACTTGGCTGCCACCCCACCCACGCGCTCTACTAACCCTATCTCTTTCCTCTCCTTGAACCCCAGTACATGCACTGTGATGTGAGGCTTCAATCCCACCCCCTTGCACGCCCTCCCCCTCCATCTGCCATCTGTCATCTTCCTCCTGCTCCACTTCATGCTTGTGTCCTGTCCCTTGCCACCCATCGCTGCCCTCCTCCCTTATGCTTGCTTGCCTCTGGTCTCTCCCTCCGCCCCTGTCTGTCTGGATACCGCTTTGTGGGTCTGTGTGTGTCAGCGTGTATGTGCGTGTGTGTGTGTGTGTGTGTGTGTGTGCGTGTGTGTGTGTACTTGGGTGCTCACACATACTTCATGCAGCTGCTCACCATGGTAGTGATGTGTGCGGTGGGAGCGGTCTCTCCGAGAAGGTGCACTCTGAGATGGTGCACTTAGAGATGGTGTACGCTGCTGCTGCTGCTGCTGTTGGAATCCATGAGGGGGTGGCACGACCTCCTCCATCTCATAGTCGTCTGCACCTTGCCTGTGCGTGCATATTGTATGTGTGAGTGATGTGAGGAGTGTAATGATTATTAATATGTATATGCATGTATGTAATTATATATAAGAGTATTTGAGTGTGAGTGTGCGCGCATATATATTATACTGATGACATCACATTGAGGACACATCTCGTGTTTGCATCATGTGTGCACTTGGCAACATTGTGGAATGATTAGGCAGCAAAGACGGACGTGTGCTCAAAAGTTAGCGAGCGCCCATGCGTGTTTCTGATTCGCATTGGAGGTACTGATTACTGCCTGCGGGGTGTTTTGTTGCTAGGGGTATGCCCTCAAAGACAGCGCGCGGCATCCCGCCCTCCTTTTAATACATTCTCAGATCAAATTTAAATAGGGTTGGCCAGAACCATATATATACGGTGTGTATACGGTATTTTTGGCAGGGAATTCACCATATATGCGGTCATATACGGTTTTATATATACGGTTCTGGCCAACCCTACTTTTAAATTAAAGGCAGCCTCAGATCACTGTTTAAGCACCCAGCAGCTATCTCTGGGTTTGCAAGGCAAACCGGCTATCAATAGAAGAACACACACTCATGTGTGTTGTCCTGCGCCACATCACACTGTTCTTTGGACGTCCTGTTCTGCGCCACATCATACTTCTTTGTGTTCTCTGAACGTCCTATTCTGCGTCACATCATACTGTTATTTGGACGTCCTGTTCTTTGGACGTCCTGTTGTGTTCTTTGGACGTCCTGTTCTGCGCCACATCATACTGTTCTTTGGACTTGCATTACGTTGTGTTTTGACTTGATGGGTGATCATCACACGTGCTCTGCTGCCAGGGCCAGGCAGCCGCGCACGACCCAACCAGGTAGCCGCGCACGACCTAACTAGGCAGTCGTGCACGACTTAACCAGGCGGCCGCGGTAGTGCATATGCGTCACAGGTTGCAAACAATCATACTGACATGATGCCAATTTGAAAGGGTGGTGCAAATACGTCAAAGGTTGCAAGCAATTATACTGATATGTTGCCTAATTGAGAGGATGGTGCAAGTGCGTCACAGGTTGCAAACAATTATACTGATATGTTGCCTAATTGAAAGAGTGGTGCAAGTGCGTCACAGGTTGCAGACAATTATACTGATATGTTGCCTTATTGAGGTGGTGCAAGTGCGTCATACGTTGCTGTTTGCAATCATGCTCTCATGATGCCTGATTGAGAGTGTGGTGCGTCAAACGTCACAATGAATTATGCTCGCCTGACTGAGAGGGTGGTGCCTATGCATTAAAAGTCACGAGAAAGTATGCTTGCCTGACTGAGAGTGTGGTGCAAATGCGTCAAAAGTCACAATAAATTATGCCTGCCTGACTGAGAGGGTGGTGCCAATGCATTAAAAGCCACGATAAACTATGCTTGCCTGACTGAGAGTGTAGTGCCAATGCGTCGAAAGGCACGATACATTATGCTTGCCTGACTGAAAGGGTGGTGGTGCCAATGCGTCGAAGTCACGAGAAATTATGCTTGCCTGACTGAGAGGGTGGTGCAAATGTATCAAAAGTCACGAGAAATTATGCTTGCCTGACTGAGATGGTGGTGAAATTGCGTAGGGACAGTGACTTATGACTCACAAGCAAGCACACTTGCCTAGTCGAAAGTGTGGCAGGCCTGTGTCACATAGTCAGTGTCTCTTGTGACTAATCTCTAGTCACTGGTCTCTAGTCACTAGTCTCTAGTCTCTAGTCTCTAGTCACTAGTAGAAAATGTGGCAGGCCTGTGTCACAAAGTCAGTGCCTCTAGTCACTAGTCTCTAGTCTCTAGTCACTAGTCTCTAGTCACTAGTCACTTGCCACTAGTCTCTAGTCACTAGTCTCTAGTCACTTGTAGAAAGTGTGGCAGGCGTGAGTCACAAAAGCAGTGCCTCTAGTCACTAGTCTATAGTCATTAGTAGAAAATGTGGCAAACGTGAGTCACAAAGTCAGTGTCTCTAGTGACTAGCCTCTAGTCTCTAGTCACTAGTCTCTAGTCACTAGTCCCTAGTCACTAGTCACTTGTAGAAAGTGTGGCAGGCCTGTGTCACAAAGTCAGCGTCTGTAGTCTCTAGTCACAAGTCTCTAGTCACTAGTCACTAGTCTCTAGTCTCTAGTCTCTAGTCACTAGTCCTTAGTCACTAGTCACTTGTAGAAAGTGTGGCAGGCGTGAGTCACAAAGTCAGTGTCTCTAGTCTCTTGTCTCTAGTCACTAGTCACTAGCCACTAGTCACTAGCAGAAAGTGTGGCAGGCGTGAGTCACAAAGTCAGTGTCTCTAGTCACTAGTCTCTAGTCTCTAGTCACTTGTAGAAAATGTGGCAGGCCTGTGTCACAAAGTCACTGCCTCTAGTCACTAGTCACTAGTCTCTAGTCTCTAGTCACTAGTCTCTAGTCTCTAATCACTAGTCACTAGTCTCTAGTCATTAGTAGAAAATGTGGCAGGCCTGTGTCACAAAGTCACTAGTCTCTAGTCACTAGTCACTAGTCACTAGTCTCTAGTCACTAGTCTCTAGTCACTACTCTCTAGTCACTAGTCTCTAGTCACTAGTCACTTGCCACTAGTCTCTAGTCACTAGTAGAAAGTGTGGCAGGCGTGAGTCACAAAGTCACAAGTCTCTAGTCACTAGTCACTAGTAGAAAATGTGGCAGGCGTGACTCACAACTCAGTGTCTCTAGTCACTAGTCTCTAGTCACTAGTCTCTAGTAGAAAGTGTGGCAGGCGTGACTCACAACTCAGGTACGCAGTTCTTGCCTGAAATGATGATGCAGCTTTCCAGCACTAGCTGAAGAGGGTGCACACAGCCGGCGACTCCATTGGACCTGCATATATACATAAAAGCGGTTGTTAACGACATGGCTACCTACCTACATATAAAGCTGCTGTGTGTGTGTGTGTGTGTGTGACGCAACAGATGTTACCAGTAACAAGGTGGGTGTGGGTGTGGGTGTGGGTGTGCGTGTGGGTGTAACAAGTTGGGTATGGGTGTGGGTGTGAAGGTTAAACAGTTTAGAAGTACTTTAAAGAAAGATTGTGCGTGTGTTTATATACAATAGTGTGTGCAAACTTCAGAGTGCGCGCGTTTGTGCACGTGCGTGTGCATGTTTGATGGGGTTTGAATTACTACGGAGCAAACTATGGAGCAAAGTCAGCTTTCTAGATACCTCTTATAAAAAGTGCACACAGCCACCCCCACCTCTACAACTGTGTCCCAACTCCCAATCCCCTCCCCCACTCCTTCAACCCCACCCCCACAACTGTGTCCCAACCCCCACTCCCCCACTCCTTCAACCCCACCCCCACATCTGTGTCCCAACCCCCACTCCCCCACGCCCACACCTACACCCACCCGAGTTCCGACGTAGTCCTCCAACCGCAGCACAGCATCAGGGGGCAGCACCCCCACACCAGAGTCTGATCCTGGCGCTGGCGCTGGCAGAGACACAGTGGGTCCGCTTAATGCAGCTTCTTGTGATGCTGAGGCTGCTCCCTGTGCTACCCCTCGTACTGCCTGTGTGGCTGCTGCATGCGAAGCAGCTGCCTGTGATGCAGCACCCTGCGGGGCTGCTGCACGTGGCTTTGTACCCGTCTGCGCGGCTGATCTCTGTGCAGTACATTCTTCTTGTAGGGCTGCTGCATGTGCTGCTGCCTCTTGTGGGGCTACCACAAGTGGTGCTGCACCTGTCTGCGTGGCTGCCCCCTGCACTTCTGCCCGTGAGCATGCTGCCTGTGTGACCCATGGGGCTGCCGTCAGTGCTGCTGCTGCTTGCAAGGCTGCTGCTGCTCCATCGATGCCACCTTTTGTATCCAGCTGTTGCCCGACATCTGGTCTTGGCTGCCCTGCTGCTGCTCCAGCTTTGCCACCTTTTGTATCCAGCTGTTGCCCGACATCTGGACTGGGCTGCCCTGCTGCTGCTCCAGCTTTGCCACCGGTACTGACATCAGCTCCTGCTGTTGGTGGTCCGCGCACTCCAGCAGTTTTGGCTGCCGGCATAACATAGTTGTCTTCAGCCCCAAGGGCCTACAGTTGCGTGTGTGTGTGTGTGTGTGTGTCTGTGTGTGTGTGTGTGATATTGTGTGTGGATGTGTGCGATTGTGTGTGTAAGTGTGTGTGCGTACGTGTGCTTGTGCGTACGTGTATGTGATTGTGTGCGTGAGTGTGTGAGTGTATATGTGTGCGCATGTATTTGCATGGAATAACAGAAGACGGCAAGCCAGGTTATGATGATTTATGTACGCCAACTATAGCCTGATCTGAAGCACCTTGCACTTTACACCCTTGCCTTCTCATCACGTCTAATAACAAACGTCACCATCACAAGTGATAACAAATTTAACACAGGCAATTTAACAAGCTTCCACTTCTAGATTCCACTGCATGTGCAAAGGAGATTCCACTGCATGTGTAAAGGAGATTCCACTGCATGTGTAAAGGAGATTCCACTGCATGTGTAAAGGAGCTCACCTAAAATTGGTCATCGCCAACCTGCCAAAAACTACATCATCTTTCAATCAGGAGCAGCTCATGGCAGTTTTTACACATCTAATTCAACTCGTGACCGTCTAGAATACTTCTTGTTGCACACAAACTTGTTTCACCTAAATTTGCAGTCGTGCACAAGAATGTACAATTTTAACCACATGCCAAGCGCAGCGGCGTACATCTAGGGTTGGCTAGAACCACATGAATACGGTGTATAACCGGTACTTTGGCAGTATATGATGTTTTGGGCAGAAAAATACACGGTCATACATGTAGGGTTAGCCAGCACCAGAAATATATACGGTGTATAATAACCGCTATTTTGGCAGGGAAATCACCAAATATACGGTCGTATACGGTGTATGTGTACGGTTCTGGCCAGCCCTATATACACACCTCTTGTCCGAGCATAAGAGCTGGAGCGCATGCGTCTGCATGGAGCTTGATGTCCTCGAAAGTCCCTGAAAAGGCACCCAGCACAATGGGGCACCAGTGTAATGAGGCACCAGCACAATGAAACAAGAGTTGAAAATTACATTTTGCTTGGTTGGCTATGAGAGGATGTATGGTGCTGGCACCAAAGTGCTCTCCGTCCCTGAATCATACTTTTAATTCTCATGAACGTAATTAACATTGCAAATTTAAAATTCAACAAAGATAGTTCTACAAAGTGCTTCTTCCCGGAATCACGCTGGACATGTCAACACGGCCGGTCTAGCCTTTTGTCTTTCTTATGACTTCATTTTGGCAATGAGGGGCTCTTCGGTGCTGGCAACTTATCGCTCTCCTTCCCTGAATCTCACGCTGGACGTGTCAACACTGCCAGTCTAGCCTTTTATTGTTCTTATAACTTTTTGCGGTGAGGGGATCTTCGATGCTGGCACCAAAGTGCTTCTTCCCTGAATATCACGACGGACGTGTCAACACTACCGGTCTTGCCTTTCGTCTTTCTTTTGACGTTTCGGCGGTGAGGGGCTCTTCGATGCTGGCACCAAAGTGCTTCTTCCCTGAATCACGCTAGACATGTCAACACTGCCAGTCTAGCCTTTTGTCTTTCTTTTGACTTCATTTTGGCAATGAGGGGCTTTTTGGTGCTGGCACCTAATTGCTCTCCTTCCCTGAATCACGCTGGACCAGTTGACATCACTAGCACAGCCTTATCTTTTCTGACGAGGACCCAGGATCTGGAACCTGTGTCTGCAAGCATAATATCCGTAGGGTTGGCCAGTACCATATGTATATCCAGTAATTTTGGCAGTGTATACACAGTAATTTTGGCAGAAAAACAACCAAATACACAGTCATACACGGTGTACGTAACAGAGCTGGCCAACCCCAGTCATATGCTTTTTGTGCTTGCAAGCCATTGTTTCCTTTGTACACGTGCTATTGAAAATGGGTCCGGATAAAAAGTACATAGGGATCCGAATTGATGGATGCATGGGCACTCTACAAAGATAGAAGTACCGCACTTACAAAGCAATTCCTGCGGTACCAAAGTGGCCACACATATTTTTCTACAAAGATGGATGCAACGCACTATCAAAGCAATTACCTGCGGTACCAAAGTGGCAAAACATATTCTAATCCTACAAAGATAGAAGTAACAAAGCAACTTTCCGCGGTACCCAAGTGGCCACACATATTTTTCTACAAAGATGGATGTAACGCTTTGTTCAAAGCAATTATCTGCGGCACCAGAATGGCCAGACGTAATCTAATAAGTGAGAAGAGCAGCTCCCTTGCTGCCTGCCCTGTTTGTGTCATTGTTTATGCGCACCCTTTCTTTCAAGCGTAGGCTTAAAAAAAGACATGTTTAGATCAGGTATCAGAAAGTGATGTGTCTTGGTTGCAACCTTTTTTGGGGCACACACTCCATTAAAAGCCCTTCATAACCCCCGTTGCGTTATTTATTTTGGTATATGTAATAGTACATCACGGTATGCACTATTTACAGTACAGCAATTACACGGCACGTTAATGAAATTCACGGTACGGTGATAAAATTCTCGTTACGGTATGTTACTGTTTGGCATCAAAGTGGCTCTGTTTCCCTGTCCAATGTGGGAAGTTTCTTACCCTGCCTGCGTACTTCCTCTTCCTCCTCTTATTTTCGGTATTCATTACTTGTGGTACGGTTTGGTACAGTACTGTTTGGCAGCAAAGTGGCTCTGTTTCCCTAACCAACGTGGGAAGCTGCTTACCCTGCCTGCGTACCTCCTCTTCCTCCTCTTATTTTGGTATTAAGTACTTATGCAAAGGTACGGTACAGTGCTGTTTGGCAGCAAAATGATTATGTTTCCCTGTCCAATGTGGGAAGCTGCTTACCCTGCCTGCGTAGCTCCTCTTTTCCTTCTTTCGATTCACCTCCATCTCATTGATGTCCATACGCCTATACAGTGTCTTAAGCACGTACGGTGTATACAGTCCATATACAATGGCACAGTCTGTACAGCTTATACACTTATACAATGTCCAGGAGGAGGCCCCCTGCAGTAAACACCAACAACATACTGTCAAACTCACACAAGACCACACCCACCAATGATTTTTGTCTTGCAGCACAAGATCACACCCACCAATGATTTTTGTCTTGCAGCACAAGATCACACCCACCAACGATTTTTGTCTTGCAGCACAAGATGACACCCACCAACGATTTTTGTCTTGCAGCACAAGATCACACCCACCAATGATCTTTGTCTTGCAGCACAAGATCACACCCACCAATGATCTTTGTCTTGCAGCCCGGGCAGATCCAATGCTTACGCAGAGCTGGGGTCAGAGCGTGTGCGTGTAGAGCAGAGTCTTTTCCCCGCAAACTGCCCCACGTCAGCCATGGAGTGAGGCGTACTCCCCCCACTTTCTGGCGGGGCACACCGTTGGTGTCCATTTCTACTCCCTGAAAGCAGTGTGTGTGTGTGTGTGTGTGTGAGAGAGAGACGTAAGGAAATTGATCTACGCAGGTAGTGATACCCCTGTTGATGGACATCACATTTTTTCTAGTATAGGTAGGGTTGTCCAGAACCATATATATTCACCGTATATGACCGAATAATTGGTGATTTCCCTGCCAAAAAGACCGTATATACACCGTATATATATGGTTCTGGCCAACCCTAATAGGCAAAAGGTCATGACACTGAGATTGTAGCGTTGGTTCCATCGAATGTAAAAGAGGGAATTAACGCTTACCAACAATCTAAGTGTGAAACATTCCCTCTCCTACATTCAGTCGCCCTCGCCTCCAAGAACTCAAATTTACTCCTGCATGCCGCAAAGTAATCTGCAGTTGTGTTACATACAAGCTCAGCTATAACGACCGTGTACCCACCGCACCTGTCATCTTTATAAACTGGACCTGGTCCAGTCTACTCCAGGATCTAGTATAGGTAAAAAAGGTCATGACACTGAGATTGTAGTGTGTTTACCGGTCCTAGGTAAAATTATAACAGCAGTGGTCCTAGAAAATAATATAACAGGATCACAAGTCTGTAGGCAAAATTATAACAGCAGTGGTCCTAGGAAATATTATAACAGGATCACATGTCTGTAGGCAAAATTTTAACAGCACTGGTCCTAGGAAAAGTTATTACAGCACTAATCCTAGGAAATATTATCAAAGGATCATAAGTCTGTAGGCAAAACTATAACAGCAGTGGTTTTAGGAAATTTTAACACAGGATCACAAGTCTGGATCAAGGAAGTTCAAACTTTGAGTCGATACCTCTGTGCCATTCTGTAGGTCTAGGAGTGAGAAAAAGGTACCGTAAGGTCGAGTAGGAGCAGCTTATAAAGATGACAGGTGTGGGGGGGGGGTACACGGTCGTTATAGCTGAGCTTGCATGTAACAAAACTGCAGAGTTCTTTGCGGCATGCAGGAGTAATTTTGAGTTCTTGGAGGCGAGTGCGACTGAATGTATGAGCGGGAATGTTTCACACTTAGATTGTTGGCCAGCGTAAATTCCCTCTTCTACATTCGATGAAATCAAGCTGGATCAGAAAAATCATGCACAGTGTGCCTCTTCTACATTCAATGAAATCGAGCCGGAATAGAACAGTCGTGCGCAGTATGCCAGTACAATCAGGCCAACCCTAGAAGCACCTGAAAGCTTGCGATTCCTGCGCCCTGCAGCGTGGCCTCGTCAACTTCCGCAGGCAGGACATACAAGGCAGTTGTACGTGTGCCGGGTTGGAGTCGCTCCAAACTATACCTGTGAGAAAGGAAAGGGGCAATGGGAATCAAGGTGTTGAATTCTTATGGGAATTTGTAAAATAGTGCGCAAGGGGTTTTTAAGGTATGTGCCTAGTTGAGGAGCTGCAGATTGTGGCCATTATAACAGGAAAAGTGTGAGCACATCGCGTGGCTGCCTGCGGTCATGTGCGCTTAAAGTTACAGGAAAAGTGTGAGCACATCGCGTGGCTGCCTGCGGTCAAGTGCGCTTAAAGTTAATGAAACAGGAGAAGCGCAGGCGAATGCATTATATAATATGTGCATACCCATCAAAACGGAAAAGCACACGTGAGAACGTTCTGTGCTTGCCTGTGATTATGCGCGCTTAAAGTTACTGAAACAGGAAAAGCGCAGGTGAAGATAATGAATATGCATATAATATATCCGATAATATATTCACTTAGTAATATACCCGATATAATATGAAGTGCATACCCAGGAAAAGCGCATGAGAGCACACTCTGTGCTTGACTGTGGTTGTAAGTGCTGAAGGTTATACCCTTACACAGGAAAAGAAAAATCAAGGGGTGAGGGCGACGAATCATAATAAGCTAGGAGTGCCTATTTTATTATAGGCAAGTACAAAAGATTGGCCCTACATAGAACTTTCATACACTCTTTCACACACATGCACACAAACACACGCACACACACACATGCACACACACACGCACACACACACCTAACAGGCCACTCCACTGCCAACGCCAGCTGCTCTGCTAGTTCTTCCTCGGATAAACCAGCTACTGGAGGCCATTCTTCCATCATGCTGGCTTCAGGAGGGGGCCCATGTCCAAGCCCAGCAAGCACCTGACAACACACACATGAACACATACACATACACATGAAAAAAACACACACACAAATCATAGCCCAGCCAGCTCCTGACAACACACATGGACACATACACATATGCATGAAAAAAAAAACACAAATCATAGCCCAGCCAGCACCTGACAACACACATGGACACATACACATATACATAAAAAACAAACACACACACAAACCATAGCCCAGCCAGCACCTGAAACCACACATGAACACATACACATAAAAAACAAACACACACAAATCATAGCCCAGCCAGCACCTGACACCACACATGAACACATACACACACACATGAAAAAAACAAACACAAACACACACACACACACAAATCATAGATGGTATGAGCAGGATATACACAACCTTACTTCCACAGGCAACCCTGCAGCTAACACCGCCCTTGCCAAACCCCCAAGATCACTAAATACGACAGCCATGCACAGACGCATTAACCCTTACCTCCACAGGTAACCCTGCAGCTAACACCGCCCTTGCCAAACCCCCAAGATCACTGTAAGAGACAGCCATGCACAAATTCATTAACCCTTACCTCCACAGGTAACCTTGCAGCTAACACCGCCCTTGCCAAACCCCCAAGATCACTGTAAGAGACAGCCATGCACAAATTAATTGACCTTTACCTCCACAGGTAACCCTGCAACTAACACCGCCCTTGCCAAACCCCCAAGATCACTGTAAGAGACAGCCATGCACAAATTCATTAACCTTTACCTCCACAGGTAACCCTGCAGCTAACACTGCCCTTGCCAAACCCCCAAGATCACTGTAAGAGACAGCCATGCACAAATTCATTAACTTTTACCTCCACAGGTAACCCTGCAGCTAATGCTGTTTTGGCCAGACTCCCAGGATCAGAAACTCCAGGAGGCAGTTCAGGCCTATCATCATCATCTTCAAACCTCCCTGGGTTCCTCAACCCCAAACCCCCGTTTTCTGCGGCTGATGATGATGGTGCTGCGACCGCTGGGGGGGATGATAATGGTGCTGTCAATGGGGGTGGTGGTGATGGCTTTGCTGCTGCTGCTGCTGCTGCTGCTGCTGCTGCTTCAGATCCTCCTGGTTCTAATGCAGGGGTTGCTTCTTGGACAGTGTCAGGCTGGTTCTGTGCGGGCAGTCCAGGTAGCCGCGCACGAGTCAGGCGGCGTTGCAGCAGGGCAGCAACAGACCGCCTGAGACGGGCTACCAGCTCTAGTAACTGTGTGTGTGTGTGTATGTGTGTGTGTGTGTGTGTGTGTTTGTGAGTGCATGCGAGTGTGTATATGTGTGTGTGTGTGTGTGAGTGTTGTGTGTGTGTGTGTGTGAGTGCATGTAGGTGTGTGATTTATGTAACATGTGCTTATATATGTCACTAGTAACTGTGTGGGCCTTTGTGCATGCATGGTTGTGTAGTTTTGTTACCCTGTGCTTGCATGTTTCGCTACCTATTTAAATCTGTTTTGCTACCGATTTGAATATGTTTCGCTACCTGTTTGAATCTGTTTCGCTACCTATTTGAATCTGTTTCGCTACCTATTTGAATCTGTGCATGGTCAAATACACCCCCGCAATCTCATGCACACAATATGAAAAAGGGACACACACTACGTGAAATCACTCCCCACTGAAAAGAAAGAACAAACAACACAAAGAGAGAAACACTACACAGGCAGTGAAAGCACTCCCCATATCATTGAGGACGAACAAACCTTACTTACCAGCTATACGCATGCAGCAATCGTACGCAGGCATACCTTGAGGCCTGTACCGTCATGCACACGCAGCATGAGCCAGACAGAAGCATGAAACAACGTAGGCAGGCATACCTTGAGGCCTGTGCCGTCATGCACACGCAGAATGAGCCAGCCATCCACGACCCACTTGCTGCAATCCCTGCTTGGGTGCATGCAGGAATGAATGGAAACAATTGGAGGAATGAAGCTTTGTGTTGTGCGTAGAATGCGTGCGTCATTGTTATCCACAGTACACCCAAATTCTACACGCGTGCACTTGCGTGTGTGAATGCATGTGTGTGTGTGTGTGTGTGTGTGTGTGTGTGTGTGTGTGTGTGTGTTTGTGTGCGTGTGTGTGTGTGTGCGTTTGCGTGTCTATGCGTGTGTACACGTGAAGCGTGTCTGTGTGTATGCTTGCGTGTGTGTGCGTGCAAGCTTGCGTGCGTGCGCACCATATGCCCCCGGCGTGTGTATTCGTTTAAACACTATACACAGTACACAATACAAAGTAACTAATATAATCAGAAAGGTAGACCTGCGAGCTTGTGTATGCACAGACGTGATTGAGCACGTGGATCACAAAGATTGTGAATGAGCTCGTGGATCACAAAGATTGTGATTGAGCACGTGGATCACAAAGATTGTGATTGAGCACGTGGATCACAAAGATTGTGATTGAGCACGTGGATCACAAAGATTGTGATTGAGCACGTGGATCACAAAGATTGTGATTGAGCACGTTAAGCACGTGGATCACAAAGATTGTGATTGAGCACGTGGATCACACAGATTGTGATTGAGCACGTGGATCACAAAGATTGTGATTGAGCACGTGGATCACAAAGATTGTGATTGAGCAAGTGGGTCACAAAGATTGTGATGGGCACGTGGATCACAAAGATTGTGATTGGGCACGTGGATCACAAAGATTGTGATTGGCACGTGGATTACAAAGATTGTGATTGAGCACGTGGATCACAAAGATTGTATCTACATGCGATGCAGGTCCATTTTTTCACCGAGGCACACACAAGTATTACAGAAGCTGACTTGTTGATCAGTGTTTGTTTATAAGTGTGCTAAACAACAAGTAAAGGAAGATGTCCCTGCTTAGTGTTCCAAGTGCTAGTTAGTGTTCTTTGTGTTCTCTGTGTTGTTTCCAAGTGTGCAAGACAACAAGTAAAGGAAGGTGTCCTGCTTAGTGTTCCAAGTGCTAGTGCTCCAAGTGCTAATTAGTGTTCTTTTTGTTCATATAAATGTTCTCTGTGTTTGTTCCAAGTGTGCAAGACAACAAGTAAAGGAAGGTGTCCTGCTTAGTATTCCAAGTGCTAGTGTCCTTAGTATTCTTAGTGCTCGTTCCAAGTGCTAGACAAAAAGTAGTAAAGGAAGGTCTGCGTGCTGTCAGACACGCTTGCTTGTATCCAAATTGTGACACACAGCAACAGGGTGAGGACCCTGGCTGTATTGAGCTCTTATTGAGAATGGGAGGACCTTCCTTTTTTGGGGTTAACAAACTCTTACTGAGAGCAGGAGGACCTTCCTTTATTGGGGTTAAAACAACAACTGAATTACAAGGCACTGAATGCAAGCTCACTAGTTGCTTATTTCCCATTTCCGTTTCCCTTTCCTTCCTCCTTTTGCAAGCTCACTTGTTTGTGTCCAGGCTGGTGGCACACAGCAGCAGGGGGGCGGCCGACCACATGGGCGTGAGGTTGCACAGGTACTGACGACGTGTTTCAAGCAGCTCCACGTAAGCCAGCACCTCCTGCATGTTAATCATAAAAAGCATTCGACAGTGTGACCCACGACGTGTTTCAAGCAGCTCCATGTAAGCCAGCACCTCCTGCATGGTAATCATAAAAAGCATTCGACAGTGTGACTGACTACGTGTTTCAAGTGGCTCCACGTAAGCCAGCACCTGCTGCATGGTAATCATAAAAAGCATTCGACAGTGTGACTGACGACGAGTTCCAAGCAGCTTCACACATAGGCCAGCACCTCCTGCATGGCAATCATGGGCAACATTAAACAGTGTATCACTCTACAGTAAGACCATATGTACCTCCTACACGCCCTAAGCAGCTCAACACATGCCCGTACTTCCTGCATGGCAGTCATAAAAACATAGTGGTGAAAGCAGAGCCCCCAGCAGCTCAACGCATGCCCGTACTTCGTGCATTTTAGCATGGAGAAATAAATACATAGCAGATCCCCACGCAGCTCAACACATGCCCGTACGTCCTGCACGGCAGTAGTAGAACATAATAATGAATACAGCAGAGCCCCGTGCAGCTCAACGCATTCCCGTACTTCCAGCACAGCTGTCAATAAAAAAAATTAGGAAATAGAGCAAGGGTAAGACATACAATGAAAAAGCTTCTCCTCGAGCTGCAATGACCCAATTAAAAGTCGCACAGGTACCATCGGCGCCTCTGAAGCAGCTTGATTTTAGATACAGGTGACATTCACATCCTCACTATCCACACAGTACGTAGCAACACCCAGAGCAGAGTTCAATGGAAGTTACAGTGATTTACCAACTCCGTCCTTTGCCTTCAAAACTCAAGATTGACAAAGCTCAATAAACCAGTACAGCTTACGTCTACCTCCGGCTGTCTGACGAAAACAAACAGTAGAACCCTCACTATCCTAAGAGAACAACATGGCACTGGCTGAGACCAGTTCTTTTTTACAACCTTACGTTTACTTTACGCTGGCTGATCCAGCAATGCCTATCAGCCCAACATATGTGGCTGCCAATTACCCCCCTTTGTAAACCCTTTTTAAACCCTTTGACGACAACAAAAGTAGAACCCGGCCTAAAGGGAGGCAGCTAGTCAATCGCACCAGGCAGCTAGTCAATCAAACCAGACGGCTAGTCAATCAAACCAGACAGCAAGTCAATCAAACCATACAGCTAGTCAAAGACAATAAAGCCGGACAGCTAGTCAATTAATCAAACCAGGCAGCTAGTCAAAGACAATCAAACCAGACAGCTAGTCAAAGACAATCAAACCAGACAGCTAGTCAATTAAACCAGGCAGCTAGTAAATCAACCAAACCAAACAGCTAGTCAAAGGCAATCAAACCAGACAGCTAGTCAGAGGCAATCAAGCCAGACAGCTAGTAAATCAAACCAGACAGCTAATCAAAGACAATCAAACCAGACAGCACGGCACTGTCTCAAATTTGGGTTTCAGAGAAGGGGCGGCATGGAATAGGACCGTGAGGATTTAGCCAAAACTGTGAACATGTACGAAGCAGGAACGGCAGTTCTGAAGGGTATTCCTCTGGGTATTCCTTCCAGAAGCACTGTCGTGTAAACGGAACATGGTCAGATAGAATGCTGTACAGCAATCATCTGAATCCTGCGTTTGTGGCGTCAGCATCCAGCACAGGAGCGGTCTGCTATGGCCGGTTCTCACCTGTTTGGACAGTGTGGTCAGGTTGCACAGAAGCGGTTCACGGAAACAAGAAAGATCTGCTATACCGGATCTCACCTGTTTGGACTGTGTGGTCAGGTTGCACAGGAGCGGATCACGGAAGCAAGAAAGATCTGCTATAACCGACTCTCACCTGTTTGGACAATGTGGTCAGGTTGCACAGAAGCGGTTCACGGAAACAAGAAAGATCTGCTATAGCCGGATCTCACCTGTTTGGACTGTGTGGTCAGGTTGCACAGGAGCGGATCACAGAAGTGAGAAAGATCTGCTATAGCGGGTACTCACCTGTTTGGACTGTAAGGTCAGGTTGCACAGGAGCGGATCGCAGAAGCAAGAAAGATCTGCTATTGCCGGTTCTCACCTGTTTGGACAATGTGGTCAGGTTGCCCGTCAGGCACGAGGAGGGGTGCACCACCAACTCACTCACAGCAGCAGTGTGGAACCTGCGGGGTGAATTGCGACGAATAGGGCACATAATATCCTCCTCTCACTTGTTCCAGGGCCGTGACCAATGTACACAATGGAGCAACATATATATACATATACATATACATATACGGGAAAATGGAAGGAGCAGTAGGTCCTTGATGCTAGGGAATCCGCCAATTGCCGCCGGAGCTTGCTGCCTCTTACTCTTTGTGATCTTGTGCTGAATAGCATTGCGTAATTTTTCGGGTGCTTGGAATTAATTTGATTTACGCACGAGAGTATCGTTGCGCACGAGCGTATCGTTGCGCACGGAGTATTGTTGCGCACGAGAGTATCGTTGCGCAGGAGAGGAGAGTACCGTTGCGCACGAGAGCATTGCTGCGCACGAGAGTATCATTGCGCACAAGGGTATCGTTGCGCACGAGAGTATTCGTTGCGCACGAGAGTATCGTTGCGCACAAAGGTATTGTTGCGCACGAGAGTATTGTTGCAAACAAAGGTATTGTTGCGCACGAGAGTATCGTTGTGCTCAAGAATATCGTTGCGCACAAGAGTATCGTTGCGCACGAGAGTATCGTTGCGCACGAGAGTATCGTTGCGCACGAGAGTATCGTTGCGCACAAGAGCATCGTTGCACACGAGAGTATCGTTGCTCACGAGAGTATTGTTGCAAACAAAGGTATTGTTGCGCACGAGAGTATTGTTGCAAACAAGAGTATTGTTGCAAACAAAGGTATTGTTGCGCACGAGAGTATCGTTGCGCTCAACGCGATCAAAGTTTTCTTGACCTAGCTGTCTTCCTCTATACGCTGGGTACATTTGTTTGAGTAAAAATGAGTCTGAGAATACGCTAAGTATGCTCTGCACAGTGTGCATGGTGCAGATCAGAGCATGGTATTTACTACCACACTTAGCTACAGCGATAGAGTATCGCTGCGCACGAGAGTATCGTTGCAAACAAGAGTATTGTTGCGCAAGAGTGCGCACAAGAGTATCGTTGCGCACAAGAGTATCGTGGCTGCTTATATTGACCAAATCCGTACGGACATATTGTAACCGCATTTATGTTTAACTGTTTGTTTAGTGTGCCCGCCGTTTGTGTTCAGGGTCCGGAGTGCGTGGTGCACAAAAGCTTAATAGGCCTGTATGGTTGCCTGACCTGCGTTTTTTTGCGCAGCTCTTCTATTTTTGTTCTAAGAAATCTCTGCTTTAGTCCATCTTTGCTTCAGCCAGCCGCCCACAGCGATGGCTGGCTCATGTCATTATACTAGTCATGGTACAAGTCATGGTATGAGTCGTGGTATAAGTCATGGTATAAGTCAAGGTATAAGTCATGGTATGAGTCATGGTACGAGTCATGGTACGAGTAACGGTACGAGTCATGGTACAAGTCATGGTAGGAGTCCCGGTACGAGTCCCAGTACGAGTCAAGGTACGAGTCATGGTATGAGTCATGGTACAAGTCATGGTACAAGTCATGATATAAATTATGGTATGAGTCATGGTACGAGTCATGGTACAAGTCATGGTATGAGTAACGGTACAAGTCACGGTATGAGTCTTGGTATGAGTCACGGTATGAGTCATGGTACAAGTCATGGTATGAGTCATGGTACGAGTAACTATACGAGTCACGGTATGAGTCATGGTATGAGTCATGGTACGAGTCATGGTATGAGTCATGGTATAAGACATGGAATGAGTCATGGAATGAGTCATGGTACGAGTCACGGTACGAGTCACGGTACAAATAACGGTCAAGTCATGGTACGAGTCATGGTATGAGTCATGGTACAAGTCATGGTAGGAGTCCCGGTACGAGTCCCGGTACGAGTCAAGGTACGAGTCATGGTATGAGTCATGGTACAAGTCATGGTACAAGTCATGATATAAATTATGGTATGAGTCATGGTACGAGTCATGGTACAAGTCATGGTATGAGTAACGGTACAAGTCACGGTATGAGTCTTGGTATGAGTCACGGTATGAGTCATGGTACAAGTCATGGTATGAGTCATGGTACGAGTAACTATACGAGTCACGGTATGAGTCATGGTATGAGTCATGGTACGAGTCATGGTATGAGTCATGGTATAAGACATGGAATGAGTCATGGAATGAGTCATGGTACGAGTCACGGTACGAGTCACGGTACAAATAACGGTACGAGTCATGGTACGAGTCATGGTATGAGTCATGGTATGAGTCATGGTATGAGTCAAAGTACGAGTGTGATATAGCCTTGATCACTTTCCTGTACTTTTTTACTTTTACTTATTTGACAGAATGTCGAACATTCACATCATCATAATTCAACCAACTTTTTGACTGACGCCTTCCGGGCTCAAAGTATAGCCAGGCACTATCACTGCTTTGCTCTTGCCCTTCTTTTGCAAGGGTGCCAGCAGTTCCTTGCATTCAGCTTACGGTGTAACAAGAGAGGGACTCAGATGATAGTGCTGAAGCTCAGAAGACGGCTCATACTCAGGAATTCTCACTGTCGCTCTTTTTAGCACACCTGCAGTCCTGCTCCTTGCGCTGGTGGTTGTTGGGGTCTGGGATGGCAATGCGTGGGTACAGCGCCGCTGCCAATGTCCATCTGTCAGGTAAGCCAGGTGGTGCAAACAGTTCGCCAAATTTTAGGTGGTGCACACGGTTCGACAAAGTATTGAGAAAATGCACACAGTTCAACAAAGTGTATGGTGCTGGTGCACACAGTTCGCCAAATTATTGAGAAAGTGCACACATTTCGACAAAGTGTATGGTGCTGGTGCACACAGTTCGCCAAAGTATTGAGAAAGTGCACACAGTTCGACAGTGTCTTAGGTGGTGCACACAGTTCGACAAAGTATTGAGAAAGTGCACACAATTTGACAGTGTCTTAGGTGGTGCGCACAGTCCGACGAAGAATTGAGAAAGTGCACACAGTTCGCCATGTTTTAGGTGGTGCACAAATCGACAAAGTATTAGGTGGTGCACACAGTTCACCAGTGTCTAAGGTGGTGCACACAGTTCAACGAAGAATTGAGAAAGTGCACACAGTTCGCCAAGTTTTAGGTGGTGCACAAATCGACAAAGTATTAGGTGGTGCACACAGTTCGCCAGTGTCTAAGGTGGTGCACACAGTTCAACGAAGAATTGAGAAAGTGCACACAGTTCGACAAAGTGTATGGTGCTGGTGCACACAGTTCGACGAAGTAATGAGAAAGTGCACACAGTTCGACAGTGTCTAAGGTGGTGCACACAGTTCGACGAAGTATTGAGAAAGTGCACACAGTTCGACAGTGTCTTAAGTAATGCACACAGTTCGACAAAGTATTGAGAAAGTGCACGCAGTTCGACAAAGTGTATGGTGCTGGTGCACACAGTTCAATAGGTGTTATTTGTGCACACAGTTCAACAAAGTATTAGTAAGTGCACACAGTTCGACAAGTATTGCGATGTATTAGGTGGTGCACACAATTTGCCAAGTTTTAGGTGGTGCACAGTTCGACAAAGTATTAGGTGATGCACACAGTTTAACAGTGTCTAAGGTGGTGCACACAGTTCGACGAAGTATTGAGAAAGTGCACACAGTTCGCCAAGTTTTAGGTGGTGCACACAGTGCGACAAAGTATTAGGTGGTGCACACAGTTTAACAGTGTCTTAGGTGGTGCACACAGTTCGACAAAGTAATGAGAAAGTGCACACAGTTCGACAGTGTCTAAGGTGGTGCACACAGTTCTACGAAGTATTGAGGAAGTGCACACAGTTCGACAAAGTGTATGGGGCTGGTGCACACAGTTCAATAGGTGTTATTTGTGTACACAGCTTAACAGTGTCTAAGGTGGTGCACACAGTTCAACAAGTATTGGGATGTATTAGGTGGTGCAAACAGATCGCCAAAGTATTGAGAAAGTGCACACAGTTCAACAAAGTGTATGAGGCTGGTGCACACAGTTCGCCAAAGTATTGAGAAAGTGCACACAGTTTAACAGTGTTTAAGGTGGTGCACACAGTTCGACGAAGTATTGAGAAAGTGCACACAGTTCGACGAAGTATTGAGAAGTGCACACAGTTCGACAGTGCCTTAGGTGGTGCACACAGTTCGACAAAGTTTTGAGAAAGTGCACACAGTTTAACAAAGTGTATGGTGCTGGTGCATAGAGTTCAATAGGTGTTATTTGTGCACACAGTTCAACAAAGTGTTAGGTGGTGCACACAGTTCGCCAAAGTATTAAGAAAGCGCACACAGTTCGACAGTGTCTAAGGTGGTGCACACAGTTCGACGAAGTATTGAGAAAGTGCACACAGTTCGACAGTGTCTAAGGTGGTGCACACAGTTCAAAAGGTAAAATTTGTGTACACAGTTCAACAAAGTATTAGGTGGTGCACACAGTCCAACACTGTATGAGGTGGTGCACACAGATCGACAAATTATTGGAAAGAGGTTGCGTACAACAAAGTACTGGGAAGAGGTCGAAGATAATATCTGAACTCGACAATTAAAATTTTCTCTTTGTGAGGTCAAGAGGCACAATGCCACTCCCAGTGTGTTATGCCACTCAGGGAAATTCAGGGGGTTTTAAAAACCTCCGGTTCGCCCTCAGCTAATTTTTTTTTTGTGCGGGTCGCCCTCAGTTGATTTTCTAAATAGTGATATAATGTGCGGTTATACAAGGGTTAAAAAAATTTTGGCCTGGGCTGCTGACGCAGCCCAGGCTTTGGAGAAGGGGTATTGAGTTCTCAATCAATCAAGGAAATTGGGTTTACATGGTTGGGAAAACTCCGCAGGTGTCCCAGTCGAGGAAAGAGAGATG
>Ga0307947_1000405_pt1:5000-22500 | contig 30050 bp, 30 predicted proteins | sample OrgLakmetagen232_FD_201840 | JGI IMG/M metagenome (GOLD analysis project Ga0307947, IMG submission 201840) | Saline water microbial communities from Organic Lake, Antarctica - #232 | ecosystem: Environmental > Aquatic > Non-marine Saline and Alkaline > Saline | place: Antarctica...
GGGGTGTGCAGCAGGGCGCTGAAAGCATGGAGGGCAAAGGGGAGAATGTGGGGTCACAGATTGATCAAGGGGGAGGTGGGAGAAGGGCAAGCCTAAGAAGCCCCTTTCTTCAACCGCCACTGGGTGCAGATGACCTGTCTGTTGGAGGGTGTGATGAAGCTGGGGGGGGAGCGGAAGTCACGCGGCAGCCAGAGGGCGAGGATGGCGAGCAGGGTGTGCATGATACCCCTTGTCGAAGGTCACCCAGGCACTTAGCAGGAATAGAGCAGGGGGGAGGGAGCCATGCAGCTAAATGTAGGGTGGCTACTGCTTATGCAAGTATCCCAATGCTCCTTCACCCTCCAGAGGCCCCTGTGCTTGAGGCAGATGTTGCATCCAAGGTGAGATCTGATGTCAAGTTGAAAAGTTGGGAATACCAATACCCAGGGCAAAGTAGCACGCATCCAATTCTATGCCGACCCTCTCCTACTGCAAAGACAATGTACTACTCTGGTTACCAGCAAGCTCTCAGTCAAAGCATGACACCATAGCTTCATCGTTTCTGTGCAGGGAAAAGGCGCTGCTGCAAAGAAGCTGCCTGCCCCCAAGCCTTCTCCTAAAGCAGGCAAGGCGGGACTGAAAGGGACCGAGGGGCAGGATGGGGCACCTAAGCTAGAGCGAGGCTGCATGCGGGCTGTGATACCCCTGCAAGCCAATGTGGCCTACAGGAATTGGCTGCGTAATGGTGAGTGCTCAACAGAGGACTTGTTGGGAACCCTCAGCTACTGATACTAGCAGGCTGCTGTTACTGAAATAAAGGCCAAAAATCATATCACTCTTCTCACGTCATGTACATCTTTGAGACGTACTGGAACTCTTTATACGTGGGCAGATAGATACACCTGACGAGTAGCTGGCAATATTTGCCTCTGAATGAAAAATATTTGCCTGCCGCTGATAAAAGTAGTTGGCCTCCGAATAAAAAAGGTAAGCCTCCCCCTTGTTGAGCAGTGCCACCACTATTTTATAAAGTACTGGTACAAAAGGGTATACAGAGCGTACATTTGGACATCGTTCCTGAATTTCAACTTCAAGAAGGTTTCTGGTGGTGGGTCGAATTCCGATTTGTTGGGAATCAGGGCTTATTTTCTTATCAGAACCCCCCTCTTAGACTAGAATTTGTCACTCTCATGCTGTCTTATACAGACCTTCACAAAAGGAGGAAAAGGGCAATGGTTTTGGCTATAATTATTGAACTTTACCGGTGGTCAATTCAGTATTCTACACACATCCCAGATAACAAGCTTTGCTCAACATGTTAACTAGCAACCATTCTCTCGACATGTTTTAAGTGACAAAAGTCTGATGTGTAGACACATGAATGCGCACGATAAAAGTTAGCATAATTGTATGTTAGTGGGGGTTTGGCAACGGGGGTAAGGCTGAGTGGGTAAAGAGTCCAACGAGTTTAAATCAAGATTTAGGTTTGCCCTCCTTTGAAGAAATGCACACCTCCCTGGCGGATGGCTACAATGTGAACATTCTGCTGATGGTATGTAATTGGCCAAGGCCACGTAGGTGCCCTCCTACCAGAACTCGAACATATGCATGCTCTCACAATTTCCAGTGGGATGATCTAGCAAGCTTTTCTGCACTAAAAATGGTAGTGGGCTGTGTTAGCTAGCTGGAAATGTTGAGGCCCGGCTTTCCAATAATGGCATTCTGGAATGACGATGATACTTTGTTATTCTTTTCTTAAGTTCAAGCTCTTGATCCTGTTGGGATGAACGCAAATGCGGAAGGGATGCTCTGTCCCTGGCTGAAGCACGCCTCAGTCCAACCAGGTCATGTTCGAAATCGTGATTTTTCATGTACGCATGTGTGTGTCTCGCAGGCATTCGAGTGAAGCTGTACTGCACACAGTTGGAAGCTGTGGTTAAGCCTGAGGCTGTGCAGCAGCAGATGGAGACCCAAAACGAGCCTGCCTTAGCTGCCAAGGGCAAAGGCAAAGGGCGGCCAAGCTCTAACGACAAAAGCAAAGAAAGGCCCAGATCAGCAAAGAAACAGGGAAAAGAGGCATTGGACGTTTCTGCTGGTGTGTGTCAGACAGAGTAGCAGCAAGCAGTTTGTTTTGCATTTGCGTGCTCATACTTTTGCCTGAAGGAGTTATACCGGTTGTTAGCAGCAGGGTTTAACGTGTAATTTCTATCCCATCAGAGGATGGCTCATCTTGTAGAACACGTTGCTGTCTTGATTGGCTGCATACATATCACCTGCATACTTGCTAAGCATGCACCAACACTTACAACTGTCATCCAATCTTTGCCAATCCTGGTGTATGCAGTCGATATGTCCAAATATGACATCGTGCCTCAAACCAAGTTGCTTGGACTAGGCACAGTGCGTGCAGGGTCTCAGTTGCTCAAGGGTGGCACGCTCCATGTTAACGAAACGGTTAGTGCAATGACAGGTCTACAATCTCACTTCAGACTGGCTCTACCTTATGCTGTTACAAAGCTGCATAGGGATAGGGTGTCTTTCTTGTGTTTGTTCAAGGATGAGTTCAGGAGGGTTGGCCTGAACCGTACACGTAAACATACACCATATGTATCTGCACCATGTGTATACAGCCATACATTATTAGAAAAATTGACGGCAGTATGACGGCAAATATACGGTATACGCAAATGTTAAGATGAAATATGTGGTGAATCCGTATTTGTACGGTATACACACGTGTAGAGAAATCCCATTTATGGCCCTGGCAAACCCTTAGTGAAACCCGTGGTTATGGGTTAGTTACGGGCTAGTCAATGCACACTGGTTTTAATGCGAAGCCATAATACGGCCATTTTTGTTTAGTCAATTGCCGTGACATGTACTTGCCCCCTTTCATTTGAAAGCTGTGATGCAATAAACAGGCGTACTGTCCTGTTACCGATGTTTCTGCACATCCTAAGAACAAGCATTTGTAGTAAGTAGACATATGGACTAGTGAAGTAGTGTGCTTGAGACTTTAAGGTGTAAGGATTTGGGCCAACCCAATTCTAGCGTGTTGCCGGTCCATTAATAAAGGCACCTCATGAACTGTTGTGGCGGAGGGTTGGTGTTGCAAACTCTTGCTGCTGCTCGCCTCTTCCTTTTCCACACACACACACACACACACACACAGGTAGTATTCATCCCAGAGCCCGAGCTGTGGGACGAAAAAGGCATGCGCATGCCCCTTGAGGACAGCAGGCACAGCACCGAGACAGTGGCGCACGTGGAAGTCAGTCTCGTGCTGCACGTGCCTCCTGAACCTTTACCAATCATGCCCCTTGCCACACCCCCTGAAAAGATCAGCCGACGAACACCACCAGGCGGGCGGACCCCACCGGCCGGCCCTAATGCTAGGAGATAAAAGATAAGGGCGTCGCAGTGACCACACCGCCTCTCAGCATGAACAGCTGCCCGAGCGATAGAACACAACCTGTTTTTAACCGAAAGGCATTCTATTATTTTGTATTAAAAGAGTTGTAAGCCTTTAGGTCGGAATAAAGTCTGTTATATTAAAACCAATTTACTCTATGACCCCTTTACAGCACCTGCCTCCAATTAAAGAACACCAGTCAGCTCTTATTTGCCAGTCTGCAAACATTTTGCCAAAGAGTGTGATTAGGACATCATGCCAAGCCTTTTAATCTCTGACAAAATGAGCGTAGCACTGTTTCTTTAACCCTAATCTGGTCATGACATTTTGCTCGTTTTATGACAAGTACTCATGAAAGAAGCTAGGCTTTACCCCAAAAGAAATCCAGCAAACACGTACCAAACTAGGTCTGCCAAAAATGCAAGAGAGCTGCTCAAATCATTAAGATGATCTTCCTGATGGCCGCCGAGGGCGGCCCTGCCAATAATCTGTACTACCCCCCCTGGCTACGAAATTAAGAAACGTCCAAGAATTGAACAAACACAATATACACCTGATCAAAATCAAGTGTTATGCGTGCGGACACTTCTCCTGCCTACCCAACAAGCAGAAAAGGCAACGTAAAATCTCAAGAATGCCTTACATTCTACTAGGGCACCACAAAACACTCCATACCATCCTACTAGGAGCAACAGGGAAAGGTTAAGGTGAAGGTTACATCACTATATATGCCTCAAAGGGCATCTCAGCGGTAGTTTGGAAAAAGCCTGAAACTACACCTGGCTAAACAAAAGAAACAGAAGCTAGAGGAAACATAAACAGATGTATGTAGAAGAGAAAAGTGTATAGCAAAAGAGAACGTTTGTTTTGAAGAAGCGCGAAGAGAAAGCATCAAGGAGAACAAGAAAAAAGCTGTTGATATGTCTTAGGATGTGTGTATAAGAAGCCTCAGTCAGAAACAGGAATAAAGAGGCTGAGAGAGCCTCGCAAAACCAGGAGTGCCAAGAGAACAAGTGCAGTGGAGCAGAAGAGAGAACAAAGGACGCACGCAGCTCCCAAAAACAGCTCCTTTCTCTCCTCTCTAGCTGCCCACCCCACCAGCTCACCCAGCTACAGCAGACCAGTTCGATGCTGTCCTCCACAATTTGCCAATTGAAACCGTGAGCCAGGGCATGCCTGGCCGCAAAGGGAGCCGGTGCTTAACTCGCCAGGAGCAGGTCGCAAGCTACAGCCGGGCCCTGGTTATGACTGCTGCCACGGCTACCACGCTGAGGGCTGCCGTGTTGCTCCGCCGTTAGGGGAAAAGGGTGGCAAGCAAGCTTTGCCCAAAGCCAGCTCCTCAAGCAAGCTGACCATTTATGCTTGTAGTGTGTAACGATGCTGGAAAGGTTAACAAAGGGGGTAACCTGCAGCCATAAATGTTGCAATGCTGGTTTAAGTAAAAAGAAAAAGAAAGACTACGCAGGTAGTGAAAGCCACTCCCCACATTAATTAAGGAAAAGGAGCCACTTTGGTACCGAGTACCGTAAAGCTTCTCCACCGCGAAAAGGAAAGGAAAAGTCAATGGGGATCAAGAGGGTTGCAGGCTTGGCCTGAAACCGGCTCCTGATGAGAGTTGATAACAGTGCTGGAAAGGGCACGTCTAGTATGGACAAGTGTAGCAGCAAAGTTCACAGAGTGCACATGGAGCTTGGAGGCAAGCTTCTTAACTCTTTGAGAATCGAGACACAATTCCTTGAAAGGCATAAGAGTGTGAGTGTTGTAGATGGTGCCGCCCACACCCAAAAGGATGATGTGGAGAGTAACGGAGGCTCCTTGGAGAATGTTGCAAAGATCTTTGTGCTGTTCCTTTGCGGCGTTCAGCTGGTTCTGAGGTCTGGTGTCCTCACAATACTTGATCTCAACAAGGTGGATGTCACGCCGAGGTTTGCTGAGGTCTTTAGGTCGGTGCTGTATGGGGTTGGTGGCTCTACTGGTGGCTGGCGGTGCTGCTGAGGTGCTCCCAGTCTCCCTCAATTGCCCCCTGCCACTTTGAAGAACCCACCCCCCTACATTAATTTGTTGATGAGAAGAAGGGCAACACGTATGCGAAAAGGTCAAGCACGAGAAAGAAAGAAGGAAAAAAAGCCTGCGTACTTTGGTGCCTACGTTAAAACAAGGTTTAGGAAGGTTTAGGAAGGTTTAGTAAAGAGTAAAAGGCCATGGGGCCGAGGGCACGTCTAGCTACACCGCCGTGAGGCACTCAACATAAAGAATTGGGAAGCTAAGACTTAGCCAGGATAAAAGCAGCTAAGCCATTGCAATGACTGGTGCGTCAGAACCAACTCCAACACAACCCAAGAGAAAGAAGAGTTCCCCTACAGAAACGCAGCTGCGCCAGCAAGTCACTCTCAGCATAACAAGCCCATACTAGGGAGACAAGAAAGTGTGTCCCATTGATTTAGGACACCTGAAGAGCATGGGGTTACTGGGAAGGAGTTGGCTATGCTTGGCACTATTGCTGTGCGAATGATGTCCATTGTTTGTTTAGGGCTAGCAAAGAACTCTTTAGCCATTTTAGTTCTTCCGGAAAGCTTTGTAGTCATGTGTGTCAGTTGGTGTGACCAGTTGAGGTCCATTATGATGTGTACCCCAAGCTATGGGAAAGGATCGTCAGGCTTGAGGGACTGTACTGCTCGACCTTGTGCTAAGACCTTGGCCAACTGATGTGTGGCCATGCAAGATTTTGTTATTATCGCTATGGTAGTCGTCTTTTTGCCTGATAATGAGGTGAGCCCAGTCTGCGTATTGGGTGAGTTTCATGGCATGGAGCCGGAGGTTTTGGAAGGAGTCGGAGAGACAGATAAGGTCGTCTGCAAAGCCCCACTGCTAGTGCAGTTGACGGCTTTGAGGTCGGGTGTGCTGGTATAGCATAGCCTTGCATGTATTGTATGGAGCCAGTGGAGTAGTGGCTCCAGGTAAATCAGGAACAGGGATTGATGATGGAGAGAGAGAGTGTGTCTTTTTAAATGGTTCCTCTTTCAACTGGGATATTTCCCGTGCAGCCCGAAGGCAGGCTGATTCTAGTGTGTGCTTGATAGTATTATTTTTTACCACATCTGGGGAATCCCAGATCAAACATAATAATGAGCAACTTATCATGATCTGTGGTATTAAAATGCAGAGGTAAAGTCTACTATGAGAGCATAGATGTCTTGTTTATATAGAGCTTGTCATCTTCCATTAGGACATTTTGGAGTTGTTGAACTGTGTCGTTTATTTTATGAAAGCCAGCTTGCATGTTGCTGAGAAAGGAGTTGACCTCTGCATTTTCGTATACCTAGCGTAATAGTTATTAGGCGTGTCCACAGTTTGTACAGTGTATTTGCAAGGCCGATTGGTCTGTATGAGGCAACATCTGTCTCCGGTCCCGTTTCCTTGTAAATAAAATTTGTTTCACTTGCTTTCCAATTCTTTGGGGTTATCCCTGTTGCCCACATAATTATGAACAGCTCGTGGATCGTTTGCTGGTATTCTCACGGAATGGCTTTTAATTGTTTGTTGACAATACCATCGGGGTCTGGGGATTTGTTAATTGTACGGGATTTTAAACATTCTTGGAAGTTGCACGAATCCAGGATAGAGTTGTGTAGCCAAGTCCTTCTGTGCTGGTGCTTGTCCTTTATTATAGTTACAGGAGTTTCAAGTTTGTATCAATTGTAGCATTACTACTTGTCCAAGGATAGTTACAACAAGCACCAGGATCTGTGGCAAGTAATTTTCTGTTTTTACAGATGGCTTCCATGCTTTTGGTGAAAAACTATGCATAGCAAACTAAGTATACATCCAAAATGAATGTGTTCAAGCGCATTAAAATCAAGTATACACTCTGGATGTGCACTTCAACCACACTGCTCCGAGAAGATAAGCTGCAGTACGGCCTGGTGGATGCTCTTCCTTAAGAATAGAATACAACTACAGAAACGCCCTCACACTTACCACTAGCCTCTATAATAAGGGAAAGCGTGGTAGGCTCACTAAAGCTCTCCTCGAGCATCAATCTCAGCAACTAAAAGCCGCAGCAAAAGGCCACTTGGGACCTCAGTTGCAAACACCAAGATACCTCCAAAAGCAATTATAATATATGTTTGCATCAACAATAACACGGCAGTATGTTTGCATCAACAATAACACTTTGCGCCTCACATTCCATGGCCACCCATTCTCACAGAAAACTTTGACAATATTACAAAAAAAGTTAAGCACCCAATTTGCCTACTCCGGAAACCATAATTAACCACATCTCATTCTCCCTTATGGACTCCGGGCTCTCCAGCCTTTCAAGACTACTTAGCCTAGACGGCACACACACACACGCACACACACACATACACACATACACACACACACACACAAAGTGGCAACAACTTCAAATTCAAGTTTGGCAAAGCGGGACAAATCATTGCAATAAATAGATATGCCTCTCTATTGAACTCAGATAATATAACAATATAACCCCCCAGCTCATCAGTGACTTGCATAAAAGCAAGGACACAACACTTAACAAAGAAAAAGGCTCAGGAAAATCAATTTTACTGCGTTAGATGCAATCAAGGCCCACACTCCCATTGAGGGGGGTTGGTCAGAAACACAAATTTCACAAAGCCTACAAACCCAAACTCCCGGTGAACAGTCTCCACAAGGAGAACGAGACATTTAAGTCAGGGGCAGACAGGGGGTACGGACATGGATCCAGATCGCTCCCCCAACATTTATTGCTGCCAAACAAGACCCAACAGAAATCCCCCACCACAACCTAATAAAAGGTAGAGGAATCCCTCCCTCTTCATGGAGCTCACTGGAGATTCCACTGCGTCACTACCTATTTCTCCTTTGCAACCTGTTGGGACTGCGGCAACCACAATATGGCACTACAAATATACCAACGCAACTCTTTTTGGCAATGTCATGGCCTGTAATACAATGTTAATGTATGAATATCAAATGAAGAGGTGTTGGACTGGCAACAAATTTGCAAACCTAGGAAAATGTAACACCAACGCAACTTCACAGACGCAAGATAAAATTCAATTACAGCCTGTTACTAATGAGAAATGGGCCCTACCCTTGTTCCAAAGCACAGGGCTGAAAGCAGCAACAACAGAGCCCTTTCCAAGAAGCCAAAAGTTAGACAATTGCTACCAAATGTGTTGGAGCCCAGTCAGCCGAGAACATCCAGGGAGAGAAGAAAACTATGACGATATTATGCCGCAATGCGATACATGCCAACGCACTTACCATTGGAAATGTCTGAATGACCTGAGTGCCTGCTTATGTACTGAGTCAGGCAAGCCGCGGAAAACATGGTAAAGATTGGCACTGCCCAACCTGTACTGACCTAACCCAGGTTGAAAAGGATACCAGAAAGTCACATGCAGAGGTTGAAGAAATGGTAAAAGGTATAAGTGCTCTGGCAACCCCGACTTAAAAACCTACGTAGGTTGTTATAAAAATGCTGACACAAGTACCCAGCTAAGTGCCCAAACAGAAGACCAAAAAATTGACAATCTTGCAAATCAAGGCTATGATGGTTGTACCCAGCACTTTGATAATATGTGGGACTCGTCGCAAGGCCAAAACATCAGAGACAAGGATCTCTTTGTCTTGGACACTGTCAATCCTCAAGTAGACATTCAACCCACTTGGAAATTAGAGATCTGGGTACGGGATGTGGATCTCCTCAAGCTTAAGCCAGGATTAAATAAAGACTCAGAGGGTGAACCAAAAATTCCTAAACACGTAATTTGTCAAGCAGCCTGTGTATATGACATTCATGGCAAGTACACACAAATGCTTTCCTTCTTAGAACGTCTGAGCATTCTGCTACATGCATACAATCAAACCAAACGGACTGGTATACTACACAATACTACACAACCACCTGTACTAGATGCAGCAATTAAAATTGCAGGTCTACTACAAAGTTACAAACTCCAGATGAGCTCACTAAGCAATATTAGTAAAAAGGCAAAAGATTCCAATGCGTACTGCACCCCGAGGCACATTACGACTTCCTCCAAAAATGGGCACTAGTTACCAAACACAAATTTGCCAGCCCCCTAGATTTCGACCCTAGCCTAGTTACCAAGCCTAAAACTAGATTGAAAACACCAGAGATACAGAATGCGGAGCAAGCACTAATGCCCTTGACTCGAAATTTACAGGCTTTTCCTTCTGTCACCCAAACTATTAGCAACTGCCTCCTGCATGCACTTGCGGGACATTCGCTTTACTCAGCAAGCTGCACTCATGAGATTGATCAAGAAGCTGCTGCAACGTTCCTGCTCTTTTCTGACTGGCTTGGTTGGAGCAAGAACGGGTACATGAGTTGGATAAATAACCAACCTGAGTAAGCATGCATTCTAGCCAAATTTTTTGCTAACAGCATGCTCTTATATACCAGAGGGGGTTGACTGGCCAAACAGCATGCTTTTATATACCAGAGGGGGTTGACTGGCCAAACAGCATGCTCTTATATAACAGAGGGGGTTGTCTGGCCAAATTGCAGGAAATGCTCCTTCCTGATTTCCTTTCCCACTTGCAACCATGTCAACCTAAATATTGTCAAGAAAGATTACGTTCACCAAAAAATGGTGAACATCGGATGACCCCAGATCACACTTCTGGCCTCAGATCACCTCAAATGGGCCCACAGCTCCGCCCTGGGACCATTTTTAATTCCCAAAATTAGGTATTTATGACTTCCTTGCACCGCGCGACCATCCTTAATGTTCAAAAATAGGAGACAAGGAAGTCAAAAGATGACCTTTTTGGCATCTTCTTGGCTGATTTTCTCTAAGGGAAATGACTAGAGTTCTGTATCTCACTAATCACTGTATCTTTTCCCCTCATTTTTGTTGCAATGATATTTAATTATAGAAGAAATTCTAATGCAATTTTAATAATATGATTTGGTGCAGCGGTTGGTCAGATCCAGCATACGGGTGCCTGAAAAGTAGGGTTCACGCCGCGGCCAATTAGGCATAAGGGCCCACGTTTGCTTCGATAAAACTCAACTGCCCTGCTGCTGTTGTGGCATAAGCTACCATTTATAACCAAGTTTGACTGTATCAAACGATAGCCCGCATACTCCGGGAACATTCAAAAAACACCCCCATTTGGGGGGTCAGTGGTTCCCCTCCGCTCTTATTCCCTACAAAAGTTTGGTTAGACGCTCCACCCCAACCTCAGCACAACAAGAATAAAATGCAGCTAGTTGTCGTCTGGAACAATCAAGGTAACAAGCCAATGAATTCAATCCAGCTTGGCTCAACAATCTCAAGCAGACCATCCCTGAAGCAACGTGGACTTGTAACAAAAGTGCCCATGTGCCTGGCACTGCTCGTGTGAAATGCAAGAACAAGCAGAAAAAAATTTCCAACTCCTAGACCCGGATACTTCCATTGCTGCTGACATCAGCCAGTGGCAAATGCTTCATAATACAAATGTCAACCAATACAAGAGCCCGCATATTCCCGAAGTACAAAATTGGAAATCAATCGCATACACTGACGGTAGTGCCATGCAAGATGAGACCAGTAAACATCAAATTTCATTCACCAGCATTGTCACCCCCATCACAGGCACTGATTACAGTAAATGCCATCACTATCGATCCGGGGGGCAACAACCCCACGCTCACCATCAATAGAGCTGAACTTGCAGCTTTGCTGGTAGCAGTACAAAAAGGCGTTACTAAAATTGCTACAGACAGTGCCTCATCCCTCTTTCAGATTTGAGAACAGCTATTGAATCCAATGGCTATATGCTGCCATTTGCACAGGGAACTACTCAAGGACACTGTAAATTTAATCCAATCCTCACCTCCTACCATCAATTTCTACAAGGTGCAGATCACGGAGCACGCAAAGCAGCAGTCAATCAAAATTTTGACATTCCCGTCCCGCTAGCTACTGACCCCTTTTACAACCTGTTCTGGCTAAGCATGCCTTACAAGGATGGCTCCCATGCAGAAGAGCTACGAGTTTTGACTTAAACTAAAGGACAAGCTAAAGCTAAGCTAAAATATCATATGCACGCCCACCATTACCTTGGTGAAGCTAACACAGATACATTGCTTTACAAGCTCTGGCAAAAATTGCATGATACACCTGAGCGCGCAGCATAGCCCGACTCTCACACACAGCATCTGCCCTGTGCCTGTAGTGATAGGACGCCTTTACGGGGTTGAGAGTTTTGCTCTCACCCAATTGAAGAGCTCCTTGACCTTCACCTCCATCTGCTCTCAAGATCCTTTAAAGTTTAACCGCTTCAACTGCATATTTCAACTATGGTCTTTTGTCTGACGGATCTAGTGTCCTCACAGTACTTGATCTCGATGAGGTGAATGTCACGCACGTTGGAGGATGCTGGGATCTTTAGGTCGGTGCCGATGTAGCAAAGTGTACAGAAAGCACCGTTATTTTTGTCTGCAATGAGGAATGCTAATTTACCAACTTGTTTGCCATTAACTTTGTATCTGATCTTCTTACAAAGCTTGTCTTAACATCGCATTTCTTTTGCAGCCTTTTTCCTGACGGCTCACTGGCCCCAGCTTGCAGCATTACATAATACGTGTCATTTTCTCACGTTCCAAACTGAAATTGGGGTCAATAGCATTTTTGTGCCCGGACTGTGAACATTGAACCAGGCGCCTGGAAATGAGGTGTTAAACAGATCGTTATGACTCCGTTCCCAGAAGCAAAATGTGGGACCACCTTCATAATAAGAACCAGATGCCTATCCACACTGTCAATCCTTGAAAACCTGTATAAAGCTGATAACTACACGCTGTTGGATGGGGATAAATCAGCGACTGTCCAGGCACTTTTTGGTACGAAACAAGGGTCCCCCCTCTCCCCCCTGCTGTTTTCCATTTACTTGAACGACATTAACAGCGTGACTGATGGGGCACAGGGTGCGGTCACTGGTATCCCTGGTTTTACTGTTAAAAACATGCTGTTTGCTGATGACCTTTTCCTCCCTTCCAATGAATACGCGGATTTGCAGACCATGCTAAACCTGCCCCCTCTGTACTGTGACGGTGAAATGCTCCCTTACACAGACGTCGGAAAAAACTGCCCTCGGTTGAAGTGCGGTTGAAGCGGTTGAAATCAACTCAGACTCCTTCAAATATTTGGGCATGGTGTGCGACAAGAAGATAAATCTGAACACCGCGGCTGAAGCAACACTTTGCCCATTCACGGCAGGCACGTTCAGAGTCAAAGAGTTTGTTCAGAAACGTAACTCTTCTAACAAGTTAAACGCGTACATATGGCTTCTCAAGACACGCTATTCCGGCTGCTATGTATGCGAGTCAGATTTGGGCCACTCCTTACTTACAACAAGGCAAAGAGATGGACAGTCCCCTTAAGAAATGGCTGTTGGCAGTGTTAAAAAGGATGTTGGGAGTCAGAGACACCACGCCTTCATGGTGTGTTATGCGAGAGTGTGGATTGGAACCCCTACAGTTCAATTTTGCGCAGCAATGTGGCTGTACAGTTCTTTGACAAAATCCAACAGCTACACAATTAACAAGGTCTTACATGATGATATGCAGCTGAATACACAACCCATGATTGCTGATCAGCCCATATTCTTTTTGCCATGGATGGTCTGACACAATCATATATTTTCATACAATAGCTGCTAAACTGTGCACCCAGTAATCTCAGCTTTTTTTGTTGTAGACCTTAGGATAGACAATTGGAGTACTGGACACCTTATTCTGAAACTCATCCGAGAGAACACAACAGCAAACACTCTATGTATCACAATGGTGTGCTCTTCCTACCAGAAGGGCTCTGGTGCGTCACTCATTTGCCTTACATTCTTCCCAAATACATGTTTCTCAACCTGCCTTGTGATGTCATCCGTAATACAGCTCATTTCAGACTTAGTGTTCAAACCCTACGATTTGAGACAGCGACATGGAGTCAAAGTAATTCCCCCACCTGTGACCTGTGTGATGCTGATGATGTGCAAGATGAGCAGCATGTTCTTTTTTACTGCGCCAATCCCCACGTGATTTCTCTCCGCAGGAATTATGCATCTGTTTCCTCCAACAGGAGCCCACGATGTGTTGCCAGAACAATAACAAGCTTCAATTTTCCCCTTAAGAACTAATTGCGTTTTATGAGCAGGCTAGCAGTCGCACTTCTTGCCTGAAGGCCTTTTTTTGTAAACGTTGCAAACCAGCTCGTTAGCGCCCGCAGCTGTGCCGTTTGGTCTGATTTTTATTGCACATTGTAGATTGTATTAGTTCATGACATCCTATGTTGAAAGCACGGCAATACGTGGAATGGGTGGTGAAATATTGGTGGAGAAAGATCGATGCGGCTGTTGGCCATCCCCACTTCGCGGCAGAGGATTTCTACAGAGGGGGGCTGTACTCTCCTTCCTGAATCCCATTTTCTTTTCGCAATGACCTGTTAAACATAAACAGCAAAGCTTACTTGTCAAACCTTAGGAATCCCTCACAGTTACTGGGCACAGTTCGAGCTAAAAGCAGGTCAACAAATCACAACGCTGTTTGTAGTTTGTACGTCTGTGCGGAGTTAATGTGCATAACCTTATTGGTGTCAAACATTCCTCTTATCACCAGCAACTACGTGCAAATAAAACACAGAACTATTGTACACTTATTTCTCCCATCTCCCAATAAAGAGAGGGACTTGCAACAAACAAAACACATGCCACACAACCCCTCAAAGGGAAAGAATCCGTTATGGGGGAGGCACTATGCTTCTTGTAGCCTCCTGGTATTGCCCAGATAGCCAGACAAGCACTGAAATTACGAGGTGGCACAAGCGTTCTATTCAGCAGGAGCATCCTGCTGAGCAGCAGGAGAGAGCTCCTTTGCTTCAGCTTGGTCCTGTCCTGGACCCTCTCCTGCTGGCTCATTTGAAACTGGCCGCTCTGTGAGAAATTTGTTGGAGATTACTGCAGCATGTGTAAATTGCAATGATGGCTTTGCACACGCAAGCACAGTCACAAGGGCACAAGCAAGCGTGGATGGAAACATGCATGTCACTCCACTTGAGTGGAATGGAACAGCCTCACCTTCAGGGACGCTCTGAGGCTCCATGGGAGGGGCGAGCTCTGAGGGTGCGCTTGGGGACAGCAGCTTCATTGCCTCCTCCCTACAAGTGAGAAGCGAGGCAGCGTGATTTGCACCTGTCAGCCTGGTAAGTGCGCACGTGCTTTCAAGCTTCTTGTGGACAACCACAACAGGGTGACTGCCTGGACGTTCAGCCAAGCAAATTGAAGTAAGCGTCCCTGATCAAGAAGGTCCTGCTCATCTGTGACCCATTCCAGGAAAGCAACAAAACCAGCAAAAGACGAGAAGCAGTTCGACCAATTTGGTAAATGTGGCGCTCTTTTGCCATCCTTAGCCCCGACGCCTCTCACCTAATGAAGCTTTTTTTCGCTTGCAGCCACCTGGCATCGTCGTTATCGTGGTACTTGTCTTGCAGCAGCGCCTTAATGGCGCCGTTCACGGTAAAATTGTCCATGTCGGCATCTGGGAGGATGGAATGCAGAATAGAGGACTGAAACAGGGCCAGCTGTATGATCTATGGCTTGCTAACACGAATAAAAACTAAGGAAGCCTGTTTGATACCAAATACTGTAAAACACCTTTGCCGCATCAGGAGAAAAAGGCCCAAAACAAAGAAGCTTGGCTTGTAGCAGTAGCATTTGATTGCCTGTGTTACTGGGTAAAAAAAAATGTATAACAAGACAAGCACTTGCCTGATCTATACTGAAATGATTCTGGAGATAATGTGATACAAACTGATTTGAGGGAGCAACAGAAAAGGCAGACAGAAGAAAATTATGAATGCTAATGTAATAAACTGCTGGTGAGCGGCCAAAGATTCAAAGCTGTAACGACTGTGAGCTAGAAAGAGGCTGTCAGCAATGCAGTTCTTAAGACTAAGAAAACTCCGCATCATACAGCATGCACCAGGGATCCTTTCATTTTTCCTAGACTCCTTTTTGCTCAACCCGTTGCCGCTCCGCACCTTTGATGACGTCCTTGAGTGAGGCGAGCAGGTCCTCGTCACTTGGCTTCCTTTGTAACAGCTCCTCAATGTCCTACACACGTGTGGATGACAGTGCAATGTGGAATGCACACCTTGAAGCAAGGGCAAAGATAAGGTCGCCTACTTACTCCTCAACACAGCCCAACAGCTGAGTCCTTATAAAAACTGCTGGCTGTTCTTGCATCTGCTTGCATATAGATTCATACAACCAAGCCCTCCTGTAAAATTGTTGCATTGCACTGGCTACTGCAGGACAGAATGGGCTTATGAAGGAGTGAAGGAGCTCAAAAATCTACAATGCATCACAGACGACACCACCAATCAAACTAACAAACAAAAAGTAGCTGGACCTGAGGTTAAAAGCCTAGGCCTGAAGCTCAACCGTTTAAAGACAGGTGCAGGCATTTGTGTGTTGAAAAAGCAAGGACAAGCTGTGGCCTGCAAGTGGGACGGAGGCACCAACCTCCTGATCTTCCTCTGGCTTCTCATCTGGCTTCTCCTCCTCTCCGGCCTGCTCGTTTTCCTCCGCACCTTCCTCCTCCTTAGGCACTCCCTCTGAACTCTTCTCCTCTTCCTGCTCCGCCCCTTCTGATTCCTTCTCCTCTGCTGGGGCCTTCTTCTTGGGCTTAGACTCCTGCGAGCACGGGATTTGAGTTTGGCAATGAAGAATATACTGGGCCTTAGCCGTACAAGCACGATGTAATCATCCATCAAGGTTTCCCTCCCAAGAGCGCTGAATGCATTTGGTTCTTGCAACCCGCAAGGATAAGCCACACATCAGCTCACAGCATTGCGTGGCTTCCAAGCTGCTCGGGGAGAGCATCAACTTGCAAACAATATATTTTATGGCCTGTTTACCTCCTCCTATTTTGGTGTATTACAACGACCAGCTTGTCAGCACACCCTGGCTGGAATGTTTTAGAACTCACCTTTTTTGCCTTCTTAGCTGGCTGCTGCTCTTCCTCACTTTCTTCTCGCTCCTCTCTCTCTTCCTCTTCCTCTGTTTCCTGTTTCTGCGGCCAGAGCGAGCAAGGACACATTGAGGCCTAAGCTGCATGGAAGATCAATTCATTGTTCTGAAGATGGAACAAGTCCCGTTCGAGTAGTATAATGGCTTCACAACCAGTTTGTTGCTGATGCATTAGGATAGGGTGTCATCATGTCGGACTAGCACCAAACAAAATTTTACAATTTACCTTCTTGCTGGGCGCTGTCTTCTTCTCTGCCCTCTTAGCTGGCGCCTTCTTTGCAGGGGACTGCGTACACGAGCACAAACATGCGTGTGCTACGTCCATTGGATACCGTGTACGCCTGTGCAATGCCTGCCCTCAATAACAGTGTGAGCGCTAACCAACTGCTACAAAATTAGAGCCACAGCTTTCCTCTCAAGACGAATATAATTGTTTCCGTTTTTTGTTACATCGGGACACATTTCCTTTTAAACGATACTGCTGGCTCTGCGCTGAGTGCAAGCAAGGCCCCCTCACACCTTCTTCGCCTTCTTGGCAGGCTTCTCCTCCTCTTCCTCCTCTTCCTCCTCCTCACTCTCCGACGCTTCCTCTGCCTTGCCTTTCTTGCCAGCAGCCTGCAAGCAGAATGAGCAGCTCATCCCTTTTGGCGCCTGCTGCACCTTTAATAATGTCCATGTAGGCAGACAAATGGGAAAACGAACACGTGCGTCTATGAGTTGTAGGAATCCGACTCTCAGGATGTGAAAATGTACGGATTTGATAAGCATCAGGGAAAGCGCGTTCTCTCTGGAATATATATAAAATTTGCCAGGCTCACCTTGCCCTTGGGTGCCTTTTTTGCTGCAGGCTTTGCCTTCTTGGCCGACTCCCGCTCCCGCTTGCGCTTGGCTGCCTCCTTTTTCTTAGACTCCTGAAGCGCAAACAAAAGGATGCTAGCACTGGTTGCTAACATACAAGAAGCTGGGCGGACGGCTGCACAAAAAAAGCGATTTGCAGCGATTTTCTGCTTGTGCTGAGATCAGCTTCAGGCTCTTCACTCTGCATTTGCTTTGCAT
>Ga0307947_1000405_pt1:27500-30050 | contig 30050 bp, 30 predicted proteins | sample OrgLakmetagen232_FD_201840 | JGI IMG/M metagenome (GOLD analysis project Ga0307947, IMG submission 201840) | Saline water microbial communities from Organic Lake, Antarctica - #232 | ecosystem: Environmental > Aquatic > Non-marine Saline and Alkaline > Saline | place: Antarctica...
GCCCCCGGCATCCAGTCCAACGACGATGGCCTGTCCCTTGTCACTGATGCCATCGAGAAGGCTGGCTACACCGGCAAGGTCAAGATTGGCATGGACATTGCTGCCTCCGAGTTCATCACTGAGGTGAGAAAGACAGCCTGATTTTGCTGTTGTATTGTTACGCTGTGTCTGAGGACGTTTTGGGAATCTCGCAGCAAGCCTTTCTCGCCTGTTTGCTAGTGATAAAATGTATTGCGCAAATGAGTGAAACTCTGGTGCAGCTCAACGAGTAGAAATGAATGGTGACTTGTTCACCTTGCCTGCAGGACAAGATGTACGACCTGAACTTCAAGCAGCAGCCCAATGATGGCTCCTTCAAGAGGACAGCGTGAGTGTCCCTTGCTGTGCTCTCAGCAGAGCAAAGAAGTGTGGATTTGTGAGGAAAGCAGATGAAACGGGTTGCTCTCAGTATTTTAAAGCAGTTTTGCACAAATGCAGATTTAAGCAAGAAGTACCTGTCTTCTAAGCGCCATTGCGCCCAGCTTTTACCATGCTTGCTCACATGATACTCTGCCTACTCCTTTCTGCCAGTGCTCAAATGTTGGAAATGTACAAGGAGTTCTGCACCAAGTACCCTGTCATTTCCATCGAGGACCCATTCGAGCAGGATGACTGGGAGCCTGCCAAGTCCCTCACTGCTGAGAACATCTGCCAGGTGTGGTTAAGGAAAAACTAAGGATTACAAGGTGAATGAAGAGCTGCCTGGCTTTTCCTCGACAATCATTGCTCACCTGTCCAGACACTGGGCCTCAAGCATACGGTCACTGTCAGACATGGCATCTTGTTTCTTTTCAATTTGTTTGAACGCACATGCCTCAAGAGTGGGAAAATCCACGCTAGCTTTTAGTTGCTTAGATGACATGAAACCTGCTAATGGGCCTCGGAAATTGATTTCTTGTTCATATGAATGGAAGAGTCCTGTCCTACTTCTGAGCTACACCACACACAGCCCTTCTTCTCTCTTACCTCTTGCATTGCAGGTCGTGGGTGATGACATGCTCGTGACTAACCCCACTCGCGTGAAGCGTGGAATTGAGCAGAAGGCCGTTAACTCGCTGCTGCTGAAGGTCAACCAAATCGGAACCTTGACAGAGTCCATCGAGGCTGTGAGGATGTCCAAGGAGGCCGGCTGGGGAGTGATGACCAGCCACAGGTACTCAATTTTAGGGGAAGTTACATTTTCCTGAGCTCTACCATAACGTTGGATCAAGCAGGGAGTAGCACATTAGGCTTCAAACCTTTGGTGATTGTGCAACGTATAACAAATCCTGCGGGCCTTGACCACTGTACTCAATTGGGCTGCAATTTACCATACCTGCCCCCTTCCCACAGGTCTGGTGAGACCGAGGACTGCTTCATCGCAGACTTGGCTGTCGGGCTGTCAACCGGCCAAATCAAGACAGGAGCTCCCTGCCGTTCTGAACGTAATGCTAAATACAACCAGCTGCTGCGTATTGAGGAGGTGCGTTTGGTCTGTTGCTGTGTAGTCGATCATCAACCAGTAATTGGAGGCATCCATTGTGTGTGGAGGTCCTTGGAGGTCCAATGAGCGTGTCTTGGACGCTCGCCTGTTGTGCTGTTGTGTCTACACACAAGTGCTTAAGAAGCTAGTCACCATGTTTAGCCATCTGGTTCCTGATGCCGTGTAAACCAAAATGCTGGTTCCTCCTTATCCTTAGTTCGAACGCATGAATTGAGTCATCATTGATGAGCTGAAGATTTTTTTGAATGCAAAGTCCGTCTCACAAAAGGCTGTCCTAATGATTTAGATTCAATGGGGCAGGAGTTCTTAGGCTATTCCGTGTGCATTTGAAGAAAAGAACGCAGCTATTCTCTTGCAAAATCCTTTCATATATGTTGTGACACAAGACTGTTTAAATTGTGCTTCCATTACGCGCACTCACAGGAGCTGGGCGACAACGCAGTGTACGCAGGCGAGAAGTGGCGCTTCATCGGCTGGCAGTGAGCTCTCTGGCTTTGAGTTAGCTAGTGCGCTCTGTTGCCGAAAGGCAGGGGAGAGACAAATTGCGATTTGTTCGTTGAACTTTTAATCTGCTGGTTTTAACCCTGAAAGAATTCGGTGGCATGTCTTTTTGCATTTGTTTGGGTAGTATTGAACTTCAGACAACGGGTTTACAAAGGGGTTAATTGGCAGCCATAATTGGTAGGCTGACGGTTAATGGGCCGCTGTCACTGAGCTCGGCTCACAGAAGAATTGGCACATTTTTAAGCAAGGTAAGGTAAGGTTACATCGCTATATATGCCTCTGGTGGGCAACTGAGCGGAAGCTTGGAAAAAAGCTTGTAAGGGGTTACAAGGATGGCCTACAGCCCGAGACTCTGGCTGATGGCAATTGGCTGGTGAAACAAAATCAACCAGTGTCAAAAATTGAAACTAAATCTGACACAAACTTGAGGAGTCTGTATGAGTCTTGATTCAGGAATGCATTGATCTCAAAATCAGTGATACTGTGATGACAAGTTAAGAAAGGAATAAATTCAGAGCTTGAAG
>Ga0307947_1000406_pt1 | contig 30040 bp, 24 predicted proteins | sample OrgLakmetagen232_FD_201840 | JGI IMG/M metagenome (GOLD analysis project Ga0307947, IMG submission 201840) | Saline water microbial communities from Organic Lake, Antarctica - #232 | ecosystem: Environmental > Aquatic > Non-marine Saline and Alkaline > Saline | place: Antarctica: Organic Lake...
ATGTGCCTCTCTCCAAACTGCCTGATGCCTGAATCTCAGGTCTATGCGCAAATTAGAAATATTCAGCTTCCTGCATTGTAATAAGTCACTTCTGTATACAGTGCCATTCTGCAAATCACCAAATGCATCCTTCATCTGTCTAGTCACTCCAACAATTAGAAGCACCAGGATTCCCAAGGGAAATATCAGCTTTAATAACATCGCGTAAAGTATTGCTGTTTGAATCAACCATCCTGTTCCAAAATTTGGCAGCTGACCTGAACCAGTAAAATTGTAAGGGTTCCTGCGCGCATTCTCGAAGCACACACCAGTTTGCAGAAATAGATTCAATTCCCAAATTTCTCTTTAAAAACGCCATGTGTGCGACCTGCAAAGGGTTGCTGAAACCATTGTCATGCTTGAGAAATTGCGTAGACCAAATCTGACTGGCATACATGCCAGCTGACAGCGCATATGTCTTGAAAAGCCACAACATCGCATGAGGCCTGTCAGAAATCCTCTTTTCAATACCAAACTCTTTCACTCTACGTAAAGCTGCATTAAAAGGCCTCAAAGCATGGGACGCAGCATGGTGTAAGTTCATGTGCTTATCAAATAACATTCCCAGTTAGGTAAAATCTCTCTCTTCAAGCTCCTGATTGTAGAGACGAAAAACAGGAACTGCGGAATTTTGGTACGCATTAAAACTAACTGTGTAAGATTTCTGCACATTTACTGTAAGTCCTTTCCTGGTAGCATACGATTCCAGTCGTCTCAACATTTTTTGCAATTGGACTGGGTCATTAGCTGTCAGGGTCAGGTCGTCAGCATAGAGCATGTGAGTTACCCTGAGCCTCTCAGTGCCTGTAACAGCACCCACACAGCCACTCCCAAACTCATCATCCACATCATTGATAAAAAGGGAAAAACCTTGTTTTACACCTCTGAAAGGCACAGTGGAATTACCGGTACTGGTAGTTTTGGCACCATCAATAAAAACATGCAAAAAGGCAAATATATCCTGCACTCTTGTTTCTGAGAATAAGGACGCAAATCTCCTGCAAAGAGAAAACCACATGAGGGTGCGTAAAGTGAAAAATGGCATGCTGCTCATCTTGGGCATCATCTTCAGCTTCACACAAATCACAAGCAGGGGAGGACCTGGGGCTCCATGTCACAGTCTCACAACGGAGGATATCAAGTATGAGGTTGGCAAATAACATAATGTGTAAACTCATGTGTGAGGAGCAGCACATGCACAACGAGAGGGTCTGGAACATCAAACATGGTCTGGTTCATCACTCTTTTGCTGCGGGCCCTGCTGCTAGATGAACTCTGAACCAGCACTTGCCTGGCTAAAGTGTACAAGAAGGTTTACAAGGTTTACAAGAAAAAGGCCTTCAGTCAATACGCTCGACTGCTAGCCTGCTCATAAAAAGCAATCAGTTCATGTAAGAAATAATGGAGTTTGTTGTTGTTCTGGTGCAAAAAGGCAAATACGTCCTGCACTCTTGTCTCTGAGAATAAGGACGCAAATCTCCTGCGAAGAGAAACCACATGAGGGTGCGTGCAGTGAAAAATGGCATGCTGCTCATCTTGGACATCATCTTCAGCTTCACACGAACCACAAGCAGGGGAGGACCTGGGGTTCCATGTCACAGTCTCACAACGGAGGGTGTGGACACGCAGTCGAAAACGGGCAACACTGCAAATGACATCTCGTGGGAGGTCAAGGAACATGTATTTGGGAAGGCTGTAAGGAGAATAAGTTGCCATAGCCTTTCTTGGAGGTAATGCACACCATCTATTGTAGGTAAAAAATTTGCTGTTTCGCTCATGTGGGTGGCCATCAGATTGAGGCGTCCAAAATCCAGGTGTCTCTCTCTAAGGTCCACGACGGCTTTAACGGCTGGCGTCATGTAATTGACTTTATATCTGCCTTGGAACCAACAGCACCTTGCAGCCAAGATGTATTGATGTTTGTTCTTAACATTCTTCACAGGGAATGCACTGCTGTTCGTGTAAATGCACTGCACTCACGCAAGCGTCGACATGAATGACACCTCTCTAGTGTATGCACGCACCACGTCCTCTGTTTCGTGAGCCTTACCCAGGGGTGACTGTTGCTGAATGGTCTCGGCCAGCCACAAATAAATCCAAGAGCTCAGAAATAAAGAGAAAAAAAGCTAGTATTCTGCTGCAAAAGAAAATAGAAAACAAGTTAACCTGTTGCAGCAAATGAGTTCGGGCTGCTGAGAAGTCTACAGGGTTTACAGATAAAGCCATCAGTCAAAACGTGTGACTGCCTGCTAGGCTGAGTATGTAAAACATGCAAAAATCGTGATAATTGTTGTTGTAGCATCAGACTTGTAGCACCTACAAAGAAGCAGTTAATTCAGTTTGGTGTGGCAGCACATGCATTTGAGTATGAGCAGGTAGCGAACATGTACAGCCTGTACATATGTTTATTATTTATATATATACAGCGTGGAGAACTGGTAGAAGCATTTGGGACCACTACGATGCAAAATGTCACTCATCTGCTGGATGGCATTTCTATCTTTTTTGGTCCAAGGCGCCACAAATTATCAATGAGATACTAGCTGTTTTGCTGAGTCTGATATTTTGTAGTGACAGTGATTTGATCTGACCGCAACGACCAAAGTTGCAGTACTAAAAAAGCAAAGGTGGGGTGCAAACAACGAACAGGAGTGCAAGTACTACTGAGAGGGAGATCGAGAACAGGATGCAAATGCTTTGATCACCGCAACTACAATCGCTTCCTAAAGCTTTGGTTGCTGCAAGACAGCGCTTATTAACAGAAAAGAGAGATACTTATCGGTTGCATGGTGACCAGTGTGCCCAATACAATAAATCTGGCTAATGAAGCTGGCCTAGCGCTCACTTCGTGTACATATATAGCAATACATGCACTGCTTCTTAGAAAGCCTACTTAAACCCTCTTGGCAAAGTGACGATTTACCTATGAAGCTATCTTCTTAGAAGTTTCCTGTTAAAAAGGTGGCCAAAATATAGGCAACTCGTATCACAAGAACATCACATCCTGTCATTCAATGTCATTTTGCAGGTATGTTTTCCGCAATTGCAAGTAAGTAGGGTTGGCCAGAACCATATTAGGTGTGTATACGGTGTTTTTGGCAGGGAAATCACCAGATATACGGTCATATACGTAGTATGCATACAGTTCTGGCCAACCCTACAAGTAAGCCACAATAGGGTCTGGGAGTCGTCCAATTACAAAGGAAGTGCAAGGAGGCACAGACACAGCAAATGGCACAAGCTGGAAATTTGTTGGTCAATCCTCCTGGTTTCCACCTCCAGCAGGAGGATTAAAAAATGGCTTGCGAAGCTTCAACAAAAGTGTGTTGGAGGAGCTCCAGATCAGATACAAGACGATACACAAAGTCTAAGGAGTCCCACCAGATGACCTGCGGCAAAATGAGATTGCTCCCTCACCTTCAGGTGCAGGATGATCTTGGTGCCCCTGCCCAGCTGCTCCCCCTCCGTGTCACGAGCCACTGTGAAGCTGCCCCCTGCTCGAGACTCCCAAACGTACTGCTCATCGTCGTTGTGCTTGGTCACCACTGTGCACAATTAGTCATCAGTAAGATGAGTGGTACGTGTTAAATTGAGCGCGCTCATGGCTTCAACACTCAGGCTTGCTAAAGAAGGGCTCAAGTAGCAGTTTGCCACGCTGCACGTGTTTATCCTACATCTTACATGTATTTTAAGTAACTGTCCCTTCCATGTGCTCTCTCCCCTAGCGCAAGACTTCAGACTCAGATGGATCTGAAGTGTACGCTGTTGTTGTCAGACGTGTCCCATGAACACCCACTTTTAACCCATCCCATCTGCTTTTTGGTGAATGACCACAGAAAGAAGGGCCCCCCAAAGTTCCATGCCTCAGCAGCAATTCACATCGCACCTGTCACTCGGACAGCCACCAAACAAGCTAATTTACACCTGTCACTCGGATAGCCACCAAACAAGTTAAATTCGCACCTGTCACTCGGTCAGCCACCAAGTAGGCTGAGTAGAAGCCCACTCCAAACTGGCCGATCATGGACACGTCAGCACCTGCCGAGAGGGCCTCCATGAAGGACTTGGTGCCACTTCTGCGCAGGCATTTTGTGTGTGCACACATGTGATTTCTAGGTTGTGCGAGGAGCAGCTGTAAAAGCTGTCGTGAAGTGCAACACAGCAATGAGGAAAGTGGAGGCTTTTTGCTTGTGGAATGCTTCCAAGAGCAGAAGCGCCACACGTGACAGACACCAAGCACACGCACTAATAATATATTGCAGGCATGTCACCTTGCAATTGTGCCGAGGTTGTTGACCAGATCCGCTTTTGTCATGCCGATGCCCGTGTCAATGACAGATAGGGTGTTGTCCTCCTTGTTTGGCACGATGCGGATGTTCAGGTTAGGGTTGCTGCATGGAGACATGGCAGTCGTTTTTTTGTCGGTGTGATTTGGTACAAGCAATACAAGCAAAGGATTTGGCGTGGAAGTAAGAGCACGACAAGACCCTTCTGCGTATCAGCATCATCACTGCTTTCACTCTAGCAAATTGGATCATGCAGAATAAGTGGTTATGAAAGCAACAAGCCACCTGCTCACCTGTCAAGGACGCTCTTGTCAGTCAGGCTCATGAACCTGATCTTGTCCAGTGCATCCAAAGCGTTGCTGATAAGCTCCCGCAGGAAGATCTCTTTATTGCTGTAGAAGGTGTTGATGATCAGGCTCAGCAGCTGGTTAATCTCGGCCTGTTGGGAGATTCAAAGGCACAGTTCGGCTAAAGAATGTCATGCGCAAATGTGATTTCATGGCAAAGCGCTAGACTGCCTGTTTCCATGCGGCCTGGTCGCAAAGACAGATGCAAGGATAACGAATCTCTATAGAGGTCAGGCAGTAGAAATGAGGCAACCACGCGAGTGCGATGCTGGCGGCGGTGACTATAATGTGTTTCGTCCTCAATTCTCGATCAGGAGAGTGAAATGTGCTGCACAACCTCCATCCTGTTCCTTTCACTTTCAATGCAAGGAAGCATGGGGTGTGTGTTGAGGTGAGGCAAAATAATCTCGGTTATCTTGATCTCGTTCTTCTGGGCCAGATACAGGAAAGGGAATTCAGCCATTGAGGAGAAAAACCTGAAGGTTCTATGGATGGATGGTAAGGAGGGAAACACGGTCTACTTATTTGCAGGTGATGATTGCAATCTGCTTGTTACACAAAGAGGCATGCCGCCTCTGAGCGGCTCACATCATGTGGAAACGAGGGAGGTAGCAGGAGAAGATTCCATGCATTCACGTACTTGGAAGGCGAACTGCTCCTTCCCACCCTCCATCGTGACCTCAGCCGTGCTCGCCATGAGTTTTAACGTAAGCAATCGTATATCTCTGGAAGCCTAACCTAAACCAAACTCCTCCAACGTGGAATATGATCAGCCTAAAACGGCTCCTGGTGATAATAAGCATCAGTGCTTGAATGGGCTCTAAGAGACTTTATGAGTTCAGTGTGAAACACCTGAACTCAGGTTCTCACTTTCTGGTTTTCTCTGGTTTCTGCTTCCCTTCTCCATCCTTTTTATTCCTTGGAGAACACAACTCTCTCTTTAGCTTACTCCCCCCCCTCCCTTACCAATTTTCTATATTTTAGTATTTAGTTTTCTCCCGTTTCTCCGGTTTCTCTGAGTTTTTGTGTTCCTCCTTGGTAGTAATGACAGAGCCCTATGCATCTCACGATGCAAGCGAAATAGAACACCCAAAAACCTAAAATGGCTCCTGGTGATAATTAGCATCAGTGCTTGAATGGGCTCTAAGAGACCACCCACAAAAAGTGATAGTGGTGAGTGATCAGGCAACTTGGTGCAGCAGCTGGTGCAGCAGCTGGTTGGTTCTTGTTTCCTTCTGCTCAACTTCGGAATAAGAAGACATTTAATTATACTCCTCCTGATCCTCATCAATCTTTTCATATTCTATGATTTATTTGGTACCAAGGTGGCTCCTTTTTCTTATTAATGTAGGGAGTGGTTTTCAATGTCATTTATTTTCAGTAATAAGAGAAGTCCTCCAAAGTGTGTGTGTGTGTAAACATTCTCATGTGCTGGAGATCTTTCAACATGCCATCCATACGCGCTGAAATGTTCAATGTCTGAACTACTCTGATTGATATTAGATGATGCCACGAAGGTGCAACACTCTTTTTTGATAAAAACAATTGCAAAGGAGGAACTGTTTTAATCAAAAATCACATTTAAAACAAATGCAGTGAGACAAGGTACAGCGGTGTTCTTTCTTCTAATCTGCTCGCCTTAATGTGACAAAAAATGCCGTCAATGATAATCAGTAGAACCCAGCTCCAGTGCACAAAACACACACCACACTTCAACCAGTTTTTGTCTGTCAAGGAACGCTCCTCATTAGTCGACTTCCTGCAAGATTGAGTAAGAATGTCAGATTGAGTAGTTTGCCAATATTTCCCTTCATTTTTAGTTTTATACCAACGGTGCCAATATTTCCCCTCATTTTTAGTTTTATACCAACGGCCCAACCCTGGGGGCAAATCGTAGACTCACCGGAAGGACACAGACACAACCCATAGCTATCTTTGTAATGGAAAAGGTTCTTTTACAATCATATACAATTGAACCACTTGCAGGAAGCAACTTTATCTTTATCTATCTGCGCTTAATGTCCTCTTTACAACTTTAATACGATTTTCATACCTCCATACGAGAGCCTTGATCTTGCTGCTCCTCAGCTTCTAGGGGGGGAAGGTCTTCCATCTTATCTTCTTCTTCACCATCCTCCTCCAAGCTCAAGCCAAGCTATGTGGAGTGCAGGCAGAACAATTTAATAGTTTTTGCAAACAAGCATGGGTACAACTACTGTGTTTCAAAGATACCCACTTAGATCCCTTTTCTGCAATCCAATTAAATATGAACCCTGACAACCAAAGATTGACACTGTAGCAGGCAAAAAAGGGAAGATACCAAGGCAGGCAAATGCAGCCGTGCAGAAATTTTTGTGCAATTTGCTGGTAAAAGTCTGCAGGGTTTTAGTTTGTCACAGTTTTGAGGCTTCAGCCCATCACCTAACTGCAAACAAGGCACCTTACTTGGATTTCCCCACCTTGGCAGGAACTATCAAATTAGCCACCACAATAAAGCCTACCTCCTTACCTTGATCATGCGGTGAATACGGTTAGCAAACGTGTTGGGGTCGTCAAGCGAGAAACCTGATGCCAGCAGAGCAGTCTCGAACAGAAGGATCACGAGGTCTTTGACCGTCTTGTCCCCTTTGTCTGTATCGGAGCGCTGCTTCAAGACCTGATTGGTTTAGCAAGGTGGACAAGTTACTCCAAAGTGCTGTAGCTTAGCTAAATGTTGATGCACTATTTTGAAACGAGCGGGAGGATTTCAAATTCGCACGGCATGCCACAGATGTTTCACACATCTCCTCCACCCTCATCTACGATCGATTTCCTTCCCCCTTCCCCCTTTTGTTCTTACTCCAGCAATTGATGTCTTTTACCATTTGGACTGCATCTCGCAAATCGACATTTGCCTTTCAGACAGCATGCATTGTCTGCGCGTCAAGAACACGCCTACTTACAGGCAGTTGTACCAAACAATGATGCTCATCTTCTCTGGCAGCAATCTAGGCTGGCATCGGACAGCTTGGCAATTTGAGACAAAATGATATAGGTAATGATTCAAATCCAGAGGAGTTTTCAGTTACACTAAAACTGTCCCCTTCCCTCTCGTGCCTATGAAATGGAATCCACACGGACACACACCTTTATGATTGCGTTGTTTGGGTTAAACTCCATTGTCTTCTTACTCATCATATACATTCCCATGGTATTGTCACGCAGAGCTTGTGCCTTCATGATTCGCTCCATGTTTGCACTCCAACCATATTCGTTGGTAACTGCAACGTCACGCCCAATCAGTGTGACAAGCAGCTCATTCAGTTTGGTGTGGCAGCAATTAATCAAAGTTGCACTAGCAGAGATAGACACATGCATTTGAGTATAAGCAGGGAGCGTACATGTACAGCCTGCACATATATACATATATTTATATATATTATATATACAGCGTGGAGAACTGGTAGAAGCATTTGGGACCACTACGATGCAAAATGTCACTCATCTGCTGGATGGTATTTCTATCTTTTTTGGTCTGAAGGCGCCACCAATTATCAATAAGATACTAGCTGTTTTGCTAAGTCTGATATTTTGTAGTGACAGTGATTTGATCTGACCGCAACGACCAAAGTTGCAGTACTAAAAAAGCAAAGGTGGGGTGCAAACAACGAACAGGAGTGCAAGTACTACTGAGAGGTTGATCGAGAACAGGATGCAAATGCTTTGATCGCCGCAACTACAATCGCTTCATAAAGCTTTGGTTGCTGCAGGACAGCGCTTATTAACAGACAAGAGAAATGCTTATTGGTTGCATGGTGACCAGTGTGCCCAATACAATAAATCTGGCTAACGAAGCTGGCCTAGCGCTCACTTCGTGTACAAATATAGCAATACTTTCACTGCTTATTAGAAAGGCTTCTTAAACCCTCTTGGCAAAGTGACGATTTACCTATGAAGCTATTTTCTTAGAAGTTTCCTGTTAAAAAAGGTGGCCAATATATAGGCAACTCGTATCACAAGAACATCACATCCTGTCATTCAATATCATTTTGCAGGTATGTTTTCCGACACAGCATTTGGTGCATGGACCATTTATTTCTGATATGTGATGATAAAAACTTACGAGTGCTCTTCAGCACCTTAAATCCAGTTTTTACCAAAACGGCACATGCCATTATTCAAACAGTCTGACTTGCTTTATAGTTTAGCAGCCATTCTTTTCGGTTGACTGCTGTAAATGGGATACCCCTTGATGGCAATTTTTGCATTTTCCTCAGAGATGTTTGACACAACCTTCTCACCTAAGATGCAAGGGGAGTACTCCAGCCTTTCTGACACCACCACCTTCTCCACTCGGTCTCCCAGGACATCTTTCATCAAAGAGCTGCACAGGCACAGAGTGCAAGAAAGAGATGCAGGTAGGCGCTCAATCATAATTAAAAAGCAAGAGCAGTGAAGACTTACTATAGAAGGCAGATGTAACTGCTGCGCACAGTCACTAGCCATCAACATAGGTACATTTAGGCATTTGCTGCTGAAATATGGGTTCGGCCGAGAACGAGTGCATTGAAATGGACGTGCAAAATATTAACCATGCAGGGAATGGCTCTTCCCATTTAAGAAAAAGAACACGTATGCATTAAATACCCCGGTTGAGATCAAGATGTGACAAAAATAGCGATCTCCATCAAGCAAGCGTGCGCAAAGACAATGTACAATTTTCACAGCATTTTTATCGTTGTTCAAGCACGCTGATGAAGAGCTACTTACCAGAGTGGCTGGAATTGTGCTTTGCGCTCCTCATGGGCCTGCGAGCGTACACAAGTTGGCACAAGCACAAACTTTTGAAAGGCGATGTGTACACTGAACACCCATGCTGTAAGGATTTAATATCCTTGAGGTGAGTCTGACTGTCAGAAATTGCAGCAGTGCCTGTTGAACCGCCAAGTTCAGCTCACTCCTCCAGTTCTTGCAGTGGAGATAAGCCTCGGCCTTCACGACTACTTCTTCACACGCTTGATACATGTCAAGCTAATGATATCCCCCCGCCTATTGCGCCCACAGTGCTGTACCTGCTTCTCCTCCTCCGTCTCCTCCAGCTTCAACCCCTCTTTGGTGACAGACGCAAGCTTCTTGCCTGAAAAATTGCAATAAGGAAAGACGCCCAAATATCAGTTTCAATGCGCCATTGTACACATCAGGAAGCAAAAGCACGCTCCCTGAGCACGGAACTGTAATAGGCAGCAGCAACTTGTGTTCTACTTGGCATGCTCACAGCAAGGAGCGAGAATCTAGGGTGGACATCCCACTCCAGATACAGAGTTCCACTCACCATTTCCCCCTTATCATGTACTCATCCGCATATAGAAGCCATCCACTCACCGTCATATTCTTTCAGCTGCTGAACCATGTACTCGTCAATAGGGTCCACCAGGTACAGCACCTCATAGCCCTTGCGGCGGAGCTTTTCGACAAAGGGCGAGTTCTCCACAGCTTTTTTGCTTTCTCCTGGATGCAGCCAGATGTGTGTGCGTGCGTTTTTTGCACCCGCTGCATGCTGATTGTCATCGGCATAGAATTAAGTGTCTAGTTTCTCCACAACTTTTGTTTTGCTTTCTCCTGGATGCAGCCAGATGGGTATGTGTGCGTGTAAATTTTACCCACTGCATGCTAATTGTTACCTGCATATAATTTGCAGCTTAATTGTCAGCTCATCGGAAGACAGGCGCAAAGCAAGGAGCTGCAAGCCACTCTCCTGCTTGACTTATGATGTTTGTAGAAGTGCAAGCCACCCCCCTACCGTGAAGTAATAAAAAGCAGTGCAAGCCAACTCCCTGATTCACACCTGTGATGCATGTTTAGTAGGAGTGCAAGCCACCCCCCTACTACTGTGAAATTAATATAAGCAGTATAAGCCAACCCCCTGCTTCACCTGTGAAGTAATAAGAAGCAGTGCAAGCCAACCCCCTGCTTCACCTATGATGTAATAAATAAAAAGCAGTACAAGCCAATTCCCTGCTTCACCTGTTATGTAGTAGATAACCTGCTGACCGTCCTTCATGCGCGTAACATAGTCTTTGAGGCTGGTCATGTCCTCGCCACTCTTGGTAGACTGGAAGCGCAGCAGCTCAGACAGCTTTGCACGGTTCTGTGTGGATGATGGATGATGCCAGTAAAAAGCGTGTTGTGTCAGTACCGTGTGCCCTGCTGCTGATGTACGACCTCTCACCCGATTTTGGTATTTTACACAGCTGACCCGTTTTATTTTTACGATCCACACGCAGCTGGATACAGAAAACAACTAAGCATCTGCATGATACACAAATAGCGAGCAATATAATTTCAGAGTATAATGCAGTGACGTGCACTCGCCTGGCTATCTTCGTGGATGCCTAGCTTGATGTTCTTGCCAAACGCCTCATAGAACTTTGTGAAGTCATCTTTGTTCTCTGCCAGCTCGCTGAACATCTCCAGGCACTTCTTCACAATGTTCTTCCGGATGACCTGTTGTGGTTTAAGAATTCCAAGGAATGGCCATTAACTGTAGACACTCGCTGAAATTTCAGGTATTTGCAGGCAGGTTGATGATAAGCAAGCGAAATAAGCTTCCTTCTTGTCCTTTCCAAAATTTGACATCACAAACAAGACTCACACACTGCTCACACACCTTCAAGATCTTGTTCTGCTGCAGCGTCTCACGCGAGATATTTAAGGGTAAATCTTCGCTGTCAACCACGCCCTTCACAAAGGCCAGCCACCTGACAAGAGCAGAAGGGACCGGCGTTATGATTATGATCAGTACTTTTGATAGGAACAAAGGAAAGCAGGAAGAAGGATGCTATAGCTTTGGCTTGTCTTAAAGTAAATTATAGTAGATCAGTGCCCAGTGTTACAGCACGTTTTTTGCTCAGATACATCTCAGGCAGATCAGCATTCTTCAGGGTACAGCCATGCTCTGCAAGATCTAGTGAAACCCACTCTGGAATCAAGTCCTCGCAGTTGTCCATGATGAACACGCGCCGCACGTACAGCCGAATGTTGTTGAGCTTGCGTCGTTGATCAAACAGCTCAAAAGGTGCTGTGGCGCACAGAAATGCAAGGGGTGTTTGATGCAGGCAACATGTGTGCATCCGTTCCTGATGTCATGCTCACATGATAAGAAAGAGGTGTAACATGTGTTTATCCGTTCCTAATGTTATGCTCAAATGATGAGGAAGAGGTAGTGCCAAACATTTGAAGTCTTGCTTTACATTGATGTGACAAGCCTTCCTTTTTCCGGTCTGCACTTGCTTTTCCTTACGCTGGTGAAACATTAAGCACATGTGTGCAAGAAAGTGGAAGAAGTGTGTGGATGCACATATGGGTTCTAGCTATTTTCTTTTGCAAGAAGCTCCCATGACACTGATGCTTGCATGTATACTAGTGCAACTGTGTACTAATGCAACTTTGTACTAGTGCAACTGTGTACTAGTGCTACTGTGTACAAATGCAACTGTGTACTAATGCAACTTTGTACTAATGCAACTGTGTACTAATGCAACTAGTGCAACTGTGTACTAACGACTGTAACAGCAGCAGCTTGTCCTAGCTCCTCACCTCGCCTTGGAACAAAAAGGATGGACCTGCAAATACACAGTTTGATGATAACCAAAATCAGTGAAAACAGTTAACATTCATAGATGTAGTAAAAAAGCATTATAGCAAACAACTTTCTCATAAATCCCGACGCAAAAAACTCACTTGAATTCAAGCTGCCCCTCAACGCTGAAGTGCTTTACGGCCAGGTGGTCTTCCCAGTCATTGGTCAGGGTCCTGTGCAAAAGGTGCAAGTCACGTTTCATTTACCTACTCTAAAAGTTCCAACAATTACGTGGCTGGCTGAACACAGCTGGAGCACAGGATTTCAAGGCATTGACACCCCTCCTGACTAGTCTCGCCTGAAGCCTTGATAGTGAGCCATGGCAATCCGAGGACGGATTGAGCCAAGGGGGGAGGAGTGTTACGTGGGTAATAAGTACCCAGTAATATAGAGAATTGACATCCAATCGATAACCCTTTTCCCGATGTAAGGGCCCTGCTAGCTTCAGGTGATTGATCATGCGCAAATAACACACAGTATGTCAGTTAGCATAGGGTGCTGGATAATGTGATTGCGTTGTTAACACGTAAAGAACGGAACGCGTCGCAACGCCCAAGGCCAACCTGCCACAGATCTGCGCTGCTTGCCCTATACCTCTGACATTGCACGATCCCTTCTTCTTTGTTTTTCTTAAGACATGACATTGATGTAAGGGATAAACCAGTGCTATTTCATGACAAATATGTAAGGATACACGCGCTACAATGGCTACATGACATAGATGTAAGTGATACACGCGCTACACGCATTTCTTTCATGACATTTATGTAAGGGAAAAACAAAAAATCAGTGCTATTTCAGTCACAAACATAATTGGTTGCATCCATTGTACTTGCTAACCAACGGCCCATTCCTGCCATTAGTTCTCCTCTTCCCTTTCCACTGCTTCTCAAACAGACTTGCAAGAATGCACAGTAAGACTTACTTGTAAAAGGCAGCGTACTCCTCTTTGGTGACTTCTTCGGGGGAACGCATCCTTCAGGTGTTAAATAGGAGTATAAACAAGGTATGGGTTTTCCTCTGACAGCTCTGTTACATTAGAATGCAGTTTCAGTTGATGAGAGGCTGACATAATAATCGTGCTTGGCAAATTGGGAGAGGATTTGATGGAAAGCGTAGTCCCATTGTATTTACTCAGCAGAAATTCAAGGCCACAGTGATGAAGGGGAGCACTCAAAAAACCACGTACCACAATGGCTTTTGCTTGTTAACCAGATCCCACTCTGGGGTGACCTCTTTGACCTTACGCTTTTTCTTCTCAGGCTCAATCTCTTCGACCTGTCAGTCCAAGGAAATTGAATTGAAATCAGAGTTACACGCTTGATAGAAAAGTTCCTAAAGACTAGGCTTGCATTCTTGCTAAGGCACTTTGACAAAGATGGAACGAGGCTTGGGGATTTAGGGTGAGCAAGAAACGAAGCTGTACTTAACCATATTAAAGGATAACAGGAAAAGAGGAGAAAGGGGAGAGGACTGACTCAAGATCTGAGTCCAGGAACCAAAATCAAATGACGCATTAGTTCAAGCAGAGTTTTTGCACAAGAGGATACAAACTTTGAACTCTCATTGTACATATTTTGATGCCGCAGGTCGTCCAATTTGTGAGAGTGTACGAGGTGTTGTCATCAGCCACTAACAAAACTGTGTGTGTGCATGTGCGTGTGTTTGTGTGTGTGCATGCGTGTGTATGTGCATATGTTTGCATGTGTGTGTACCTGTCTAAATATGAGCAGCACCCACCTCCCCCTCCTTTTTCTCTGTTGTGACCTCCTCGTCTGAAACCTCGCGCTCTGTGGTCTTTGTGGTGTACAGCTCGATGGGGTAAGAGATGAACTCAGAGTGCTTCTTCACGAGATCCCTGAGCCTGCGCTCCTCTAGATACTCCCGCTGGTCCTCCTGCACGCAAATGCAAGTAAGTAGGATTGGCCAGAACCATATAAGGTGTGTATACGGTGTTTTTGGCAGGGAAATCACCAGATATACGGTCATATATGTAGTATGCATACGGTTCTGGCCAACCCTACAAGTAAGCCACAATAGGGTCTGGGAGTCGTCCAAATATAAAGTGCAAGGAGGCACAGACACAGCAAATGGCACAAGCTGGTAATTTGTTGGTCATTCCTTCCTGGTTTCCACCTCCAGCAGGAGGATTTAAAATCTGGCTTGCGAAGCTTCAACAAAAGTGTGTTGGAGGAGCTCCAGATCTGATACAAGACGATAAACAAAGTCTAAGGACTCCAACCAGATGACCTGCGGCAAAATGAGATTGCTCCCTCACCTTCAGGTGCAGGATGATCTTGGTGCCCCTGCCCAGCTGCTCCCCCTCCATGTCACGGGCCACTGTGAAGCTGCCCCCTGCTTGAGACTCCCACACGTACTGCTCATCATCGTTGTGCTTGGTCACCACTGTGCACAATTAGTCATCAGTATGATGAGTGGTACGTGTTAAATTGAGCGCGCTCATGGCTTCAACACTCAGGCCTGCTAAAGAAGGTCTCAAGTAGCAGTTTGCCACACTGCACGTGGTCATCCTACATCTTACATGTATTTTTATTACCTGTCCCTTCCATATGCTCTCTCCTAGCGCAAGACTTCAAACTCGGATGGATCTGAAGTGTATGTTGTTGTTGTCAGACGTGTCCCATGAACACCCACTTTTAACCCATCCCATCTGCTCTTCGGTGAATGACCACAGAAAGAAGGGCACCCCAAAGTTCCATGCCTTAGCAGCAGTTCTATTCCGGCTCGTATCCACCTAACTGCTGGAGGGGGATTTTTACACTTGTGCCAATACCAAGCATAAAAAGGTTGACGTTCGGTTGCACTCGCCTCCAAGAACTAGAGTATTTCTGCGAGTACTCAGCAGTTCACATCGCACCTGTCCCTCGGACAGCCACCAAATAAGTTACCTCGCACCTGTCACTCGGTCAGCCACCAAGTAGGCTGAGTAGAAGCCCACTCCAAACTGGCCGATCATGGACACGTCAGCACCTGCCGAGAGGGCCTCCATGAAGGACTTGGTGCCACTTCTGCGCAGGCATTTTGTGTGTGCACACATGTGATTTCTAGGTTGTGCGAGGAGCAGCTGTAAAAGCTGTCGTGAAGTGCAACACAGCAATGAGGAAAGTGGAGGCTTTTTGCTTGTGGAATGCTTCCAAAGAGTAGGAGCGCCACACGTGACAGACACCAAGCACACACACTAATGATACATTGCAGGCATGTCACCTTGCAATTGTGCCGAGGTTGTTGACCAGATCCGCTTTTGTCATGCCGATGCCCGTGTCAATGACAGATAGGGTGTTGTCCTCCTTGTTTGGCACGATGCGGATGTTCAGGTTAGGGTTGCTGCATGGACACGTGGCAGTCGTTTTTTTGTCTGGTGTGATTTGGTACAAGCAATACAAGCAAAGGATTTGGCGTGGAAGTAAGAGCACGACAAGACCCTTCTGCGTATCAGCATCACTGCTTTCACTCTAGCAAATTGGATCATGCAGAATAAGTGGTTATGAAAGCAACAAACCACCTGCTCACCTGTCAAGGACGCTCTTGTCAGTCAGGCTCATGAACCTGATCTTGTCCAGTGCATCCGAAGCGTTGCTGATGAGCTCCCGCAGGAAGATCTCTTTATTGCTGTAGAAGGTGTTGATGATCAGGCTCAGCAGCTGGTTAATCTCGGCCTGTTGGGAGATTCAAAGGCACAGGTCGGCTAAAGAATGTCATGCGCCAATGTGATTTCATGGCAATGCGCTAGACTGCCTGTTTCCATGCGGCCTGGTTGCAAAGACAGATGCAAGGTAACGAATCTCTATAGAGGTCAGGCAGTAGAAATGAGGCAACCACGCGAGTGCGGTGCTGGCGGCGGTGACTATAATATGTTATGTCCTCAATTCTCCATCAGGAGAGTGACATGTGCTGCACAACTTCCATCCTGTTCCTTTCACTTTCAATGCAAGGAAGCATGGGGGGTGTGTTGAGGTGAGGCAAAATAATCTCGGTTATCTTGATCTCGTTCTGGTCCAATACAGGAAAGGAAATTCAGCCATTGAGGAGAAAAACCTGAAGGTTCTATGGATGGATGGTATGGAGGAAAACACGGTCTACTTATTATGCAGGTGATGAATGCAATCTGCTTGTTACACAAAGAGGCATGCCGCCTCTGAGCGGCCCACATCATGTGGAAACGAGGGAGGTAGCAGGAGAAGATTCCATGCATTCACGTACTTGGAAGGCGAACTGCTCCTTCCCACCCTCCATCGCGACCTCAGCCGTGCTCGCCATGATTTTAAACGTAAGCAATCGTATATCTCTGGAAGCTTAAGTATTATTGGCCTTCAATTTGCCAGATTTATAATTGGGAATGGTTCCAGAAATTTCGAGCTGGTTCCTGACTATTCATTGAAATCTCGAAGATTTCTTTAGCACGTTTAAATCCGGATAATGAGTTGCGTGACAAGTTCCAGGAGGCAACGAGCAGAGGATGGAGGATTTCGCGAAAAATGCTAGAAAACTCGGCGTGGCTCCTATCAAATGATTATTGATAAATAGATGAACTTTTAAGTTCCATATTGGCAGCTTTTCGTTAGCTTAATTCCGAGTTCACTGAGTTTCGGAACTGGAAGTGTTTCTAAACATGATCGGGCAGAATATCTCTTTCATTCAGGATATCGCTCTAAACTATACTTCGACCCCTACAAGCATGGGAATGATAATATCTACATAGGAGGGGCACATACATGCGAAGGGGGAAATGGTACCTGCCCAGCAGGAGAGGAAAAGAGAGACTACAAGTTGGGATGGGAATTAAGGAGAGAAATTAGGGTTGGAAGGGCGATTTTTAACAATTCATTAGACATTGGCGTACAGAACAAGTTCGCAAACAGAACAGTTAGAATTGTTCTGAACAATTGACTGGCAATTAGCTCAGTACGGAATTGATTCAGAACCACATTTTCTATTTCGAAGTCATTAATGCAGCAAAGACTCTCTTCTCTCATGATTTGCCAAAAATGTCGCTGCTCATGTATACATTGAATGCTAGACAATTCCCCGAAGTCATCTATTAACCATCCTGCACAGAAGCACACAGAAGCTTTGCGTTCCAGCAAGGCATGTCGCTGGCGCAGCGAGGATTGGCCCAATAATGTGTTACTCCTCGCCTAATCTCTTCGTTCCCGGTCACTCAATCGCTCCTGCAAGCAGAGGGAGAAATTGCTTGGTGATATTTATAAACACTCAAGTAGCATGTGCGGTAAAGCTGCATGTCCAAATTTGCAACGCCCTAGAAACTTGTCCAGAGTTTCCACTGATGTTGGGGTAATAAATTACTGCGTATTTGACCCCTTGCAATGTGCTAAAATTTTCAAGTGACTGGTAAGGAGGCATGTACGTTCTGACCTTTCAGAGCAAGTAATTTCATGGAGCAACTGAAACTAGCTTAAAATTCTTAGCTGTCTAAGCACGTAAAAACGTGTGTGGTAGTAAGGTGGTGAAGACATAAGCCAGCGTAACTGATGAGGTCACACTAAAGCGAGGGAAGGAGTGGTGTAAGCAAAGAGGGTCGTTAGCATCCAAGCAGGAGTAGCACCAATTGTCTGATGCGGTTTAAACATGGGCGGACTGGACTGAGTCTCAACAAGCGGAAGCGCTGTTGGGGCGTTACGTTGCATTCTTTGAGAGACCATTAAACTTATCACGAGGCATTGCCAGCTATTTAACCTTGAAAAACGAGGTGGGTTGTCATCATTAATGAACTCGGCCCGTAACCTTACCTTGAGGCTGAAATCGAGCGAGTCCTGTAGCTGCTCGTCTTCTCCTCGTCTAGCCCTCCCTCCGTCCATTTCCATCCAAAGAACTTAAAGTCAGATGGGGTGGCATAATCCACCTGGTAAATCAACATTGCAAATAGCAAATAGCGGAGGGGGTGATTGCTGACAGAGGAAACGACATGCAGAGGAACGCTGCTACCTTACATGGCTGATGCATAAGCTGTTCAAGACCCAACAGTAGGTTGCGGGCATGGATGAAGCCGTGTCATTGCCATACCCACCTTCCAGGCCCGGCCATCCATCTGCAAACAGAGGTGCGTGTGCCAAGTTGTTAAAGTGAACACTTAATCTGTTAAGAACGTGTTAAAACATTTCCGTTGAATGAAGTTGCTGCAGTCACCTTGAAGCCATTCATCTTGTCATATGCGTACTTGGCATCCGCGCTATGCTTGAATTCGACAAGAGAAGACTTCTCTTTGTCATCCTTGACAGCTGATATCACAGGACCTGCAAATTTGGAGGAAAAAGGAAGGCACAGTGTTAGCTGTCTGCCTCCATGACGTGCAGTCAGGTGCCAAAAACCTACCCGCTTTTCTTTCAAACTCGGTAATCACGTCACGCCTGCATTGTCCAAGGAAAGGGGGGCAAATGTGAGGTGCGCTTTGCATGTGCCTACCCCTTTTCAATTTTACATCATTCCCATGCAGGCATCTCCATTATGGAGATGAGAATCTGCAGGAGTTGGGTTTCTCACCCTCATGTCACTGCACTGGATTTGCGTTGCTGTCTCGAGTTGGTGCAGAGGAGGGCGATACAGATGACTTGAGACTTCCGTTCACGATGAAGAGGAGATGAGGTGGACACGTTCTCAGGCCTGTGCAGGCCAGGATCATGCATCACACGCACAAAAACGCACACACGCGCACCCCCCACGCATAAAAACACACACACGCGCCCCCCCCATAGTCCCATGGCAAAAGCACGGTGAATGTGTGAACTGTCACTCTCAGACTCTCACTCTCAATTCTGGGTATACCTAGGTGTGGCGGAGGACACGTTCTCCACGAACAGGGTGTACCGGCTCTTCACCATTGTAAAAATGTAAGTGACGCAGACGCAGACAATTGTTTAATATTTGTTTATGGCATATATATTAGCACAACAAACATTCGAGAATTTAGGTTTCAATTGGATTCGTTCCTCCCTGCACTTGACAGGCCATGCACAGTTCTGGCCAAACGCCAGGGGGACGACATACAGGAATGCCAGTCAGAGTTGGTCTACGCAATTTCTGAAGCACATGAAAATGTTTTCAGCAGCCCTTTGCAGGTCGCACACATGGCGTTTTAAAGAGAAATTTGGGAATTAAATCTATTTCTGCAAACTGGTGTGTGCTTCGAGAATGCGCGCAGGAACCCTTGCAATTTTACTGGTTCAGGTCAGCTATCAAATTTTGGAACAGGATGGTTGATTCAAACAGCAATACTTTACGCTATGTTATGAAAGCAGATATTTCCCTTGGGAATTCTGGTGCTTCTAATTGTTGGACTAGACAGATGAAGGATGCATTTGGTGATTTGCAGAATGGCACTGTATACAGAAGTGACTTATTACAATGCAGGAAGCTGAATATTTCTATTTTGCGCATAGACTTGAGATTCAGGCATCAGGCAGTTCGGAGAGAGGCACATGGTCAAGATCCTCGCTCTTGTTTAAAAAGTCTGTGGCTTATCACAACTGGTTTGCTTTGCCTGAGAGACCAGTTGATACACGTGCACCATTTGTCTTGCCGGAGTATTTGAAGATGGCTCTGAGCAAAAGTGTCATGAGGAACGTAGCTCAATTCAGGATTCGAGGACATGGGTTGAAGTGTGAAACTGGTTTATACGGCAGGAGTCCGGACAGTTAAAGTGCACGTGTTTGCAATTTGTGTGAAAACGGGGATACCCAAGATGAGAAACACGTTATGTTTTCATATATACACCGAACATTTACGGCACCAGTTCCACCATTTTATTCGATAGTATTTCTGACAGTGATATCAAAGGTCTTGCTTTTCAACATAACTCAGAAGTTTACAAATCTGTCGATCTTTTAGATTGATTTTTTTGTCGGGACCTATAGGTTGAGCAGCCATGCCAGACTAGAGGCCTTTGTAATCCGAACTAAACTAAATTAAAACGAAGGTCTAAGACACAAATTGCTCTAGAGACCAATAAACAAAGGTAGAGTATACATGAAATAGTATCTTAAGAACTCGTAACGTGTATATGTAATATATGTACCACGGAGCTGGGAGCTCGACACCTTGCAAGTTTGAAACATGCATGCATAATTGAAAGATCCCTGAATGCACACAGATACGCTGCAAAATTGAGTCACTCCTACCTTTCTTAAATCGCTCCTCATCCTGATACCTACATTCTATCTACTTGCTGACTAACTCGCCAATTGGCTTGATCTCAACAACAATGATGGAAATGTCGTCTTTGGATCGCAGTGTTATGGCTTGACTGAGCAGGATGTCCGCAACATCAGAAGCAGAAACTCCTGCGCAAGCGTACAGCAACGATCACAGCTGTTAATGAACAGCAAAGATTAAAGGATTGAAGCAGTGAAAGGAAACAGACACGAGCAAGGCACCTGTAGCACAATATCCCCCACCCACAGCACACAAATACCACCATGCTGCTAATAAACAGCACACTGTGATTCCTCTTGCCTACTGCACGAGTCGTGTTAGAGCCTGTAGCACACGCTGCACACTCTCCCCCATCCACAGCACACAGAAGTTCATACCGAAAATTAACCTGGCGGCTCCCCTGCCTTGCAAGCAGGCATGATGACAAACTGCTCTGCATTCCACACTCGCCGCATCTCTCATACTAGCACGAACAAAAGTACTCACCCGGCTGCTCCTCTGCTGCCTTGCTTACGAGCATGGCTGCACGCTGTTCAGCAACCACGTCCCACAGGCCATCAGACGCCATTATTAGGAAGGCACGCCCACCAGCAGCCACTTCCTAAGAAATACACAAGGAGCAAAGACGAAAAATAGGATGAGAGGCCACTGCAAACCTTGTGTTTGAATGAAGCATTGCATGATAAGGAAAGCACGCCCATCAACAGCCACCTCCAAAACAGTGCAGCGGCATGAGGTGATGGGGTGATGAACACGCCTGTAGTGAAGGACTGTTCCCTGCAATGCTGGCACCGGTGTGGCCACAGGCAAACTGTGGAGAAGGACTGGTGCAACGAGTGGTCACAGGTCGGGGTGCTAAAGAAGATGCACAAGGAATGCCTTTCTTATGGGTGTTACAGGTCGGGTTGCTGAAGGGGGAATGCCTCTCTTTCGTGCTGGCCAACCAACTCTTGTTGTGCCGGACCAGAAGGGAAAAAAACAGGGATGGGTCATACGGCGTAGGCGTATTATACGTCGTATCGTTTTTATCACGTATTAAACCGTATTTTTCAAATTGCTCCGTGTAATATGATTTTGGGCACTTAACGAGTATTGCAGCCACAAGCCCCCCAGAGCCCCCCAGAAGCACGCCCAGGCCCTCTAGAGCCCCCCAGAGGCACTTCCAAGCCCTCTAGAGCCCCCCAGAGGAACTCCCAGCCTCTCAGAACCTAGCATGATCACTTGCTTATTGCTACCACAACCCAGAAGGTGGTGCCTGTAGCGTAGATGAATTGTGCAACAGCTGCATCCACAAAAGCCTTGGTCACTGCCCTCTTGCTGCAGGTGTCCAATGACTGTGTAGATGCTGCTGCTGATGTGCTTGCTGTAGTCCTGTGCAGGTGCCTCTCTTTTCCTGCATGCTCCTCCCTCTGAGCGCTAGCGTCGGCAATTTCTCCCATTGCTAGCGAGCGCTGCGACTACGCCCTGAGGATTCCTGCCGGGTCAGCTTTGCATGCTGCTACACCTACGCTGGGATTCTGCCTCATGAAGTGCTCGCGGATGCGGGGGGCACCGCTGCTGACATCTCGGAATTCTGGCATCTGGCATCGGTATCTGGCATCTCGTAAATCTGCCCCTTCTGTCCCATAACAACAACACGATGCCACTCAGGGTCTTTACATTATAATGTTCTGGAGGCTGGTGGACAATTCGTGGTGGTTGGAGGGTGGTTGGTGCAAGCCCAGGGTACCCCCCAAAATAGCATAAATACGTTTTCGTATTATACGCGTATTGCGTATAAATAGCGTATAATACCGTATAGGACGTCTCAGAAGTCCGTATGACCCATCCCTGGTTTTTAGTGTTTTGCTTTGTCAAGGGGTGACACACAATTCAAAGGCATGGAAGTTTGAAAGGGATGCTAAGAAGAAAAGGAGGCCCAGGCTTTTTTTCTCAGCACACACCTGGGAACATGTCCACACCATCCACCATTATAGTTCCCAACACAGATTTCTAATATTTGCAGCTGCCTACCTTAAGGTGGTGCAGTCACAGCACTGGACACGTTCAAATGTACTACAACAATACAAATGTTTTAGTTATAGTATTACGAGCGTTAGTAGTTCACAGTACGAAACTACCTTTGCAATGATAACTCGTTGAGCTGGTCTCGCTCAGCTTTAAACTCGGGCTCCCAAAACTTCACCCTCCTGCGCATCAGCAGCAAGGACAGCAGTGTCAAGTTTGACTGTGTCATGTGAATTTGTCTGCACCTAAAAAGGAATACCTGCAATGATGCTTATAGCATGCAGTAAACAAATCCATACATTTCATGCACCCAAACGTATACAGTTGGTAACGTTTTAACAACCCTTTAGGTGTATGGGAAGGTTTGACTTATTGTGTACTTGGCTGCAATTACATGGTGTAAGAGCCGCAGTAGAATCACCACGGTTTAAAAAGGCCGTACAAAATATACGCTTACACTTACCTTCTTCTCCTGGCCCACCATGTTCTCAATTCACGAGCTCATACCGAGGCACACACGCATGCACACAACCACGCACTTGTATATTCACACACACACGCACCCTGGCTTCTCCTCCTCTCCTTCTTCTGCATCCTCGTCTTCTGAGCTGACAGACTCAGGCCGTGCAGTGTGCACTGTTGCTGCAATGTCCTTTGCTATGCCATGCAGGTGGGTGCGCAGCACTTCAGGGTCTGCCTGCATGCACAGATGGGTGTGTTTGCAAGCCATGGTGACAGGCTAGGTGTATGGTTGCAAAAAAGTCTTTTGCTATGCCATGCAGGTGGGTGCGCAGCATATGAGGGCCTGCCTGCGTGCAGATGCAAGCATTTGCAAGTTGCGTTGTTGCAGGAATACCCTGAGTAGGCAAATGCTAGCGCTCTAGGGTGTCCCTTGCGCACGTTTAAATGGCAGTTACAGGAGGCAGCACATCATGGTGGGCAAAGATACGCCATTGCTGAAATAACTACATAAACAGAAAAGGTTGCACTCACACGTGTGTGTATGTGTGTATGTGTGTGTGATGTGTGTGTATGTGAACTTGAGGGAGGTGTGCACGAATAAGCACAGCAATTGATAAGCTACAACATTTGAATGAACACGCATGCTGACACAGCCAAAGCTGTGTGCCACATATTGCATCTTACGAGGTGTCTATTTTCCTGGTAAGCATCCAATTGGCTCTCCCAGTACGAGAACTCCAGAACAGGATGCACAATGGAGCGGTGGGGAGGGGATCCCAAAAACTCTGCGATGGAGCTGACCAAGTCTGCAGTGCATGATTGCATTGAAAGTGTGCACGATTGTGTGTTTATGTGACATGATTGTGCGTGCATGGATGCGCTCAAGGTGTGCACAAAGGTGTGTGCATTTGTGGATATAGCTGTGCGTGTCTGCAATGAGTGAATGCATCAGGGATGTGCACAATAGTATGTGCCTGTGTGCATATAGCTGTGGGCACACAACAATCCAGCGTGTGTGGGCGCGCATGTGCGTATTTTTGTATGTGTGTGTTAATGTGTTTGTTTAAGGAGTGTGTGTGTCTTGCAGTTGCAGGTGTTGGTGTGTATGGCTGTGCCCACATATGCTTACATTTAAAAAAATGTGTGCTAGAGTGGGGTTTTTAAGTTCTTTATTTACAAATAAGGCACACTGTTATTTGTGTGTGTGTGGTCCCTTGTGGATGCAAATTGCATGAAGAGATGAATCAGTACAGTTGTGGATGGGCAGGCGTCAAACAGTTCAGTAAGTTTTCTCGAATGCAAAAGTAGCTCCCTTTCCATGCGCAATTTTTTACCGATCAGCTGCGTGAAGAATTTGGAGTGCATGTTGCCGTACTCCTGCAGTGTCCGTTTGATCTGGTCGCCTTGAAGGCCCAGCTCCAGCCGAACCTTGCCCTGCGCGAGTTAATCATTGCAAGCGCCAAAAAACTCAGCACTGGCTGTATACGTACATAAAAATGCATGTGCGCGTTTGTGTCTGTGTACATGCGTGTGAGGACTTGTACCATGCAACTCCATTCAAATGACGCACAAGGCTTTAGTACAGCTCCGAAAATCCACGCCTGCTGTACTGACTAGTTGTGCACACAACAGTGAACTAGGCTCACCTGTTGGCACACAAGGATTGCAGCCACCGCCTTGTGAAGGTGCACAGCTTGCTGGAACGGCGGCGGCGTAAGAAGCAGCCGACGCATCCATGCTCGACAGGTGGATGGAGCCTGGGGATCGAGGGTGGCATCCTGCAAGTGTATCCATTCATGTAAAGTGTGAAGCGTGTCATTCATGTGTATCATGTAAAGTGTGAAGCGTGTTCATGTAAAGCGTGAAAGTATCTTGTAAAGTGTGAAGCGTGTCATTCAAGTGTATCCATTCATGTAAAGCGTGAAGCGTGTCATTGCGGGCTACAAAGTCGTACTGAGGCCTGGGGCAGAACACAGACAAACAGATGAATACGTGTCATTTTTGACAAAGGATTGCCTACCAGGGTAGGTAGTTGCGTGATGATTCATTTGTGTGACCCAAGTTGTGGACGCACCAGCAAGCTAGGAGATCCGAGGGCATGGGTGCTCAGCCCTAGCTGCATAATGGTAGACATGTAGTGGGGCCTCGGGCGGTTTCCCTTTTCAATCTTGGCCTAGGGGACAAGTTGGGCACAGACACAACGTGAATATGCAGATGGACACAACGTGAGTACGACAAGCAAGGGTTTCAGAGCCTCAAGGGCGTGCCTTTTTTAATGCCTTTATAAATGCCTTTTTAATTGGTGGTGCTTTACCAACGAGGGGCAGAGCCTCTAGGTGTTGACCAGTTACAGCAACCAGCTACAACACTGGCATTTAATGGTTGCGAAAAACATCCGGCCACAATACTTAACTCACTAGCTGCATGGAATCAGAAGACTGCCCGCTGATACCCTGGTCGTTGCCTTTTACATGCCAGTTTGCATGAAGCCAGCCACGCATGCATCATACATCATACATCGTACACACCTCTTTGATGTCAACGTCTTGGTTTTTGTAGATGCGCACACGGACCTGCAGGCACGAGCAAGTCGAGCATGAAGCATTGCACTGAAGATTCAGCTTTTTAAGCAGAGGACTGCTCAGAATTGAGCAATTGTTTTTGTGCTGGAGTGAGCCACTCAGTTGATTGTGTTGGAAGTACTTACGCACATGAATATAAACCCATTCCAGGAAGTAAATGCTGAGTTGCTAATACCTACTGATGGAACCATGTTTATTCAGAGCAACTGTGCTGTGCTGTGTAATGCCGAGGGGGTGTTCTCCAGTGGCACATGATGCATACAAATGCCATTTTTAGGTCAAACGCACCTCGTTTATGAAGGCCTGGTAAGGGTCATTCCCGGAAAAGGTTGCCTTCAGGGGCGCGGACTGCGTGGTGGGGCTGACTTCCCTGTCAATGCGCTTGAGCAGGGTGGACAGCAGTTTTTTCCCCTGCAGACATGGGATAACAATGGGATAACAACATATAAATCGCAAGCCACAAATCAGGACAACTACACTTGTAAGCTCAAAAGTGTGTGGAGAGCGGGCTGCTTCGTAATTGCAAGGGGACGTCCAGGAGATGGTGCTCAATCATAGCAAGCTCGCCTCAGCAAATTGCATTAGTCCATAATGGTGTCGCAACGAGGAACAGGAATGCAAAGAGTCATGCCAGCATTGTTTGAAAGCATGCATAAATGCTAACAGCATGTACAAAAGTTGGTCACCTATATCGATTTTCATTATCACACTCACTTCTGGGGCGTCGAAGCTGCTGTGCACCAGAATGGGGGGCGCAATGCCTTGAGCATTAATTTGAGACATCAGGCCTTCCTGTGTAAGCAGTTTGCAAGAAATACAGGGGTTGGCACAAGACAACATCAATGACCTGGCCTTGAGATACAAAGATGAGGCGTGCAGGCAGAGTCCTCCTGCTCTGCACTCTATCACACTGCAAATGCAAAAACTTGTTAGTGACCCAACCATCTTGAAAAGCAGTGAATAATTCTAGACCTTGAATAGCAACCTACCATCTGCAGCCCGTCCATTTTTGTCACTGTGTTTGTTTCCTGGCGCAGCGAAAACAGTGTGCAGCCGTTCTTGCCATAAGCAATTCCTGTGAAGCAACGAGGCAATGGCAGAAGAACAGCGCCTGATCAGTCAACCCATTTAAGTAGAAGATACACCCGTAAAAAGGGAAACAGAGGTAATGCTGCTGTGGCTAGCAACTTTGGGTTGTGCTTGTGAGCCAGCATGAAACAATTGGGATAACAAAACCCACAAGTCCACCGCTAGTTATTGATGCCAAGGACAAACACGTCCAGAGAGTGAGCATGCAGCATCTTAGGACGCACATCCGAACAGTTTTTATCAGCCTAAGGAGAGAATGGATAAGCAGGAATTGCACACAGTTTTTTGATTACAACTTTTTTTGTGACGAGGCATCGTACATTGACTGGAACATTGACTAGAGCTGCTTGCTTTACCTAGCTGAGGGGCTGGGGATGCAGCTACGCCTTGCCGCCTGCCAATTGTGGATTCGAGGTAGATTGGGGATGCAGGGGTGGAAATGAATGCCTCCCTCCTCTCTGGCACTTTCTTTGCCTTTGTCGGGTCGCTGACCTGCTCCAGCACTACCTGCACGTCACACCAAATCGCTGCTCGTCTTTCCTTTTTTCCTTCATTCATTAAGAGAGAGTGGTGTCCACCGACTGAGAGAGTAGCTTTCTTATATTTCCTAAGATCAAGGACAACGTCTGCAAACTTTCACTGGTCACAGAGGCTGTGCTTGTAAAGTCTTTCTGCTAACAGCTGCAAGGACCTCAATACGAATGATGCTCAATTGCTTCTGATTTACGCAAAACTTTCGTATGCACATGCTTCAACATATGACTGTGCAGGAATGTGCGTGGATGAGCTTGTGCGCGTATTTGTGCGTACGCTTATTTGCACATCTAAGCGCTATTTGTATGTTGACGCGCTCACACCAGGTACGTTCTATCCTTTAGACCCTGTGTGTAACTTTTCACTGCCCTTGTGCTCACCACAGAAAAGCCCTTTTGGTTAAACTCTGGAATGGCGGCGGCCAGGTTTTGCTGCAAAGCACAAAAAGTTGCAAAGCGTGAAAAATTGCACAGTGAAATAGAATGCTGGTGATTTGTGGCATCAGTCACTAAGAGCATCAGGAACTGCTTAAAAAATGGAAAGAATGACACAAGACGCCCTCTACACCAGAGGAAGCTGCAACCCCAGGAACAGGGCCGCATACAATTCCCCCCCACAATGAGCTAATCATTTTTTACCCACGTCAATTTCTTGCAGCAGTATTCTAATTACCTCGGGAAAGCCAGCCAGGGGAACCTTTTTGCCTGTTTGACATGCGGAAAACAGAGAGACATTTGAGTTTCTTTTGCCACCCGTTATAAGTTTACGTGTGTGTTTATATAATATGTGCGTATATATGTGTGTGTATGTGTGTTCATGTAAGTGTATGTGTGCAGTCAAGGAGCATTAGCGCATGCCTTTCCTTACTTAGCAGACGGACATTTTTTGTTCGAGCTCGAGCATTTCACAGCAGAACAGGTTGCAATGCACATGTAACCTCACCCGGGGACTTCCAGTTGATTCCCAGAACATTCACGCCCACCATGGCATCAATGCCGATCATCTCGTAGAATTTGCCAACCTGCAGGCAAGCATTATCGCAGGAAAAGATTGCTTTGAGAATAACAAGGCTAAGGCTGAGAGAGGCATGAGGGGCAGACAGCCATGAGCGGGAAGGTAATAATGGGGGTGGCCTCTTTGTGTTTTTGCCATCACTCAATGGTCCAACACTGCAGTTCTAAGTGTTATGGAGCAACAATCAACACGTGGAAACCTAACGCCAGGCTTGCACCTGGTTTATGATGATGCACTTTGGATATTTGTACTTCAATCTTATGACGAAGCCGTGCATCTGCGGGCTTGGCAAGTTCCGCGCCCTGCACGTGTGTGTGTGTGTGTGTGTGTGTGTGTGTGTGTGTGTGTGTGTGTGTGTATGTGTGTGTGTGTGTGTGCGTGTGTGTGCGTGCGTGAGTGTGTGTGCGTGTGCGCGTGCGAGAGCAAGCATGTAAGAGGGACCATTTCAACGCTTAACAGTAAACGAGTAAACGCGGTAAATACAAGACGGCTAGCAGAACGAGGCACATCTGTGTACGGTACATTGCATGCAGACACGGAACCTACTTGATGACGTCTGGGTCGAGGCCAGTCGGCACACGGAAGTCAAGCAGCTCTCCCATGTCAGCCATCAGCGAAGGCCTGTCACAGCAAAGCACCTTGTACTGTTATTTTCAACAGAATTTTGAGACAAACCAGGCTTGCCAGTGAGGAAGTTCAGTAGTTCACTGTAACCTGCTGCTTTCTCGCCTGTGGCAGCACAGCATCAGGGTTTTCCCTGTGCCATGCATGAATCTGAATAAGTCTTGGCCTACTCACTTGACCCTCTCCAGGACCTGCTTCCAATAAAGAGCGTCGTCCTCCTCGTGCAGGCGGGCCTTGCTCGCTTCTGCAACAACTGCGCATGCAAGATGAAGCAAAGATAATAGTGTTTTCACCACCTATTTCAGAACACGTGCCCATGTCATGCATCCAAATAGGCTTGCCCCCCTCCAAACTTTGCCTCAGCCATGCTTACCCGCCCTATGTCTTGTGCCTGCATGCCTACACTGCGTGCCCAAGAGGAGGCCCTTCCTTGAACTAGGCAACAGACGAGCGGACAGACGAGCGGACCCGCCTGCCCTAAACAACATGTCCATTATGGCGGTTCGCAATATTATTGCAAAGCAAAAGTGGACAAGTGAAATATTATTTTAGTTGCAAGACAGGATGAAAAATTTGAAGTTCGAGGCAAGTTAGTAGTATGATCATGGTTTTTGATTTTTGGAGCATGTTTTTCCAATATTCACATTTCTTTCCAATTTGAAATTGTCAGCCCGTATGGACTCGTCTGGCACTTTTAAGCGCAAGCCAAAATCCACAATACATTAAAAAGGCTGATAATTCGAGGTACAGTCTGAGGTCACAGCCTTTCTTTTCAGAATTTATATAGCTAGCTTGATTCGGTGGAGATCCTCCCTGTGACACCACCTTGCAAGTTGTTTCACATACTTCATTCACAGGATTCTGTGCAATGTGTGCAAAAAATGATCATTTATTAGCAGTTCCGTACTGCGCTTGGTTGTTTTGCGAGTAATTAAATAATTATTGAGGCCCCTCGCAATAAGTCAAGCCGAAAATAAATAAAGTTTTTCCGGACCTCGCAATACTTAGACTTTTTAATGCGGTAATTTCTGGGTCTCCCCAATGGAACCCCGTCGCCTTAAGGGGCAAGCATCACCATTTGACCTAGGTTGCACCAAACGGAAGCGCACAGAGGACGATGGTCCAGCTCATCATCCGCCTCAGGCCTGATGTGCAACAGGCAGTAGCAGCCAGGGATGCAGCCATTGCAGCCAGCATTGCATCCCGCCCTGCCCCAGTTAAGAGGCCCGTGGGGAGGCCCAAGGTGCTTGC